>Ga0307992_1002111_pt1 | contig 11440 bp, 8 predicted proteins | sample EllFjometagen133_FD_203162 | JGI IMG/M metagenome (GOLD analysis project Ga0307992, IMG submission 203162) | Marine microbial communities from Ellis Fjord, Antarctic Ocean - #133 | ecosystem: Environmental > Aquatic > Marine > Unclassified | place: Southern Ocean | collected 2014-10-08
TATGCCACATATTTCAGGGCTTTATCTGAACATATGTGTTAAAGGAGAACAAGGTGAAAGAAACATATAATCCGAGTAATAGAAAACGGAAGAACAAACACGGTTTTCGTAAGCGTATGGGATCTGCGGCTGGGCGCGCGATTCTTGCACGTAGAAGAAAAAAAGGACGGAAACGGTTGACTGTTTCTGATGAATGAAATCTGCACTGAAAAAATCTGAGATCCTGAGAGAAAAGAAAGAGATCTCACGCTTATTTGACAACGGGGAATGGAATAAAGGACGCTTTGTAAATATTGTATCCTTACCGGCAGAAAATCGCCGTGTTCTGTTTGCCATTGCGCGCCATTTAAAAGGCGCGGTTGTACGAAACAGAGGGAAACGTTACCTAAGGGAATGCTATCGCAACAATAAGGAATGGTTTTCCTCTTTGTGTATATATGGATTAATTCTAAAAAAAATGCCACGTCAACATCCCGTGGATGCGATCATGGCAGATTTGCAAGTACTACTTCAAGATGATTAAAAAATTATTTCTCGCACTTGTCCGTTTTTATCAACGCGCAATATCGCCGTATACAGCACGCTCTTGCCGGTTTTATCCTACTTGTTCACAATATACTTATGAATCGATCCAGGAATTTGGCGCCTTAAAGGGTTCTTGGCTTGGATTGAAACGAATATTGAAATGCCACCCCTTTCATCCGGGCGGCTATGACCCAGTACATCATAAACATGACCACCAATAAAGGAGATCATTTTGGATAGAAAAACGATTATAGCTTTTGTCGTGATCGGTATCATTATCGTTCTGATGCCATATTATCAAAAGATTTTTAACCCCGTGGACGAAACGGCCGTTATCCAGCAAGAAACAACAGCAGCTATTCAGCAGGAAGTTGCGGCTCAAACTCCACCTCCGGAATATGCTCGCCCGCAAGTTAGCATTGAAACGCGTGAACAGGCGATTGATTCTAAAGATGTAGTTATCGTAAATGATAAATTTGCCATGCGTCTATCTAATCTTGGTGGTGGTACGGTTCGAGAATATGAACTTTATGATTATTCCGACCTCGATGGAAATCGTGTTCGCTTGCTTCCGGCTGAAGCAAAGGCTAACCTAAATATTGAATATACCACTCTTTACCAAGATCCTTCAGATCTTGAATATATTGCTTTTGATTGTCCACGTATTGATCGCTTTGCAGATGGCGATACGCTATTTGTCGAAGGCGAGACCACACTTTCATATACCGCAATGTCCCCGGAAGGTATAAAAATTGAAAAAACATTTACATTTTATCCGGATCGCTATGATTTTCAGCTTGATGTTGCATTAGCCGACTATATGCAAAGAATGGCAGGTTTACGTTATTCTCTGCTTTGGCAAGATGGTTTTTCTCTCACGGAAAAAAATGCTATGGATGATATTATGTACACCGGTGTTTTTGCTATGATGGGAGATGAGCTTGTAAAACTTGAATCCCGTAAAGCAAAGAATAACGAAGGTACCACATTGAATACAGATGGTCAAACAAACTGGCTGGCATTCAAATCAAAATACTTTACCGGTTTTATTGCCCCCATTGAGAACAAGGGTGTTCGCTCAGAATTAATGCTTGCAAAGGGCAAAAATACACGTGATTTCTCTGCTACTATAGATATGAGTTTACACAAATCCAACTATCAGCAAGATTCTTATCTGATCGGATTAGTCCCGGCAGAGAAGAAACTTCTTAAATCCTATGGTCTTGAGTTGGAAAAAACCATGAACTGGGGTGGAATGATCATTAAGCCCTTCTCCATTGGTTTGCATTGGTTGATGGCTTTTCTCTATGGCTTGATTCCGAATTATGGTGTGGTTATTTTACTGATGTCCATTATTATTAAGGTTGTCACTTTCCCGCTGACCCAAAAGAGCTATGGATCAATGAAACGTATGCAATTGGTTCAACCAAAGATCAAAGAACTACAGGAAAAATATAAAAATAACAAAGAAGTTCTTCAGAAGAAGACGATGGAACTCTATAAAGAAGAAAAGGTCAACCCTATGGGTGGCTGTCTACCGATGTTGTTACAGCTCCCGATCTTGTACGGATTGTTCATTATTTTCCGTACGGCAATTGAATTGCGCGGAGCTCCTTTCATGCTTTGGATGACAGATTTGAGTACTCCCGATGCATTGTTCAATTTTGGTGCTAACATTCCGCTACTGGGAACAGAATTCAATATCCTTCCGATATTAATGACCGTCTTAATGGTTGTTCAGCAAAAAATGACAGGAACAAATGCCATGGGAAGCGGACAACAGGCACAACAACAGAAAATGATGATGTGGCTTATGCCCGCAATGATGTTCTTCCTGTTCTACAAATTTTCCTCAGGTTTGGTTTTATACTATCTGACTTTTAATGCTTTGACCATCGTGCAACAGAAATTCCTTATCAATAAAAAGGTTGAAAAGGATTTCACGGCAACTCACCCCAGGGGTGTTATTACGGCTAAGGCAAAGAAGAAAAAGTAAATATATAGTTGACATATATAAAAAACAGCGGCATTTGCCGCTGTTTTTGTTTGTATGACTAATTTCGTTTAGGTAAGATGCAAGATTTTGCGTCTCTACAAATCCATAATAATTTTATTAATCACAAGCACATCTTATATAAAGCAATGATCTCTTCTTTTCCCATTGCCCTCGGCGCACCGATCTGATGGTGCTTGTTACCGGCAGTTCTGAGAACGGAATCTGCAAGTTCATCGAGTTTGTCGTTGGGAATTTTTAAGTCTGAAAACATTAAATCACGATCTATACTTTTAAGCCATGCACGAAAGGCCAATATCGCTTCGTCAGCATTCGTGATATCGGGATTGAATACTTTTCCAAAATAAAGGATCTTTTCTGAAAGCATTTCCTTGAACATTTCAAGATATTTAGGGAAGAGCATGGCAAGCCCGCGCCCATGTGAAATATCATACATACCACTAAGGGCATGTTCAATTGAGTGAATCGGGAAGGGACCTTCGCGCCCAGCATCATTGATACCCACAAGCGCAACAGTTGATGCCCAGGTAAATGTAGAGCGAGCATCCTTATCTTTGGGGTCTTTTTTGAGCCTGTCAAGAGATTCAACCACACTTTTAACCAGCGTTAGGGTGATCCCATCATTTAAAATAGCATCTTCACCGGAAGAAAAATAAGCTTCGGTTGAGTGCGTAATAATATCCACGGCACCATCGTACAAATAAGCTACTGGAACCGTACTCGTCAATTCCGGATCTATGATCGAGACGACAGGTCGGGCACCATAGCAAACAAATGAAATTTTATCCATCGTTTCATCATTTGAAACAACACCATATGCATTTCCTTCGGAGCCGGTTGCACTGAGAGTTGGGATACAGATCACAGGCAAAGAATCATGTACGGTTTTATGTCCTGCCGTGTAGTCCCAGATCGAACCGCCATTTTTTGCAACCATAGCAACGCCTTTTGCCGCATCCATGGCAGAACCGCCACCCAAGCCGACAACAGCGTCAACATTCAGATTTTTAGCTAATCTACCACCTGCATCGATCATGCTCACCCGAGGATTGGGCATTACTTTGTCATAAACATCCGCACGTACTCCCGCTTCTTCCAGTTGACTCAGTAAATTATCGAGATAACCGTTTTTTATAACCGAACCCGAAGAGCAAACGATAAGGACTTTTAAAGCGTGTCGTCGAATTTCTTTTCCTGCGCGTTGAAAAACGCCATGCCCAAAAACGAACTTCGTTGGCATATGTAGGGTAAATTCATGCATAGTATCCTCCATAAATATTTGTGTTGAAAAGTAAGGAATTTTTATAAATGATGAAAAGAAATAAATAGAAGGAGTAGAGGTGCAAGGTGTAAAGGTATATAGGTCATTAAAACACCCTTACACCCTTACACCCTTACATCCTATACCCTATACCCCATACTCTAAACCTTTCTTTCTAAACTCATTTGTCTTTTCGTCAACATTGTTTACATTACATGACAAAATATTGAGGAAAACATGTTCACACTGATCCCGGCTTTTAAATATGGTTGGCAAGAAATGCACAAAAAGATTTGGGTCTTTTTGTTACTTACTCTTTTGTACTCATTAACCGATATCTCTAACAGTTATCTGATGAAAGATGTGATCTTTACTGAAGATATAAACGTAATGCAATTTCTTGAGATACTACCCTCAAACTTTGTGCTAATAATAAGCATTACAAGCATTGCCCTGATCTGTTTAAGTTTTTTTGTAGTCACCTTTGTTTTGGCCGGCTTGCGCGGTGTTCAGCCTATGGCTTACTTGCACATGAAAATAAAACGTTTTCCCGTATATGTTCTAGCCATGATATTAAAAATGTTGGCGATCGGAATTGGATTGTTGTTCTTTATTATACCCGGACTACTTCTTCTGCTTGCATTTTATTTTATGGAATATTTTATTATTGATCGCGATATGTCGCTTATGGATGCTTTTCGTGAAAGCTGGAAGATAACCAAAGGATTTCGCATCGGAATCTTTTTCTTTGAGGTGAATCTTTTTATTATCGGATACATTCTTGCCTTCCCTCAAAGCCTTTGGCCGGACACATTGATGACCTATGCTATCATTGCGTTGATCAATGTGGTTTGGTTGCCCATTTCATGGAATGCGCAAGGGTGGATCTATCAATTTGTTTCTGAGAACCAAATTGAGAAGTAAAAAGAATTAAGTCAAAAGATAATTTTTTTTCGAGTGACCATGACCAATTTATTTAAGATAAAAGCAGTTATATTATTAGCAGCCATATTTTTGTTGTCCTCATGTTCATTACCAATCTTTAAAATCCCCAATACAAAAGTGATTTATAAGGACTTATTTACACAAAGCGGTTTGCTGGAAATGTCAATTAAATCGAAAGGATTTGGAAAAAATGTTGACATAAATGAAAGCACAATAATTGCAAGTTACAATAAAGGCGCATATATTTTTCAAAAAGGTGGATTATCTTGGTATCAAGAGAAAAATATAATTCTGGATGATTCGATACAAACCTATGATGTTGCTATTAGTGAAAATTGTGCAATAATTAGTTTTTTGGATAAAACAAATGCAAAAGAGAGTATTGCCATATACAAAAAAAATGGCACAGATTGGGAAATTGATACAAGCTTGATAAGACCTATCGGAAATCAATATCATGGTTTTGGGCGAAGTATAGATGTGTGCGATAATGACATAATTGTTAGTACAGAAAACGGAGTTACACTCATTTATTCTTTATTAACAAGTGGCTGGGAAACTGCAGAGGAGTTTTATACGGATACACTTGAAAGTGATATATATGGTTCGAATTCTAGAAATTCTCACGTAAAAATCATAAATGATAAAGCCTTTATTTACATGTTAAATCAAATAAGTATTTTAGAAAAATCAGGAAAAAACTGGGAGTCTAAAAAAAATCTTGTAACAAATAGTGAGGAATCATTTTACGGGGAAGGCGCATCATTAGGATGTAATGACAACCGCTTTATTTGGACGCCTGAATTCACGATGGATGTATCTTCAAAAGATATCTTTATTTATCATTTATCTGATATAGGCTGGGAAAAAGATACGACCCTATCTTTAAGAACCAATTTTGGCTACGAAACAGATATCGCTATGACCGACAGTCATATTGTCTCATGCATAAGAACTAGTTGGATAGATGATTGTACTGATATTTGTTTTTTAACCCACAACAATAACGTTTGGTCAGAAACAGAGCGCTTAAGACTGCCCCTTGATTTTGGTAAAGAAATAAGTGCGTCCAATGAGTTTAGCGTTTTCTCCGGGAATAGTAGTATTTATGTTTATAACATGAAAAAACTGGGCCAGTAATTAAAATAGTTTGTATTTATAAGCTTGTTCCGAAAGATCTTTTTAACTTTTCGGTTTTTATTCATTATTCAATTCCACCTTTTCTTTTAAATAAAATTACGCTATAATACAAAGCACAGGGACTGCCCCAAACCGATTTAATAATGAAATTAGGAGCAACCATGGAAACATATGGCTGGCTTTCGCTTTTACCCCCACTGCTTGCAATTGGATTGGCTATTAAAACGCGTCAGGTATTTCTATCTCTTGGGGCTGGAATTTGGCTTGGCTGGACAGTTTTAAGTCATTGGAATCCCATTCAAGGTGTCGCCAGTATGCTTAATTCCATCGTCATGGTTTTTCAAGATCCTGGGAATACTCGCGTGATCATTTTTTCCGCATTGGTTGGTTCTTTAATTGCCCTTACTCAAAGGTCGGGTGGTATTGATGGTTTTGTCGAATATATCCTAAACAAGAAATGGATTAAATCGCGCAAAGGTGCCAATATGTTGGCATGGACGCTTGGCGTTGTCATCTTTATAGAATCCAGTATTAAAATCTTAGTTGTCGGATCTGTTTGTCGTCCACTATACGATAAGATGGGTATTTCCCGTGAAAAATTATCTTATATCGCCGATTCAACATCAGCCCCGATCTGTATGTTGATACCACTTAACGCTTGGGGTGCATTTACAATTGGTTTGTTGACGACCCAAGGCGTTCAAAATGCCACTCAAGTTTTGATCAAATCCATCCCCTTAAATTTTTATTCAATAATCGCAGTCTTGACTGTATTATTTTTTATTCTTACTCCATTCGATTTTGGTAAAATGCGAAAAGCCGAAAAACGAGTTCGCGAGGAAGGCAAGATTCTACCCGATGGTGCAACACCAATGATGGATGAGAACCTGACGGGACTTAAAGCAAAAGACGGCATAAAAAAACTAGCACGAAATATGATCGTCCCTGTTGCGGTAATGAGCTTATTTATGCCAGTCGCCCTAGTTATTACGGGGCTTCAAAGCATGTCGGCTACCGCAGGTGCTAAATTGGCTTTTGGTGAAGCACTCAAACAAGTTGGCATGCTCGGTATTCTTGCAGAAGGATCAGGCTCAACGGCTGTTTTTTGGTCGGTCATGTTGGCCATTACAGTTGCCGGGTTAATGACACGCTTTCAAAAAACGCTTACCGGAAAAGAGATCATGGAACTAATTCTCAAAGGTGCCGGCGGAATGATCTCACTTGCATTATTAATGATGCTGGCATTTTCACTGGGAGCTACATGTAAAGCACTTGGGACCGGTGCATTTGTCGCACAGGGCATTTCAGGGACATTACCAGCGAGCCTTGTACCATTGATCGTCTTTTTGGTTGCCGCCTTTATTGCTTTTTCAACCGGAACCAGTTTTGGAACTTTCGCTTTGATGATACCCTTGGCAGTTCCGCTTGCCGTTAATCTGGGCGTCCCTATGCCGCTGGTTGTTTCAGCTGTTTTGGGTGGTGGAGTATTTGGAGACCATTGTTCTCCCATTTCGGATACAACCATTGTTGCGTCCATGGCTTCGGCTTGTGACCACATTGACCATGTTAACACGCAATTGCCTTATGCACTTCTCAGTGCGGGACTTGCATCGATCGTATATTTAATTGTAGGACTAATAGCAGTATGACCTTGAATTTTAAACCCTATCTCAAATTAGCACGCCCGGCAAATCTAGTCTTGGTGGGAACGGTTGTCTTGATCGCGTCAACCCTTTTTCCAGAATACCCACCAATTTGGGAGGTGCTTCTAACGATCATTTGTGCCACATTTATTACCGCAGCCGGTAATGCATTAAATGATATGTGTGATATTGAAATTGACCGCATAAATAAACCCAACAGACCACTTCCCTCTGGTAAGATCACAATAAAGGGCGCTAAAATCTTTATGATCATCATGTTTATTCTGGGAAATATTGCTGGATTGATTTTGGGATTTTGGTCTCTGTTTATTTCACTGTTCATTGCTACGGGTCTTTTGTTCTGGTACGCTTATCGCCTGCGCCATGTTGCATTGATAGGAAATATTGTTGTAGCTTTTCTGTCCGCCCTTACTTTTCTTTTTGCTGCGCAAGCTTTTGGTGATATGAAGCTGGGTTATGTGCCTTTTGTTTTAACGTTTATCTTATCTGTTATTCGAGAAATAGTCAAAGACCTTGAAGATTTGGATGGAGATAAAGCTCACGATAGTAGAACACTTCCCGTTGTAGCCGGGGAAACACCAACCCGAATAATGGCAGGAATTATTACTGTATTATTTGTTCCCCTTGTTCCGATTCCTTATGTAGCGGGAATGTTTGGAAAGTGGTTTTTCTTTTTAGGTACAATAGGTGTTATTATTCCAATGCTGATCATTATGATCCAACTTTTTCAGGTTAGACGAGCAATAAATTATTACCAAATTGCCAGTGCTCTAAAAATTGTTATGTTTATTGGTTTAGCAGCTGTTTTTCTCGGCCGATTCTAAGCTTTTATTTATTAACTTTCCAGGAACAAAAAAATCCGTTTATTATTTATTTTTAGTCGGTGTTTAACTATATTCGAACCGAGTGATAAAATTATTTCTAATCAAAGAAAGGACGAAAGTAAAATGATCAAAACGAGTGTAATTCTTCATTATTGTAAAGACAAAGAATTCAGTGAAGAGCACCTGAAAGCACAGGTTGACGGTTTGGCCGGTCAAACATGCAAAGATATTGAGACCATTATTATTTCCTGCGATCCCACAGAAGCAAAAGAGAAATTTGCCGAATTAAACCCTACCGTTGTTGAAAGCAAGCACGATCTGTCTTTAGATATGAACAAAGCTCTTGCGCAGGCAAGTGCGGAATGGGTGTTGTTAATAGATAATCGCGATAATCCCGTAATGATGAAAAAAGCTGCGGTCGATGGATTTTTACTTGGAGCGGAACGCCAGAATGATGCCGGTTTATTTTATACAAGTTATGAGCTGGAAGATGGCGGCGAGATCAAAGAACCTCATCTTCTTGACCATCATTTAGGTCGAGTTCGTGATAATATGGACTATGGAAAAGTTTTCTTTGTTAAGAAAAAAGCCATGGAGGCTATTGGTGGTTTTGATGAATCTATCAAATACAATCAATACTATGATATTCGCCTAAAAATTTCCGAAAAGCATAAGCTCATTCGCATTGCAAATCGCTATAGCGGATCATACTATAAAGTAGTGGCTGCGGGCAAAAAAGCAGATGTTTTTGATTACCTAAAAGCAGGCAAGGATATTCAATTAGAAGCTGAATATGTTGTAACGGAACACTTGAAGCGCATTGGCGCTTACATGGCACCGGGTGTTTTTATGCCCAAGAAAGAAGAACATAAAGATGTTTCTACCTTAAAAGCTTCAGTGATCATTCCTGTTGGTAATCGTCCTGAATTTATAGGATATGCTATCGATAGTGTCCAGCGTCAGACCGTTCAGGATATTGAAGTACTTGTTATGGTTAACGGTGGTGATAAAGATGAAACATCTGATGTTGTTCGTGAATATATGGAAGGCGGCGCAAAATACGATGCAAGTAAACCTGAAGTTCGTTTGGTCGTTCTTGATATCAATAGTATAGGCATGTGTCTGGATCTTGGTGCCAAGATGGCCCGCGGTAAATATTATGTTCAGTTGGATTCTGATGATCAACTCATTGAGGATGCTGTTGAAAAATTGATGGCCGTTTATGAAAGTGATCCCGAGATCGGTATGGTTATCGGCTCCTATGAAGTATGGGAAAAACATGCCGATGCTACCATTACACGTGTTGATGATATTCCGGTAGTTACACATGGCGAATGGACTGACGACAACGGTCGCAACAATCTTTTGCGTATCAATGGTGCCGGCGCTCCTCGTTCAGCACGTATCGAAGTTATTAAAAATGCCGGCTACTTTAGCATTAACGACGATCCATATGCACGAAACTATGGTGAAGATTATGAGCTGGTCGGAAAAATTGCCGATATATATAAAATTGGACGTGTTTGGGATCCGATTTACAAGGTTGTCCGTCACTCCGGTGGTACGGATCATAGCATCGATCAGAATACAGTAGATCGCAATGACAACGCCAAAGACTGGGTTCGCATGGAAGCAATTCTTCGTCGTCAGAAGTTTAATAAGAAGTAACTAGTAATTAGAAACTAGTAACTGGTAAATACAAATGTAGGAGCTCACCCGAAGTATCGGGTTTGAGCCCTTTTTTATGTGCACCATAAAGATGAAGAGGCGAAAGCTAATTGTAAAAAAAAAGAAAGTGTCATCTTGAGTCCCGAAGTTTCGGGGGGAAAGATCTATTCATGTCACAAAAACATATTACGTCATCGTGCCCGCATGATTCTAAATACCCATTAAAAATATCAAAATTTTGAGATCTCTTCCGTTAGCTGACGGATCGAGATGATAAGAAATGTTATTTGTAATAGGAGATAATGATTTAAATTTTCCGATTATCCTTCTACGCTCTACGAGCTACGCAAGACAGGCCGATTATCAATTATCAATTATCAATTGCTGAATTGCATTTCCATGGAAAAAATTGTAAGTTCACAACGAAATATTGGTTTCAAGAATTAATGATGGAGAAAACATGTCTAAAACACTATTAATTGGTATCGACGGAGGCGCAACAAAGGTTAGCGGGTGGACAACCGTGATTAATGAAGATCAAACTTTTCATTTGGGTGATATCAATGTTATAAAAGAATATCGCGAATACGAAGAGCACATGCCATCATTTAAACCGGTAAATATTTTAGTCCAATTAGGCGAAATGAATGAGAATGATATTGACTTGACAGTTGAAGAAAAACTACACGGAAAAGCCTATATGTATGCGACCGCAGATGTGATCATTGAACTGGCTGAAAAAGTCGGTACAGATCGCGTAATGGTTGGTATTGGTATGCCAGGTTTAAAATCTGCAGATAAACGTGGAATTGTTGCGCTTGCAAACGGACCGCGTATGCCGGAATACTGCAAGGTTATTGAAGCACGGGTTGAAGCTGCGGGTATTGAAATGGAAAAGCCCATTCATCATCTTGGTTCTGATGCCGATTATTGTGGTATTGGTGAAGAATACAGTTTATATGGACTATTTAGCCAAGAAGAGAATTCATATTATCTTGGTGGTGGTACCGGCGTGGCTGATGCCATGAAATTAAAAGGTGAACTTTTAGCTTTCGATAAAGCCAAAACATGGATCGCCAAAGCTTGGGAAATGAAAAACAGCGAAGGTAAATCAATGGAACGCTTCGCATCGTCCAGCGGTATTCAAGCGGTCTACAGTGAGTTTTCAGGGATCACTGTTGCAGAATTGAACGCGACGGATATTTATCCCCCACAGATCATGGCTCTTTTCGATGAAGACCCTTCTGCAAAAAGAACATTTAACGATGTAAGCTATAATATTGCAAAATTACTTTTTGAACGAATTGTAACTATCTACGGTGGTTGGCACCATTTCTTTGAATTTGTGAATTCTAATCGTGCTGATCTTAGCGAGAATCACCCCTATCGCACAACCTTA
>Ga0307992_1002112_pt1 | contig 11436 bp, 19 predicted proteins | sample EllFjometagen133_FD_203162 | JGI IMG/M metagenome (GOLD analysis project Ga0307992, IMG submission 203162) | Marine microbial communities from Ellis Fjord, Antarctic Ocean - #133 | ecosystem: Environmental > Aquatic > Marine > Unclassified | place: Southern Ocean | collected 2014-10-08
AACTTAAAGGCATTCCAGGAAGAATGGAATATTGTGGAGTTAATTTTTTTGCTGATGTTATATTTTATCTTGATAATGACAGCAAATAACTTAAAGGCATTCCAGGAAGAATGGAATATTGTGGAGTTAATTTTTTTGCTGATGTTATATTTTATCTTGATAATGACAGCAAATAAATATAATCTCTAACTAATTTTAAAAAAGTCGTGTGTTTTTGATGGGCTAGGTAAACACTCGAGTTTTTAGTTGTTTTTTTCAAAAAAGTTTATAACAAAAAATCATCATAGACACTATCATAGACACTATGTCCATGATAGTGTCTATGATGATTCCATGCGGAACAAAACATAGACATAGTGTCTATGTTTATGTTGTAAAGTGAAGCGGAGATGGGCTCTATGTTAATATCTATGCATGATTCATTATATTATAAACATCTCTTGAACAATACCAACTTTTCATATCAATTAAATTTAATTCGGGAGTATTTTTTATATTATCTTTATATTTTTTAAAATCAATCAAATTCAATTTTGTTTCTATATTATAGTCTATTATTTTCTCATAAATTTCAATAGAATCATTCGACAATACATAACTATCATTTAATTCGATAAGTCCTCTAATCAAATTACATATAATAATTGTCTCATTTAAAGTATTAGTAATATTCTGGAATCTAATTTTTGCAACTTCTTTTACTAATTCAATTGGGTAGGGCAATTCTTCAAAATCCGTAATAACATTCATTAATTCTTTACTTTTTTTCAAATATTTTATACACTCTTGAAATCCTGCCACAAAAAATGATTGTTCTTGTGCATTAAGTTCAGGTTTTACATTTTCAGATATTTCTATGGCTATCACTCCAGCATTTTCTACAGTAGGTAACGAAACGGTTTTTAAATTCATAATATTATTATCTTTTAATAGATGGTAGTAAATTTATAATGGTTTGTTGGGTGCTCCTTATTTAGATTCATTCTAAATAAGGAGCACCCAACAAAAGGACATAATAGTAGTTTTTATTTAGAATGAATATAAATTATGATTGTTAATAACTTTTCTACTTAACATAATGCCCATTATAGGACTTTTGCCACCTTGATTATCAAGGTGTTATAATGTGTGTTTACAATTGTAAACACACATTTGGCATAATTATTGTATTGGTCGGCGAATTTGGCATCTTATTTATTGGAGATTTATTGGAGTAATATTAGTTTTCCAGGGGTAAATATAGTTTATTTCACATTTCAGGGTGTAATATTAGTTTTGTTTCAATAATTTGTCTGAAATATTCGGTATATTTCAGACAAATAAGATAGGGACTAAGCTGCATAGTATATATGAGTCACTTGTTGTTTTTGAGATAGGGACTAAGATAGGGACTAAGATAGGGACTAAGATATATAATTAAGGATCAACATAATATACTTTTGTAACCTATATAATTTACAAATGTAAATAATTACAAATTATATTTATCAGTTTCTAAATGATATTTAAGTTCTGGTAATTTTTCATTCCAAAGTTTCAAAAGTTTTAATACATATGAACTATATTTTTTACCATCAATACTTGTTTTGCGCATAGTTGTGTAAAATTTTTGTAAACCTTTATATAAATCTACAACTAATTGTATATTTTCTTCAAACATATCTTCCACATTTTTCACTTTTAATATACCATCTTTAATTGTTTTGTTAAGTTGTATTAATGTAATAGGTTTTAATTCTGGTATTATGTTATTTTTATGAGAATATATAATAGCAAATTCTCTGTATGTAACATCTAACATAACATAATATGTTATTAGGGTTTTAGACATCAATAGAATATCACCAAAATTTGGTGTATATTGACTAATGTCTTTATAATCTTCAAATATTTTAAAATTTATTATCATAAGTTATATTTATCAATTTGTTTTTTAATATCAATTTCATCAATTTCTTTTGGTGTTAATTTTCTAACAATTTCTTTTTTTTCTACACCTATATAACTAACTCGATTTTTAAATTCTATTATAACACTATGAGGATAATCATAGCCACCACTATGAGGATAATCATAGCCACCACTATGAGGATAATCATAGCCACCACTATGAGGATAATCATAGCCACCATTTTTATAAAAATCCCAAATAGCGGTTAAATATTTTTTTGGTCGTTTCTTTAAATGTAAATCTCTATAAGATATTTTTGAAGTATCAATTAATATATAATCACCGTGTTTAAATTCTCCTGATGGATCAATTCGATTAAATTGAGAACTTTCAAATATTTTAAATTGTATTATCATAAATTATATTTATTTGCTTGTATTATATATTCTAAATCTTTTTTATTTTTTGAATGACTTATTATTTCAGGTGATGTGAATATCCATAGATAGCGGGATCTGGTCGTAATACCAATACCATTATGGGGGATTGTTTTTACTTTAAATCTGATAGTATATTCAATTATATCATAAGGGTGATTTGTTTTTATTTGACATATTATTTGACCTATATTTGATTTGAAAAATGTTCTCCAATTTGACAATCTATCTTTTGAAGGTTCAACTATTACATACTCATTATCTTCAATTGGTTTCAATTTTGAACCTTCAAATATTTTAAATTCTATTATCATAATCTATATATTAATATAACTTATGAAATTTAAATGTACATTCATTCATTCATTTATTTAGAATCATTCTAAATAAGGAGCACCCCTTTTTTATATCATTTATTATTTATATTTTAGCCGTTCATTATAAAAAGAACTATAAAAGATAAATTAAAAGAAAAAAGAAATGGACAAAGCAGAATTATTAAAGCAAAAATTTATAGAACTGGGTTCAACACTAACTATAGAAAATTTTTATATATCAGATTTGTTGTATAATAGATGGTATCCCAACTCAGGTATATCAGAAAAAACATATCAATTTTTAAAAGTAATCAAAAAACAAACATTATTTCGACAATTTATTTTAAATTCATTTGATACAAATGAAGATACATATAATAATGTTAGTGTTGGAGATATATGGGTCCTTAAAGGACTACCGTTTCTTATCACAGGAGAATTAATTCAACGAGATTTAACAATCTCAACCAAAACAATCGTCACTTTTTTAAAAGATCGAAAAACTCAAACACGAGAAATATTTTATTCTGCGGACACTAAGAATATTCCAAAATCTTATGTTGGCGAAATGAAAAAAGCAGCCGAAAAAAAGTGTATTGAAGTAAATGAATTATCAAAAAATTATCAAAAAGATACATTTTATAATAAAACTGACAGGAAAAATAGAATAGAACAAGCAGAACAAGATGTTAGTTTTGGTTTGTGTACACAAACCAAAACTAACAATGATTTAGTTTATACATATAACCCTCAAAATTCAAACAGAGTAATTAATGTTTATTATTATAAACTTCAGTATAAAGATCTTTGGGTCATATTAACCAAAGAAGAAATAAATCAATTACTTCTTGAGGTTGAAACTAATCGCCAAGCATCACTTCTTATTGAATTAAAAGAACTTGACACAACACCTGAAAAAATTGATGCTCTTGATGTTACACCTTGGCTTATAAAGAATCTTGAAGATTTAGAAAACAAATTAAGATCAGGTAAAAAATATTTATAAAAATATAATTTTGTTTTTGTTTCATTTTTAATTCCCCTAACAAATTTTGTTAGGGGTTTTTTTATACCCGAAAAGGTATATTCTTTTAAAGATTCTACATTTTATACCCGTTGAGGTATAACTCAAGTATGATTAAAAATTTTTATATATAATCTATGAAATTTAAAAAATATAACTTATGATTAAAAATTTTTATATATAATCTATGAAATTTAAAAAATATAACTTATGATAACAATATTTGAACATTATAATAACCTTTCAAAACTTAAATTAGGAGAATGGGTACTTTTAAACTCAGAACAATTTGAGATTAGTTATGATGATGATTTTGTAAAATTTATAGCAAAAACTCCTGCGAAATTTATAAGAACATGGACAAATAATTCATCATTACCCAAATATGTTTTTGAATTTTTAAATAAGCCAGATGATGTAATTAGAAACAAATATAGCACATTATGGAGATATATTAAAAAAGATAATATTATTTATATTTGGATGTCAAAAATTTCATCGAAGGTTTGGATAGATTATCATAATAAAGATATAAATTTAGTGAAAGTAAGAATAGAAACAAATAAATATAACTTATAAACAAACTTTAAACACTACCCCATAACTAATTGATTAAAAGGGTGCTCCTTATTTAGAATGAATCTAAATAAGGAGCATCCTTTTTTATTCCAATTATTATCATTACTTTTGTGATGTTAAATCAAAAAGAAAAGAACTATGACAAAAACAATGACAAATATTCCGACAGACACCATCACCAAACTTTTAACCCTTATCGGACTTGACACTAATGTTGCAAAGAAACTCTTTGCACAGTATGGTATCAAACCTCCACGTAAAGGTAGAGATGGATTTACAGAGAACCTTATCGCTCTTCTCTTAAACAAATCACGCCCAACTAATAAGAAGGGTGCAGACTTTACAGGTCTCTTTGAAGTAAAACAAATTGCTATGACTAAGACTAAGTTAAAACAAGAGTATCGCACAGGTGGTGATACACCTCTTGCTAACTTAGAAGAAGGAGAGTTCTTTGAGAGTAACCTTTGGGATAAGACTAAGAAGATTCTTTGTGTATGTACTGATGAAGATGTTATCGTTGACATTAGATTGTTTGATGGTGATAGGTATAAAGAAACTATGAAGAGAGATTGGGATCTTCTCCAAGCAGGTATGAGAACACAGACTGAAATGTTCTCACTCAAAGTTAAATGGAACAACCAAGTTCAGATGAAGAAGAATGGTTGTTTATTCTTAAGTGAATCACTTACTGAAGGAGTTAACAATAACATTACCGACCAAGAACTTTACTGTGCAACCCTCTTTGAAGAGAACTTAGCAAGAAGAGAAGATGAATTTAAAGTTGCTGTAAGAGATAACACCTTATACTTTGAGAAGTTTCTTAATAGAAATACTATTACTATCAAGGACTTGATGAAGTTTAGAGACTTACTTGATGATAAGATAGAAGATGTAATAGGATTCAAAAACATTAAAGATGAACTAAACTTTTAACCCAGAAAGATATTACAACGACTAACAAAACTAATAACACATAACAATAATACAGACTATATGTCTTATGTTGCGCTTGAACCTCAGGTTGTTAGCAACCCATACTTTCAAGAGTGAAGATTACTTAACAAAGTAACTAAGACATTGTTAGGAGACTTAAATGATATAGAGCAGGAACGATGGGATGCATGATGATCTTTGGCATGCGGACAATCTTGCTCGATGGATGATAGGACGTGGTGATGATATATGTCTTACGATGTTGTTAGACTTTGCCATGAATGAATCATTAGGTAATGGTGGTCCTCACTTGTCTATTCATTCACAACCTTCACGCAATGTTGGTAGAGTTAATCTATTCTGCAACCGTGATTGTTTCTCTAAGTATCATCCAGCCCTATTCAAATTATATTACTAGTATTCAACCCTAACACCCGTGGTTACCTGGGTGCCCTTGGTGGGTGAACTAATCAACCACCCCTATATCGTTCACCCTGCGCAACCCCATAACACCCTATGATAATTTACTAAACTTCATCACCCTTCAACCATGATTATGCTAACTGATTGCTCACCAAAATTTAGACTCAATAAAAAATAATTGATGGTCGCTTGTCGATCATTCAAGCCAACAACTTTGTTCAAATAATCTTGCTGATTTATTTTTGTTGAGCGCCTCGCTTCGAAAAGTATTGACACTATGACGACTATGACTACCTCCCCACCCCATAGGGATATACACTTATGACATAGCCATCATCACCATCACGGGTCAACAGCCAAGAACTCACACATGCGGTGGTCACAATAACTTATATATAACTTCCACAGGTTATAATGGTAGTATATAACTTCCACAGGTTATAATCATCAAAGGTTATAGATCTGAAAAAATTTTATAGTCTAAATTCCAAAAAATTTTTTGGGGGAAATTCCAAAAAATTTTTTGGGGGAAATTCCAAGAACTCACACATGCGGTGGTCACAATAACTTATATATAACTTCCACAGGTTATAATGGTAGTATATAACTTCCACAGGTTATAATCATCAAAGGTTATAGATCTGAAAAAATTTTATAGTCTAAATTCCAAAAAATTTTTTGGGGGAAATTCCAAAAAATTTTTTGGGGGAAATTCCAAAAAATTTTTTGGGGGAAATTTTGAGAATTTTCAAATTTTAAATTTTTTATTATTGTTGGTGCAAAAAATTTTGGATTATTGTACCACATATGTACACTTTTGTAGTGTGATATTGTAACTTTTTCTCCCCCAAACATCTATATTCGAATAATATGATACGAATAATATGAAACCTACCTGACCATACCTGACCATACTTGACCATACCTGCTCATCTTGATTTACTATCATAGATTATATTTTTCTCCTTCTATTCTTTCTGGGTAATTCAGGTAATTCAATTAATTGATTATTATGACAATATAATCTTTCTAAATTATCTGGTAATTTAGGTAATTTAGTTATTTTCAAACTATCTGGTAATTTGGGTTAATTTGGTTAATTGATTATTATGACAATCTAAATATTTTAAATTTTTAGGTAATTCTAACAATTCAGTTAAATTTTGATCAGTTAAATTCATTAGAGTTATATTTTTTTGTTCAAATGATTTTAAATATTTCATAGATTATATTTTTCTCCTTCAATTCTTTCTGGGTATGTTTTAGCATACCATATTTTATATTCTTCTAAATCATCATAAGGTAATTTATTATTATAACAATCTAAATTTAAGATATCAGGTAAATCTAATTTAGTTAATTGATTATTATGACAATCTAAATGTATTAAATTATTTGGTAATTCAGGTAATTCAGGTAATTGATTACGATGACAATATAAAACTATTAAATTATCTGGCAAATCAGGTAATTCGGTTAATTGATTATTAGGACAATATAAATATATTAAATTGTTAGGCAATTTTGGTAATTTGGTTAATTGATTGTGAGAACAATATAAATCTTTTAAATTGTTAGGCAATTTTGGTAATTTGGTTAATTGATTGTGAGAACAATATAATGTTTTTAAACTATTTGGCAATTCAGGTAATTTTATTAATTGATTATTACCACAATTTAATTTTATTAAACTATCTGGCAATTCAGGTAATTTGTTTAATTTATTATTATAACAATATAAATGTGTTAAAGTATCAGGTAATTCAGTTAATTCAGTTAATTGATTATTACCACAATTTAATTTTATTAAACTATCTGGCAATTCAGGTAATTCAGTTAAATTATTATTATAACAATATAAATGTGTTAAAGTATCAGGTAAATCTGGTAATTTTGTTAAATTTCGATGACTCAAATTTAATTCAGTTATATTTTTTTGTTCATATGTTTTCAAGTGTTTCATAAATTTTATTTTTTATATAGTTCTATATATTAAAAATTTTGGGGAATATTTTATTTTAGTGGTAGTCGTATTTAGTCGTATTCGGTTTATGTTTTCAAATATTCAGAATTGAATTCTGAAATTCTTTTTTATAATAAGTTATATTTTTTTGCTTCTATTTTTTCTGGATATGTTTCAGCATACCATATTTTATATTCTTCTAAATCATCATAAGGTAATTTATTATCATTACAATATAAATCTATTAAACTATCAGGTAATTCAGGTAATTCAGTTAAATTATTATGATGACAATATAATCTTGTTAAATTATCTGGTAATTTTGGTAATTTAGTTAAATTATTATGATGACAATTTAATTCTATTAAACTATCTGGCAATTCAGGTAATTTGTTTAATTTATTATTAGCACAATATAAATATATTAAATTGTTAGGCAATTTTGGTAATTTGGTTAATTGATTGTGAGAACAATATAATGTTTTTAAACTATTTGGTAATTCAGGTAATTTTATTAATTGATTATTACCACAATTTAATTTTATTAAACTATCTGGTAATTTTGGTAATTTTGTTAATTGATTATCACCACAAAATAAAAAAGTTAAACTATCTGGTAATTCAGGTAATTCAGTTAAATTATTATTACCACAATCTAAATGTATTAAACTATCAGGTAAGTCAGGTAATTTGTTTAATTTATTATTAGCACAATATAATGTTTTTAAACTATTTGGCAATTCAGGTAATTTTGTTAATTGATTATTACCACAATTTAATTTTATTAAACTATCTGGCAATTCAGGTAATTCAGTTAAATTATTATTATAACAATATAAATGTGTTAAAGTATCAGGTAATTTGGGTAATTCAGTTAAATTTTGACCATTTAAATTCAATTTAGTTATAATTGATTGTTCATATGTTTTCAAATATCTCATATATTATATTTTTTATATAGTTCTATATATTAAAAATTTTGGGGAATATTTTATTTTAGTGGTAGTCGTATTTAGTCGTATTCGGGTTTATTTCAGATATTTCACAAATTATATTTTTTTGCTTCTATTTTTTCTGGGTATGTTTCAGCATACCATATTTTATATTCTTCCAAATTTTTATAAGGTAATTGATTATTATCACAATATAAATCTATTAAACTATCAGGTAATTCAGGTAATTCAGTTAAATTTTTGGTACTTAAATTCAATTTAGTTATACTTTTTTGTTCATATGTTTTCAGATATTTCATATATTATATTTTTGTGCTTCAGTCCACATCGAAAGTTCTTTTTTATTTATATGTGTTTCATCAATTTTTATGATTTTAAATTCTTCATCTGCTTTATCGAGAAAATCGATATGTGGGAATTCATCATCATCAAATCCTATATATTTCAATATTTCATCTAATGTTTCAAATCTACCTTCAGCTTCGCCAAATTCTGATGTGACAATATTTAGCCATCTTACTGAGTAATAAGATTCTATATTGGTATGTTGTTCAAAAGTTTTCATAAATTATATTTTTTTACTTCTTGTCTCATTATATATTCTTGATATTTATCTGGATAAGATTCTATGATTTTTTTTTTCATATCATCATCTAGATAGTGTATAAAATCATTACCATCAAAATCAGTTATATTCCAATCGGCATCTTTATCTATTAACAATTTGAACATTTTAAATTTGACATCAAATGGTAGGCATAAGTAATAATGTATATTAGTTGAGAAAGTTGAGAAAGTATGGTATGCTAATAAATTCAAAGGAGTATAGTTTAATTCATCTACTTCATTTACATCCACATCATCTAAGAATATATTTGTAAAGTAGGATGTAATACTTGTACTTATCATTTTTATTATTTTACTTTCCCAATTCACTTTTTTATTTTCGAATAGTTTTAAATATTTCATAAATTATATTTATTTATTTCAAGTCTTATCATATATTATATTTATTTGCTTCACTTTCTATTTTAACTTGTTTAATTTCTTCGGGTGTCATTTTTCTATCTATACCATATTCGAGTATACCTAATTCAAGAGTAGAATTAACTAACATTATATCATATTGCCAACCATCACCTTCATGGTAAGATAACGAGAGTACTATACCTCTATATTCTTTTGGGGTGTCCGAATCAAGATAATAATGAGAATGTAGTAACACATAATCATCTTCATCATATAGGTTGTTTTTTACAACAATAATTGAATAATCATCCGACTTATCTTCAATTATGGAAGTATATTTGATAATTCCTTTTGAAAAAAGCCTATCTGTATAATTTTCAAAAATTTCATATGATTTCAGATATTTCATAAATTATATTTTTTTGCTTCTATTCTTTCTGGGTATGTTTTAGCATACCATATTTTATATCCATTTAAATCTTTATAAGGTAATTTATTATTAACACAATTTAATACTTTTAATGATTTAGGTAAATCTAATTCAGTTAATTGATTATTATAACAATATAAATATTCTAAATCATCAGGCAATTTTGATAATTTAGTTAATTGATTATTAATACAATTTAACACTTTTAAATTTTTAGGTAAATTAGATAGTTTAGTTAATTTATTATTATTACAATCCAAATATTTTAAATTTTTAGGTAAATTAGATAGTTTAGTTAATTTATTATTATTACAATGTAAATGTGTTAAATTATCTGGGAATTCTGAGAATTTAGTTAATTTATTATTAGCACAATTTAATTCTATTAAACTATCGGGTAATTTGGGTAATTTAGTTAATTGATTATTATGACAATATAAATTAACTAAATTATCAGGCAATTCAGGTAATTTAGTTAATTGATTATTATGACAATATAAATATTCTAAACTATCTGGTAATTCTGGTAATTTAGTTAATTTATTATTAGCACAATATAATGTTTTTAAACTATTTGGCAATTCAGGTAATTTAGTTAATTGATTATTATAACAATATAAATATTCTAAATCATCAGGCAATTTTGGTAATTTAGTTAATTGATTATTATAACAATATAAATATTCTAAATCATCAGGCAATTTTGATAATTTAGTTAAATTTTGATCACTTAAATCCAATTCAGTTATGTTTCTCTGTTCATATGTCTTTAAATATTTCATAAGTTATATTTATCTATTTCTACGTTCATTTTCAGGAAGTATTCTACTTCTTGTTTATCTGATGACCAGAATAATATCCAAGTTTTGAGGTACACAAAAGTCCCACCTGTTGGGAAACTTTTTCTCCAACCGAATTCTTTACCTTTTTTTCTTTCAAATTCAACTGTTATTTGAAAACCACCTGATTTTTTAGGGGTTTTCTTTGTTATTTGGGCGGCTTCTCTTTTGAGCATTCCGTGCATTTGTTTGCCTATATTTTGGGGATTTAGTGCTACCCAATCACCAACTGCTGGAAGAATTTCATCTGCTTCATATATTTTGAAATTAGTTATCATAAGTTATATTTATCTGTTTCTATTTTCATATGAAGTTCTTCTTTAGTACCAAAGAATTTTATTTCTGACCGCCATTTATGGTAAATTTTGTTTCTTTTTTCTTTGTTATTAAAATTTGTATCATATTTAATTATATATAATTTATTACTGATTTTAATTATATAATCACTTTTAACATCATTTGCACTTACCCATTCACGATCAACTTGATAAAGTATATCTATAATTTTTCCATATTCATCAGAAACATCAATAATCCAATCACCAACTGCTGGAAGAATTTCATCTGCTTCAAATATTTTGAATTCTGTTATCATAAGTTATATTTATTTACTTGCAATTTCATTTCATCATATAATTTATCATCTATATGAAGTCCAGCTTCAATAGTATCACCATT
>Ga0307992_1002113_pt1 | contig 11435 bp, 11 predicted proteins | sample EllFjometagen133_FD_203162 | JGI IMG/M metagenome (GOLD analysis project Ga0307992, IMG submission 203162) | Marine microbial communities from Ellis Fjord, Antarctic Ocean - #133 | ecosystem: Environmental > Aquatic > Marine > Unclassified | place: Southern Ocean | collected 2014-10-08
CAAGTAAAATTATATTAGTTCATAATCATCCTAGTGGCGATTGTTTTCCAAGTGGAGATGATTTAGATATTACAAAGAAATTAGTAGGGTTTGGAGAAAAGTTTGGGATAAAAGTAGTTGATCATGTTATTATAGGAAAAGATGATTATTGGAGTTGGAAGGAAAAGAATTAATTTAAATCATTTTGAATCTCTTTCAACTGCTCTAAAGCTGAATCTAATTCTTCAACAAGTTCACCAACGATAATATTTGGATCAGGAAGATTATCTAAATCATCTAAGCTTTCGTCTTTAAGCCAGAAGATATCTAAATTTGTTTTATCTCTCTTTAATATTTCTTCATAACTAAAACATTTAAACCGTTCAGCTTCTTTTCTTTTATGTCTATTTTTTGAATTATAGCATTTTACAAAATCATCTAAATCTTCTTCTTTCAAAGTATTCTCTTTTAGTGTAAAATGTTTATTTGTTCTTAAATCATAAATCCATATCTTAGAAGTTTGAGCTTGTTTTGATGCTTCTCTTTTATCAAAGAATAAAACATTAGCTTTAACACCCTGAGCATAAAAGATTCCTGTTGGCAATCTTAATATTGTATGTAGGTCACAAGTTTCCATTAATTTTTTTCTTATCGTCTCCCCTGCCCCCCCTTCAAATAAAACATTATCTGGCAGAACAATTGCTGCTTTTCCATTTATTTTTAATATGCTTTTTACATGTTGTAAAAAATTTAATTGTTTATTACTTGTTTCTGTCCAGAAATCATCTCTTATAATTGGATTTGATTTTTTAGAGGTTTCTCCTTCTTCTGTTACAATTGTGTCAGAGGATTTTTTTCCAAAAGGAGGATTTGTTAGAACCATCTCATAAATTGCTCCTGGGTTTTTCTTTAAGGAATCTTCGAGACTGATTGGACTTTCTTCTCCGTTTATCCCATGCAAATATAAATTCATCACACAAAGTCTTGCAACCATCGGAACAATATCATTCCCAGAGAAGGTATCATGTTTTAATTCTTTTTGTTGGTCTCTATCAAGTTTGTAATTATCTCTAATAAAATTATATGCAGAAAGCAAAAACCCGCCTGTTCCAGAAGCAGGGTCATGAATCTTTATTCCAGGTTCAGGTTTCATAACTTTAACTATCGAATTAATTAGGGGTCTTGGTGTGAAGTATTGTCCTGCTCCTCCTTTAACATCTGCAGCATTTTTTTCTAAAAGCCCTTCGTATGCATCGCCTTTAACATCAGCATCTAGATTCAACCAGTTTTCTTTGTTTATTAAATCAACAATTAATCTTCTTAATTTTGCAGGATCTTGTATTCGATTTTGAGATTTTCTAAATATGACTCCAATAATTCCAGATTCTCTTCCTAGCTCATTTAACAATTTAACATAATGTGTTTCTAATTCTGGACCTTCTTTATCTAAAAGAGATTGCCAATTATATTTTTTAGGAATATCACTTTTTTTATTATAAGGAGGTTTTGTTCTTTCATCATCCATTTTCAAAAACAGAAGGTATGTTAACTGTTCAACATAATCTCCATAAGAAAGCCCATCATCTCTAAGTACATTGCAGTAATTCCATAATTTGTTTACTAATTGTTGTGAGGATGTCATATTGGACTTGAAGTAAAATCTTCTTTATTTAATTGAAAATACTCTGAACAACAGGCAATTAAATGATTTGCTCTAGAAAAACGGCTATCTCTAACTCTATCAAAATAAGTATATAATATTGATTTTATTTTTCTCTTTTTAGCATCTTCGACTACTGGACAAAAATCTGTATCACAAGCAACAAGAATTACTTTACTTATACCTGGAAAATCATCTTTTATGTGGCTTAAATCAATTGTCATTAATGTATCCACTCCTTTTTGTTTATATTTGAATTCTCCATCAACTTTTAATCTTTGGCATCTTCCTTCTCTTACTGTAATTTCTTTCTTTTTAGAAAGGATTTCTGTAAATTTATCATACCCTTCTTTTTTCCTTCTTTGCTCAAAAGTAGGAGGAGTTTCTTGAAAAGGAGGAGCATTGTAATAGAAAACGTGTTTACAAAAAAGACCTTGTTTTTTTGCAAGATTCTTAGCAAATTTTATCATATCATATTTAATATAATTGTCTTCTCCAAAATGTTTATTTAATTTAGATATAAATCCTCCATCAAGAAAAACTAATGTATTTTCCATAATTTACCTCCTAAAAACAATTTTTTACTAAAAAGAAAATCATCTAGTGACCCCGTAAGATCACTAGGGAGCATGTTAATAATATTAATAATATTGGGTTTATAAGTTTTCTGGTGCTTCATTTCACCAACCTCCCTTCAAAAGCAATTTTCAAAATTGATTTTCTAAATTGTTCTGCTTTGGTTAATGATTGGTTTACTGCTTGTTCTACTTTGTCTATGACTGAGAATTTTGATTCTATGGTGGAGACGATTTTTTGTTTAATTTGGAAATCCTTAGTATACGGAATTTTAAAACTCCTAATTTCAGTTAATCCTAAATCAGGAACACCTATACTCTTTTTACTTTTATGTGCATGATGAAAAAGGTCTGGAGTTTGAAGAACCCAAAAAAGATAGTCTCTTTCTTTTTTATCATCTGGCTTAATTAAACATAAACTATAAGATATTAGGAACTTTTTATCTGGAACTTTTCTTACTTTACCAATAGTCCCTATCCTAGAATATAACAAATCTCCTTTTTCAGGATTACATTTTCTTGATAATCTATCAAAATCTTCTTCTGAAATATTTTTAACATTGTTAAAATCAATTCCATTCGGTTCATAAAAATCTTTTGGAGAAATAAAGGGAACACCATCATCAACCTTAGAGGGCATTTTGTGATCTATATCAATAACCCTTGCTATATCTTTTAAATTTATTTTCTCATTTACTTTCTCAAAAGCCTTTTTCAAAACAGCTTTTCTGTAAAGTTGAATTTTTTGTTTAACTAGTTTTAATGATTTAATTGCTTTGTCGAGGCGAGCGAATTGGGTTTCGATGGCGGAGACTATTTGGGTTTGGATGGGGAGGGGAGGAAAAACAAAATCAAGGTTTTGATAAGTAGACAAATAATACCTTTTATGGGTTGTGTGATTAACTTTCTTTATCTGCATCTGATAAAAAACAAACCTTAAATCCCCATCATCTTTTTTTTGCTTTAAAATTTTCATAGCACTTGATTTAACTTTAAATGGAAAATTTACAAATTTATTATCTGTAGTAAAATCATCGAAGATAATCACCGGAGTATTTTTATAAATCCCTTCAGTTTCATTAGTGTAACCTTTAATAAAAGATTTATTAGGAGTTAATACAGGTGTAGAGGTTTTATTATTAATTATAGGCGTTGTAATTATGTAAGGGTTTGGTTGTTCATAATCTAAATAATCAGATAATGGTTTAACCTTCCAGTTTTTTGGTAATTGTTTAGTTTGTGCTTTCATCTTTTATTTTTTCTATAATATTTATTTCTAGTATATGGATATATTTTGAGAGCTCTTTTTTGTTCCAACTAATTTTGGCAGATAATGGATAAAATGGCCAAAAAGGGATTGGATGTATATCTCCTATAAAGCATTTAAAGAAATCCTCAAAAAAAGAGGGTAAATCTTTGAATAATAATTCTTCGTTCAGTGAAGATTTAACAAATATTCCTTTAGGAGTATAGACAAAAATAAAAGAATCTGAAGTATATCTTTTCATCTTTCGACATTGTCTCCTTAAATTTTTGTCAAATCTTAAATTTTCTTTTTGTATTTCTTTTTTGGCTTGAGATAAGAAATATTTGGGATAACTTCTCCCTTTTGTTTTCAATTTTAAAATAATGCAAAAGTCAGCACCGATAATATTTTCTTCTGCCCCTCTTCCTCTTGAACCATATATCTTTGTATCAATTTCATATTTTTCATCATTTAATCTTTGTAACCTATCTCCAAGAATTCCTAAAAATCTCCCTGTTAAAGGTTCTTCTTGTTCATAAAATCTTGATTTAATTTCTTCGTCTATTTCGGAAATTTCCTCTTTTATTTTTTCGATTATTTCTTTCATTTTCCTAATATCTTTTGAGCATCATCCACACTGATTATTTTTAATTTATATTTTTTAAAATTCTTAACAATTTTTTCTGATTCTTTTTTGAATGAACTATCGCTTGTAATTAATAAATCACATTCATTACTTAATGCTGTTGCTAAATGGACACAATCTGGAGACCAAATATTTGAACTTGAACTAATATCTGATGCAACTTGCCAACCCTCTTCAGATAAAGAAAGCTTTTCTAGAAAAGGATAGGACTCTAATAAATTATCAAGATACTCAGAAATTTTTTTGAAATGATGTTCTTCTAAATTTGGATTATTTCTTTCTCTTATTATCTTTTTAAATTCAAATTTTTTATTGATTGCTTCTTGGAAAAATAAATCATCTTTCTTAGCATCGCAAAGTTCCATTAATAGAAAAGCTGAAGTATAACAACTACATTTTTTATTATTTCTAAGTGTTCTTATCGTTTCAATTAAATGGATAGATTTGGTATTCCTTTTTTCCATGATATCTCTAATAAAATTTGTATCTAAGTAAATTTTAAACTTCTTTTTCATCTTCTTCTCCTCTTTTTATTGGTGTAAAAAGTCACTTTTACTGGCTTTTTGATTGTCTTGGTTGCTTTAAATTTTGCAATTGTTCCATCCGACCTCCTAAAACGAACCACTGTTGGCTTCTTTATTTTTTTTGTTGCCCAAAAACTAACTCTTCTTGCCATCTTCTTTCTCCTTTTCTTCTTTATTAAAATCTAATCCTTCTAAAAAGTCTATTTTATTAATTAAGTCAAAAAATTCTTTTAGGTGATATGGCTTAGAATTAAATATATCTTTGACTACTTTTTGATTTTCACTTTTTTTAATCTGGTTGTCTTCGTTAAAAATTCTAATTAAATTATCCATACTAAAATGCATGTCCATTCTCATTGTGGTTTTTGAATCATATTTTTCTAAAATAGATGAACGACTAAATTTAGAAAAAAATTCCTTAAGATTATTGATATATCCTTCCTCGCTATAACTTTGCCTTAAGATTAAATCATTTGATAATCTCCAAAATATAATATTTCGGTAATCTGGATATCTTCCATTAAAATAAAAGTTCAATCCTAAAATATTATTTATTGAGGTTGGAGCATTAATTATATTATTGTATTTGTCTTCTTCAAATACTTTAAGAGATAATAAGAAAGTTGCTTGAATATAGCTATCATTAATATCTTTTTCTATTAATTTTAATCTAGTAAATAAATTATCGGCTTTTCTCAAAGAGGGCCCAAATTTAATGATTATTTCTTTACTAATTCTTATCAAATTTTGTTCTTTATTTCCACATTTAAATTCTGAAAAAAGAAAATCTAAATATTTTTCTAATGATGGGCCAGGTAAGGAATAGTTAAAATCGATAAATTTTCTAAGATATTCTTTAGCATCCATATCTTGACCATAAAGGGATTTTATAGAATGATGTAATTGTCCAATATCTATTCCTAAAACAAAAATAATATTTTCGACTTCAAAAAAATGTTTAACAATCTCTAAAAATTCTATCGCATAATTTGGACGACATCTATCTAACTCATCAATAAAAATTATTAAGGGAAAATTAGTTTCTTCTTTAATTTTATTGGATAGTTTTAGTAAATTTCTCTTAAACTTATTTTTTTCCTCTTTTTTTTCTTTATTTATGTCACCCTTAAAAAAGTTATCTGCATTTATTCCCGAAATTTTATTAATCGCAGATTTACTAATTTCTTTTCCTAAATTAAAAATATTTTTTTTTATTTTCTCTATGTTCCCTATTTTTCTTTCTCTAAATTCTTTAATTAAGTTTTCAGTTAAAGAGAAAAATGGATTTTGAAAAAAATCTTCTTCCCAAAGATTAAGATAAATTGCTTTTTTTTGTTCGGTTTCCAATAAATTTTTCCACATATAAATAAATTGGGTTTTTCCTGTTCCCCAAGGAGAATCTAAAGCAACCACAAAAGATTGAGAAGTATTTTCAAATAATTTGTTAAAATTTTCTGCTACACTTTTCCTATCAAGTTTATCATGTTCTTCAAAATTCATAGACTCAAAAACTTTTTGTTTTTTCTTTAACTCCATTCTCTACCCACCAACCTTCCTATTCACTTCCAAAATCATCTTCCCAAACTTCTCTCCTCCACCAAACACAACAACAGCCTTGCCCAATCCTCCCATTTGTTGTAACTTTCCTCTTTCAAAATCTTCATTATCAATCTCTGCAGTTGTGGAGATATTATCTTTAATTTTATCTAACCATAACAACTGCTCTTTTGTAAACTCAACACCACTCTCTTTCTGTGTTCCTAACCATTCTCTAAATCTTTTCTCAACAGTATCAAGATATGGCTCAAGTTCTTTTGTCTTTTCTATTTCATGTCTAAGAAGAGAAATAAAATCAGCTATCCTCTCAGACTTTGACACACCTTTAACTTTTCCTTCTTCTAAATTCTTGTAAGCATTCCAAAGCCTTGAAGTAGTCAATCCATAAGGAGGAGACCTAATTTTCTCTGAAAGACTTTTCAAATCCTTCCACTTTATCTTTCCTTTATGCTCATATAAAATTTGAATTGCATCAAGCTCATCCTTATTCTTCTCAATAAATTCCCTAAAACTACCAACAACTTCTTTTGCTTTCTCTTTAGCAATCTCAGAAAATCCAGCATACTCAACTTCATCAAGAGTTACGTCATCAAGAATTATTTCTGTTTCTCTTTTAATTTCAGGAAGCCTTTCCAAAAGTTTTGGTTCTTTAGTAAATTCCAAAGCAACATTCTTTATTCTCTTTTTTGCAACTTCTTCAATCTGTGTGTTTGTTGGTTCATAACCAAACTTCTCATGTGCTTCTTCTAAAACCTTATCTTCATCAACAGCCAACACAAACTCCTTAGAAAAATCACTCAACTTCTTCCCAGAAATACTCTCAATCTCTTTATTTTGATCTTCAGTTAATCTTTTCTCTAATCTGGAAAGTCTCGAAGCCATTGAAGTAACATGTTTCTTCTTTAACTTACTTTTTCCATATTGAAATAATTTAATCAACTTTTCAAAAGAAATTTTCTTACCTATTTGTTCTAATGGAGAAGTTTCATTTAAATCTTTATTACCTAAAACACCGACTGCATCAACAATAACAAATCTTTCCTTAACTGCATTAGGAGTAACTTGCTTAAAATCCTCTGCCTTCATAACTCTAACCCCCCTTCCTTTCATTTGTTCAAACAATAACCTACTCTTAACAGCTCTCATAAAAAATACAATCTCTAAAGGCTTAATGTCTGTTCCTGTTGCAATCATATCAACTGTAACAGCAATTCTAAGTTTAGGGGAAGTTCTAAAATCCTTAATTAATTGTTTTGGGTCATCTGATTTGTAAGTTATCTTAACAGCAAAATCATTCCCTTCTCCAAATTCTTCCCTGACAATTTCCAAAATATCTTCTGCATGACTATCATCTTTTGCAAAAATTAAAGTTTTAGGAACCCAGTCCCTATTCGGAAAAGTACTTGGCAACATCTTCTCCTTAAATGTTTTTATTATTGTTCTAATTTGATCTTTAGAAACAACTTTCCTATCTAATTCCTCTGCATCATATTGAACTTCATCTTCAAGCTGCTCCCATCTTTTTTGCCTTGTCCTCTTATCTCTCTTAATAATGGTCTCGCCTTTTGGAATAACATTCCCTGCTTTTGTAACTTTTGTCCTTATATCATAAACATCAAAATCTACATTTACATTATCTGCAACAGCTTCCTCATGCCCATATTCCATTACTAAATTTTTATTAAAAAATCCAATAGTACCTTTAGAGGGTGTAGCAGTTAATCCAATTAAAAAACCATCAAAATACTCCAACACCTGCCTCCATAATTTATAAATAGACCTATGACATTCATCAATAATAATCACATCAAATGTCTCTATTGGAACCTTAGGATTATATTCCAATCTTTCATATTCTCCAGATAATGCGTCTATAAACTTTTCATCCTCTTCTTGCTCATCAGTTAACTTTTCACCTTTAAGTATAGAATACATTCTCTGAATCGTGGAAATACAAACCTTAGTAGATTCACTTATTTTATTTCCTTTTAATAATTGAAGATTGTGCAAATCATTAAATTTCCTTCCATCCCCAGGAACTTCAAAATTTTCAAATTCTTGTTCTGTTTGCTCTCCAAGATTAGACCTATCAACTAAGAATAAAATTCTATGGGCATTTCCGTTTTTAATTAAGTCTTCACAAATATTAACTGCGGTAAAAGTTTTCCCAGAACCAGTTGCCATCTGAATTAATGCTTTTGGGTTTCCTTTAGCCAAAGACTCTTTAATATTTTTTATAGCTTTGACTTGAACAGACCAGAGTTTTTTATTTTCGTATTCTTTGTTTAAAGAAAGGTTATATCTCAAATTCCCTTGCTTTCCTTTTTTTACCCAATCCTCAAATGTTTCAGGTTTATGAAATGAAAACACATCTCTGCTTCTAGGCTTCGCATCCCATTTATTAGTAAATCTAATTTCAGAACCAGAGGACTCATAAAGAAAAGGCAAGTTTTCAGTTTCTCCAAACTCTTCTGGAAACCCTTCAGAATATTTTGCAGTTTGAGGTTCTTTACCCATTAACGGCTCCCCTTCTTTTTTAGCTTCAATCACTCCAACAGGCTCCCCATTCACAAACAAAATATAATCTGCTTCCCCCACTTCCTTACCCATTTGAAAATATTCTACAGCAACTCCTTTCGCAGAATCTGTATTCGCATTCTTATAATTCTGAATCTCCCATCCTGCCTTCTCTAAAAGAGGATTAATCTTTTCATGCCTTACTTTATCTTCTGGTTTTAATGCATATGTCATATTTATCTAAGAACTCGAGGGTATTTTAAATTTACCTATCCCCTTTAATTTGAAGGTTTAATCATATCAATAAAATTTAGTGGTTTTGTTAATATCTGTGCCCCATCTGGATTTTTTCCAGTTTTAAAAATCATTTCCCAATAACTATAATTATTTTTACCTGCAAATATTGTGCTTGCCATACTCTTATCTTTCCATAATGGAAGATTTTTTAAATTTCTTATGAAATTACGAACATTTTGCCATAATTGATCATCAAATTTTTCTTGAAATAATTTTTTATCATCAATAATCTTTCCAGTACTAGTAAAATAACTTTCAACTACTTTTCTGAGATAAATAATCCAATTAAACATAATTTCTTCTTTACTAATTCTATAAGCTATTAAATGGTCCTCCGTTATATCAGAATCCTTCCTATTAATTATCTTTTTTTCTATACGGAATACTCCAACATCTGAGTCAAATTTATTAATATAAATCTCTTCTGCAACAATATTTAAAATTTTTATAATCTGATTTATTTCTAATTCTCTAGGATTCAGTCCCTCATCATCTTTATAATTTATTAATGTTTCCAAAATTAATTTAGGATTTATAAATAATCTTAAGAAAGTCTTATCAAAGGCGCTATAAGAGATAGGAAGCTCCTTTGCTTTCCCTTCAAAATCAACATAGTCTTTTAATTTATTTTCCCTTGAATGAGTAATGTTCTTTTTTATACTATCAACAATATATTTTTTTATGTTCACATTTTCTCCCTTAAAATAATCTACAAGTTTCTGCTCTGAAAAAGAAAAATCGCTTTCTTCTAATTTATGATCTTTTTGATATTTTCGAATACGTTCCAAATATAATGTATCATTTAACTGACTCATTATTGACTTATCAAAAGCAATTTGTCTTAGAACACTTCCAGCGTTAGTATTTGTTTCTGTAAGTCTTTCTATCTCAGGATCAATAAAAACTCTTAAAACTAACTTCTTAATTCCTAATAAAATTTGTGCAACTGCTTTATGTTGTCCATCAAAAATTTTTAATTTATTATCATGAATTCTGGCAAGACTTAAATGTAGCTGTGGATTTCCTTTATAAAATTCTTTAATAAGTTTACTTATACTGCTATTTATCCCCCTAGGATTTATTCGATCATCATGAAAAATATATTCAATTGGAACTTCAATAAAACAAGTTTTTTCTCCAGAAAGTTTATCTTTAAAGATAATTTGTTCATTTATTTTATTGTCTCCAAAACTGTAACTAAGAATTTTTCCATCCTGTTCTGATTTAAATTCTTTCCTTGCCCCCCCATATTCCAATAAAATATCCTTAAGCGATGCAGCCCTATTTTCTTCCCTTGATATTTTCTCCTGTATTTTCTTTAATTTACAAAGGATTCTAGCAATTCTCAAATCAGCATCTTGTTTTGCTTTATTACAACTTTCATGTGTTAAAGCAAAATTTTCTTCAGAATCTTTTCCTCTTTTTGCTAAAGGAATAATATGATCTATATTAGTTATATTTAAATCCAAATTAATTTTTTCTTGGCAAATATAACATTTATGATTTTGAATCTCACCAAGTTTTTTAGTTAATAAATCCTTTTTTTCTTTCGAAAGAGAAGATAAATATTTTGAACCCATATTATTTCCTGTTTTTCTCCATTTTTAACCCTTTCCCCCACACCAAACACACCCTTCTTTTGGACATTCCCCATTTAATAATTTAAGTGCGTTTTTCCATGCTTTTTCAGCCATATCAATATCTACCTTCATCTTTACCAATTCTGTGTCAAAGATTACTTCACCTGTTGCCATGACTTCTTTAGGAATATAGAATAATAAAAAGAAATAATCTTCTGTTTGATAGCCATTCTTTCTTAGTAGGAAGTTATAGACATTTTGCTGAAGCCTGTAATGTTCTGCTGTATCTTCTTTTAATGGATAACCTCTTGTTTTATAATCTAAAACAATTAATTTCTTCCCTTTAACTAAAATATTGTCTACTGCTCCATGCAATTCATTTCCTTTTCTATCTTTCCATGAAACACCTTTAAAATTACTCTGCCATATTTTTAGCTTTTCTTTATCAGTAAATAACTTCATATTTACACAAGATTGATGTTCACATAATTCAGGAGGCATTTGTCCTTTTTCCATGAACTTGTCAAAATGAATCTTTAGAATTTTATCCATTCCAGAAGGTAAGCTTGGAAATATTCCACTTGGACGCTTCCATACCTTATGTTGTGCTAACCAGAAACATCTTGGGCAGTCTTTCATTAGATTCAATGTAGAGGGGGATAGTTTGAAAGTCATAATTTTAGAAAAAGAATAATATACTTAAATTTACCTCTTTTATTCTCAAAAGCGAAACATTTAAATTGTATGTGTGCGTGTGTGTACTATAGAGAAATAGGTCCTGACGAAACCCATGCTTGACATGGTGAGTAGGACAGACGGACCTCCTACTCTATCTTTTCTTGTGTTGTTTTCTT
>Ga0307992_1002114_pt1 | contig 11432 bp, 8 predicted proteins | sample EllFjometagen133_FD_203162 | JGI IMG/M metagenome (GOLD analysis project Ga0307992, IMG submission 203162) | Marine microbial communities from Ellis Fjord, Antarctic Ocean - #133 | ecosystem: Environmental > Aquatic > Marine > Unclassified | place: Southern Ocean | collected 2014-10-08
GCAAATCGGCTCAAGTTGAGTTTGTCAGTGCCAACCCTACGGGTCCGCTGACAGTGGGACATGGCCGCCAGACCGTTCTTGGTGATACATTGGCCAATATCCTAACCTGGTCCGGCTATGATGTTACCCGGGAATACTATTTTAACAATGCAGGTCGTCAAATGCGACTCTTGGGTGAATCCCTGAAGGCGCGTTATCTGGAATTGAAGGGTGAATCTATTGTCCTTCCAGATGGTGGTTATGAGGGAATGTATCTGATCGATGTAGCCAAGGCACTCATGTCTGAACAACCAGATCTGACTGCTGATGCTGAAATTGATATTTTTAAAACCTATGCTGAAACATCGATTTTTGCCATCATCAAAACCAGCCTGGAACGAATTGGCGTGGTCCATGATGTATTTTATAATGAGCGGTCGCTCTATGAAGCAGGTAAAATTAATGAAGTGTTGGAGATTCTTCGAGAGAAGGGTCTGCTCTACGACAAGGATGGTGCAACCTGGTTCAAGACCAGCGAATTGGGTATTGAACAGGATCGCGTGCTGGTGAAATCAAGTGGGGAACCCACTTATCGATTACCAGATATTGCCTATCATCGTGAAAAAGTGGCTCGTGGCTTTGATCTGGTTGTTGACATCTTCGGTGCTGATCATATTGATGCCTATCCCGATGTACTCTCAGCCCTGAAGGTCATGGGTTTGAAGTATGAACACATCGAAGTGGTTATTCACCAGTTTGTCACCCTACTCCGTGCAGGTGAAGTCGTTAAAATGTCCACCAGAAAAGCTAATTTTGTAACCCTGGATGAACTCATTGACGAAGTGGGTGCTGATGTTGTCCGCTATTTCTATATCATGCGTAGCGCTTCCAGTCATCTCAATTTTGATCTGGATCTGGCGAAGCGTCAAACAGAAGAAAATCCGGTTTTTTACCTGCAATATGCACATGCCAGAATTTCAAGTATTTTTAGACGAGCAAAAGAACGTGGGTTGGCTTCAGATACTGAGAATGCAGACCTCACGCTACTCGATGAGGAGTTTACTGTTGCCCTGATCAACAAGACCCTGGAGTTTCCAGAAGTCATCGATCATTGCCGTCGGGCATTGGAAGTCCATCACTTGCCCAGCTACCTGTTTGAGCTTGCTACAGCCCTGCACAAATTTTATACCGAATACAAGGTGATTGATCTGGAGAAACCTGAATTATCAAAAGCCAGACTGGCCCTCCTCGAGGCAGTAAAAATCACTTTGAGAAATGGTTTACGTATATTGGGGATTTCTGCGCCGGAACAGATGTGATATAACTTCTCCAGGCGCGGATTCGAATCCGCGCCTGGAGAGGTACCCACAAATTTATCCTTCCTGAAGAAACTCGTTTTCGTATTCAGTTTCAAGATCATGTTTATGGCGTAACTCTTCATCAGCCATCATCTGGAAAAAGGTATTCAACTTTTTGTCGAAGTGGAAATGATCTGCTAAATCCTGATACATACGTGCTGTTTTATCTTCACGTTTGGCAGCCAAAATGATGATCTCCTGAATCGTCATATCACCTTTCAACTCAGGCTCTATGAGATAATCTGTTACCTTCAGATCTGCCGGTGGTAACTCGATGTAGTTCTCAATTTCAAAATTGCTTAATGAGACTTTATGAACGGTCTCCATATCGACGAGTTCTTGAAATTTCTGACGGGAACGCTCATCTTTAGCTTGATCTCTGGCAAGGGTATAGAGGTCGATAGCTTGTTGTTCCTGGTTGATACACATTTCAACAATAGCATCCATGTCCATTGAACTAACTTGATCCTTTAAGCTCATGCTTAACTCCTCACCTTGGCTTTCAAATATTCATTGATGGCAATAGCTGATTTACGACCTGCACCCATAGCTAAAATAACTGTGGCACCGCCGCTCACAATATCGCCTCCCGCAAAAACACCATCCATGGAAGTTCTACCATCCTCATCAGCAACAATGTTACCCCATTTATTGGTTTCGATCTCTGGGGTTGTCTGGGAAATAAGTGGATTTGATCCATTTCCCACTGCGATGACAACCATATCTACATCCATGACAAATTCGGACCCTTCCATGGGTATAGGGCGACGGCGACCAGACTCATCGGGCTCACCCAGCTCCATGCGAAGACATTTGGCTGCTACCACACTTCCCTGATCATCACTGATAAATTCAATGGGATTGACCAGATTCATAAATTTAACGCCTTCTTCCTTGGCGTGATGGATCTCTTCATTTCTGGCTGGCATTTCTTCTTCAGAGCGGCGATACACAATGGAGGCTTCATCAGCACCGAGACGTTTGGCAGTTCGGACGGCATCCATGGCTGTATTTCCACCACCAACAATAATGGCATGTTTCGCACGATAAAGTGGTGTATCCCACTCTGGGAACTCATAGCCGCGCATCAGATTGGAGCGAGTCAGAAATTCGTTAGCGGAGTATACTCCATTCAAATTTTCACCAGGGATATTCATAAAGCGTGGCAGACCAGCACCCAGACCAAGAAAGATGGCATCATAACCTTCATCGGCCATGAGCTCCTGTATAGTCATAGTACGACCCACGATAAAATTCTTTACAAACTTCACACCCATGGCTTCCAGGGTTGCGACCTCTTTCCGCAGAATGGCTTTGGGGAGGCGGAACTCTGGAATTCCATATACCAACACCCCACCAAATTCATGTAAGGCTTCAAAAACGGTCACTTCATGACCTTCCTTAATCAGATCACTGGCTACTGCCAAACCAGCGGGACCAGATCCAACAATGGCAACTTTTTGACCCGTTGAGGTTGGTTTCTCAATGGGCGCTTCAGATCCATCATCATGCTGCATGGCATAATCAGCCACAAAACGTTCGAGACGACCAATGGCAACAGGCTCAAAACGGCGACCCATGACACAGGCTTCTTCGCATTGGGATTCCTGAGGACAGACGCGACCACAAATGGCAGGCAGTGAATTATCTTCTTTAATTTTCCTGGCAGCTCCGATGAAATCTTCATTGCAGATCAACTGAATAAAATCAGGGATTTTGATATTAACAGGGCAACCATCCATACAGGTAGGACTCTTACATTCGATACAACGCTGTGCTTCAACGACAGCCTGCTCAGGAGTGAGACCCAGGTTTACCTCGAGGAAGTTTCCACTGCGGACAGTGGCATCCTGTTCTGGCATTACCTGACGGGGAATGGTCAGGCGCTCTTTCATAGGAACTTTATTAAATGATTGAGGACGTTCTCGTTTCATGATCAGGCCTCCTCTTTCATTTGTTCAGCTTTCACTTTCTTCATCTGTCTCTCCAAGAAGCATTTGTGAGATTCTTCTTCCTGCTGCTTATACATTTTCTGCCGGCTACCCAATTCCTTAAAATCCACTTGATGTCCATCGAATTCAGGTCCATCGACACAGACAAAAACGGTTTTGCCACCTACTGTGGCACGGCAAGCTCCACACATACCCGTTCCATCAACCATGATAGCATTCAGGCTGACCATAGTGGGAATGCCAATTTTTTTAGTCTGATTGGAAACGGCTGCCATCATGGGGAGTGGTCCAATAGCCATGATCATATCAGGCTTGATGCCTTCATCAATGAGATCCTGGAGTACATCGGTGACCAGGCCATGGCGACCAGCTGAGCCATCATCAGTAGAGATCCTTACCTCGTCAACGACATCGGCCATGCGGTCTTGGGCGATAATGAGTTCTTTGTTCCGAGCACCAATAATTGAAATCACTCTGTTGCCAGCAGCTTTTCCAGCAACGGCAATGGGGAGCGCTTCAGCAGTACCTACACCACCACTCATACAAACGAGAGTACCCCAATTTTCGATATGGGTGGGCCGTCCCAGTGGACCCACCAAATCTTGCAGATGATCACCTGTTTCAAGTGTATTCAAATGAGCACTGGTTTTTCCCAGGCCCTGGACAATGATGTTGATCCAACCCTCTTCTGCATTTGAATCAGCAATCGTGATTGGAATACGTTCCCCTTTATTATGGACTCTTAGCATAATGAACTGACCAGCTTGGCGTTTTTTGGCGATAAGAGGTGCTTCGAGAATGAAACTTTTCACGTTGGGTGCGATAAACTCAGCTTTAATAATTTTATACATTTCTCACTCCTGTTTTCAAGCCTTGCTTGAGGCAAGCTCTGTGCCATAGCATGTCTTCTTGTGAGATGAATTTTGTATTAACAACTAAACAAGTGGGATAAGTATTGATGCAACAAGGGGTCACAACCTACATATCTGCTGTGTGAAATTTATGCTTTCTCAGTATTTGGACCATTCTGAATTAGGTAGAGATAACTACCAATATCTGTTGTACTTATAGAGGCAACAAAAAAGGCCAGCAAAGTTGACCTTATTAAGTGGGCCCACCAGCCTATGCTAAAGCTTCGGCTTGGCAGGCAGGGACTTGAACCCCGAACCCCGCTCTGGCGGGGGAACCCGACGGATCATGAGTCCGTGGCTACTGGTTGTTATTATTGGACTTACAAGAGGGGTGTGACTGGAAAATGACCAGTGTAAAAAAGCCCCTGATTTTTGAGGTCAGAGGCTTGTACATAACGGTTTGGGGTTCTTTTCTATTTTCTATTAGGAAGTACTTCCTTATTTCAAATACAACATCTTGATCACCTCGCTGTAATCACCGACAACCAACCTTGCGAAGTAGATTCCAGTACTGATAGTTTTTCCATCAGACGTTTCACCATTCCAGACCACGTTATACCAGCCAGCATCTTGCGTCGTTGATTCAACGACTTGAACAACATTACCACGAAGATCATAGATGACCAAAGAGACATTAGAATGTTCAGGTAATCCGTATCTTATAGTAGTGCTTGGGTTAAATGGGTTTGGATAGTTCTGATCAAGTATATAGGTCGTTGGTAGTTCAAAACCTTCATTAATTGAAACTGTTCCAACGGTAAATTTGAACACTTCAGTTTCCGTTGTAAGTGAATCTGTATCAACAGCAATCACCTTCCACCAATATTCCATATTGTCATCAAGTTGATTACCAAGGTCCAATTCGAAACCATTGTGGTATAGTTCATTTGTCTCAAGGACAATGTTGGTGAATGATGAGTCCAATGCAATTTGTGCAGTGTATGTAACAAAATCTAATGGGTCAGGATCTTCTGTGCTTTCCCATAGGAAGCTAGGTGATCTTGACAGACCACTAGCTCCATCACCAGGCGAAATTAAAGCGAAACCAAGGGGAGCTTCAGGCGTAACATCTGTCCAGAATGATGTCTCTTCAGAATGGGATATCCCACCAGAATTATCCATGCTGATCACCATCCAATTGTATTCTGAGTTATCTTCCAATGCATTTGGAATGACTGTGTGGTTCATTGCAGTAAGGACCGAGTCCTGATTTTGTTCACCAAGTCTCCACCAGTGAACTTCGTAAGAGATCATATCATTCGGATCATGATCTAGCACAGCAGTCCAATGCAACTCAGGCTGAAGTGTTAGAACGATGACCGAATCTGGTGAAAGGAGCTCTGCAATAGAAGGATCTTCATTTTGTGTGTTGGTAACAAAGCGTCTATACGACTCAAAATCTTCAACTTCTAACCCTTCCTCATCACGGGCAGCAACTTTCCAAAAATACTCCCTGTTATCCAATAGGGGCTCAGTCAGGGTAAATGATGTACTGGTGCCAACATCATACATTTGAATGCCTGGAACCGGCGAATCAATATACAATGTGTAAGAGACTATCGTCTCAATAGGATCTGGATCTATTGCATCACTCCACTCAAATGTGGGTGTCAAACCTGTTTCGCGATTTCGCCTCGGTGTAATTAGACCGAATGGGAGAGGAGGATCATTTTGAGTATCATATATAAATGATCGCATTTCCTCGCTCACTGCCCATTCATATGTATCTGTTGCTCCTGCAGTCCAGAAGTAATGATAATTTTCTACCAGTAAACTATCTACCAGCCAGTTGAATTCACCATTAACATTTTCGATGACAGGTGAAGCGCCAACGAAAAAATTACGATTGATATCTTGATATAGCATGAATTGATATGAAAGCGTATCACCATCAGGGTCTAAAGTTGACATAGCCGATAGGATTGGGTGAAAATCTATGATAATGCTATCCTGAGGACCTATGAGTGTGGGTTGCCCGGGACTCATATTCATTTGGAAGCTTACTTCTGTCCAATCACTAAACATCTCGCTATCTCCAGCAGACACTCTGGCATGATAAGTACTGCCATCCAATAATGGTTGTCCAGCATATGTGATGTTCTGGGTGGAGTTATTCACTATTCCAGTATCCCACATATCTATCACAGAAAATGTATTGTCAGTAGAGACCTGAATGTGGTGTGACACCTGGGACATGTCTTGTACATCTATATAATCATAGGCAAAGGCAGGAGTTTGATTGGCTACACGCTGCAAATTTGTCTCATCTAATAAATGAAGATTCTCCACAGATACTGCTCGAAAGAAGGTGGATTTTTCCTCTGTGTACCAGCTTTGATTTCCTTCAGTATCGAATGCTCTTACTGCGATATGGTATATTGAGTTCGGGTTAATATTAATAAGTGTATAGTTTGTGCTCAACCCCACATCGATCACTTCTGAGTATGGTGATCCACTTTGATCGGTATTATAACACACTTTGTACCCTGCCAGATCTGCAGCTCCAGCTGGCGTCCAACTGATTGCGATATAGTCAGAACCAGAGCTATCAATACTCATCGTTGCTGGTGGTAGCATGGGTGCATCTACATTTTCTGATGCAAGCCAGGGATAAACATCAGCATGACCCATAACTATTTCGCCCTGTCCCGAAGGATTCTCGCCTTCATTAAATGCTCCAGTCGCATCACCCCAATAATTATCCTCTAGCTGACTGGTTAAATTATGCATGTTATTCACAGCAATTTCATGACCGCCAAAATTAGAAGTTGTGACATTTAGATTGCCAATTGGGTGGGTTACCCACTCCTCAACAACATGCATAATGGCTGTACTCTCCATTTCGGAGGTGTTCCTATGGAATGTGCTTTGTGAAATATGGATATCTCCATCAAAAGCATATATACCTGCCGCTGACATGTCTGTTCGATTGCCATCCACGGTCAGATTTTCTGCATTCAGTCGACAGTTTATCAGGCTTATACCACCACCATTCTCCATACAATAATTGTTCGCGATGACAACATTTTCCAGGTTAAGTGTTCCGCCCTGCACATGGATACCACCTCCCCACATATCGGAGGAGTTATCTACTATTTCAACATCCCGCAAGGTGAGAGCATGATCCTCAAACTCCATATTTATGGCACCACCACCCATCATTCCAACACCGTGTGTAAGTCGAAAACCCTGAATTAGGGTTGTGGAGTCGGCTCCAGCACTTATCATATTGATGAACTCGATAACACTGAAATCGTAGTTTCCATCAATGACCGTACTATTGGGTCCATTGGCACTTATAAGATTTATCCCTTGTGTACCAGGCCATGAGACATTCTCCATATATATCCCATCCTGGACCAAAACGGTATCTCCTGGATCTGCCAGGTTAAGTGCTTCCTGAATCGTTCCATACTCTTCTGGAACATGCAATGTGATGTTGGTACCCTCAGGGTTTTCGGTGAATCTGAAGGTTACCTGGTATGGGTCCATCGAGATACCATCACCACTATAAAATTTGAGATAGTAATCACCTTCTTCACCTATAATGGAGCGTATTGGATCGTTTGAGACGTGGAAATTCATATAGATTCTTCTGCCAGCAGCATCGTAAATGTAAACATAGTCACCATTTGAGCCGTGGTATGTAGAAACCCAATTAGTGGCTAGAATTTCAAGAACTCCAGCAGTGGGAATGTGAATCATGTAGCAATCGATATCTTCTGTAACAACATTCCCATATCCAACCGATCTCCACTGGTAAGCCTCATACTCAGTATCAATCTCCACTATGGCTGCAGTTGCTATTTCATCATTGGGCTCGAAAACATCATCCACAAGCACTTGCGAAACCAAAATTGAATATGCCTGGCTGATCTGTCCAGAGGGCCAACCATAATTCTCCCCTGAATGTAATGCTATGGTATATACCCCGCCTTGATTGGCTGGCGTGTGAAGATTTGATGATTCTCCCAACATGTGCCACAGATACGGATCGTTTTCATCTGTGGAGTTCTCAAAACCGATGGGTTCCATTGTTGGTCCATACACATAGATTCTATCAAAGTCAAAGCCAGGATACGTGGTGCTCTGCCAACTTTCCAATTGAATGTTGAGTCTTCCTGGACCTTCAAGATTTACCTGACATGACAGGGTCGTACCAGGATATTGTATCAGATTTGTTTCTTCGTCTAAATTCAGTATTGTTTGTCCCGAGGTGAGTATTGGACAAACAAAGATCAGAATTGAGCATAGAATAGGATTTCTTAAAAACATTGAGATTCCCCTTCGTTTCAGGTATTACCTTAAGTTAGTACTTATAGCTAATATTTCAATTAAAAGCTGTTTTACAGAAAAAGTCAAATCAGTTCCATCACTAAACAGTCTCAATTCGGTTTTTCACTTCTTTTCGTGTGAGTCCGCTCTAAGCCTTAGATTTTCATCATTCCGTATGAACATTTTGCTCAGCAAGCTTTTGTGCAGCCTGAATTTCTTTGGCCACTAATTTAACAGCTTTGGGATACAGACCATTCTCAGGGTTCAACTTTATCGCGCGTTCGAATTTGCTCATAGCAATTTCGTAAATACCATTCATAACCTCAGCAATGCCAATATTATATATGATTTTTGCTTGTGTTATTGTGTCCATATTTGGTTTTTCTAAAGTGGTTTGTAAGATTGATATTGCGTTTTGAGTATTGCCTTTACGTAGGCATTCAATAGCGTTATAAATCTCGGACATTTCCATTTCAACTTCAAAAACTAGACTTAGCTTCGCTTTATGCGGTGAAATGTGCTTAATAAATTTCTTTGTAATTTTCTGTAAAGATTCGGAAAACAAGGATTCTGAATCTATAGGAAGTGGGTCTCCATTGTCCTTAAGTTTAGTGGATTCGCTCTTCGCAGAGTATGTTTTAATTGTAAGTAATTCGCTGGTTTCAACATCAATAATCTTGAATGTAATTTCAAGTTTATGCATTCCACTCCTAAAATGGGGCTAATGTTCATAACCATTTTTATCGATCCACTTATTGCCTTGAGTCTTCGTCTCAGAATACTCATCTCTGTCAATGTATGAATATAGTAAAACTGTAGCTCCAGTGATATTTCCTAGTTGAGTGATTGATTCGTTCCCCACCATTCCTGAGAGTTTCAATTTATGTTCAGCAAGAAGAGAATTTAGATGTTCTTGATCAATAACCTCAAACCTGTTGGTCTCTAGCAAAATCGCGCTCAATTGGTTGGCGATTTGGACTGAATGTTTTTGATATTTTAATGAGTCAAGAGCGGGAGTGATTTCTGCGACAACGACACGATTTCGGTTGCTCAAATTTATTTCTGTAGGTCTGACAACCGTAGTGTTGATGTTTGTAGTCGCGCAAGAAACAAGAATAATCACTGCTGATATAAGTACAAAATGATTCACCCGATACCCCTTGTTATGATAAATCTAACGCTTTAGGCTTGAGCTACAGCTAGCGCATCCCTCTTACATAATGTATGTGATTTCACATGACCCCCGTCGTGTTAATGATAACTTATTTAAATGTAGCCTATTGGTCTACTAAATCAAGGGACGATAGTGATACTGATAATCTGCTTTATGTCGAGTCACTAGAAGACTACCTGATATCAGCTGTACTTATAGAGGCAATAAAAAAAGGCCAGCACCCTTCGAGAACCTCAGGGATCAGCTGACCTTTTTAAGTGGACCCACCAGCCTATGCTAAAGCTTCGGCTTGGCAGGCAGGGACTTGAACCCCGAACCCCGCCCTGGCGGGGGAACCCGACGGATTACCTGTCCCGCCGTAGCCTGAAAGGCGTAGGAGGATGAGTCCGTGGCCACTAGTTGTTATTATTAGACTTGCGAAAGGGAGGTGACTGGAAAGTGACTATACTGACAATTGGTCACAACTATAGTAGATTCGGTTGCTGGAACTAGATACAGGTGGTCTGATTTGTTATCTATTCCATCTCTTCCAGTATTTGTTCGATAGTTTCTGAAAGAGGTTTCATTTGGTATTCACAAACCCAGAATATCTGTTCAGCATCAATATCAAAGTAGTGATGAGTGATAATATCTCGCATCCCCATAGCACCCTTCCAGTCAACTCTTGAATATCTTGTCAAAAGAGATCTTTCTGTAATCTTGTCGAGATTCTTAAGACTCTCTCCAATAGCGATGACCAACATACAAATTGCATCCAGTTTCTCCATGCCCACAGGTGTATTAGTAAAATCGTCAACTGACTTAATAGGAATGAAGCGATCCTTAATCGTGTGGGTTGCATTTAGAATCTGATTCAGAATATCCTGAACTAGGTTTTTATCATACATAAATAGCTTCTTGCTCAATCCTTTGTTTTAAACTTGGATTCATGTTCTTACGTAATCGAACGATATCAACTGAGTGGATCAAGCGTCTTTCCAAGTCCTCCTTAATATGTACAATCAAGTAGGGGTCTGGTGTCTGAGTTTGTAAAACGATATCGACATCACTATGCTCATTGATTTGATTTCTAGCAACAGAGCCAAAAACACCAAGCAATATGATGCCATATTTTTCAGCAGATAATTTCTTGAAATCTGTTAGTATGTTGATCACATCTGACCGTGTCATTCTTGACCTTTCTAAAGTCATAAAGAATAAATACTCAGCCTGAATATAATAAATGCACCCAGCTATGGTTGCTAAAATATATCATCAAACATACTGGTTCAAATTGTGGTTTGAGCGATCTACCTAACCTCAGTTGTGCTACCAGAGGCAATTTTAACGGCGAATAGGCCGAGAACTCACTCGTGTTTAAAGTCATCTGTACTAAAATAGAAAAAGGCTAGCTGATGCTAACCTTATTTCTGTTGTGGGCCCACCAGCCTACGCTAAAGCTACGGCTTGGCAAGCAGGGACTCGAACCCCGAACCGACGGATTATAAGTCCGTGTCCATCACTTGTTATTATTAGACTTACAGGAAGGGTGTGCCTGGAAAGTGCCCCTGCTGTGAAAAAGTTCGGGATTCTGTGAATGGTGGATGATACGAGCGCGGGATTATAGGTTGATTTGCCTAAGTAATGCCGGTATATTTTATGCAAATAGAGTAGATATATAAATGTTAAATTGAAAGGAGTGAGGTATCATGAAGTTTAATTTTGCAAAAACAATTTTTCTTATGGGAGTAGTTCTACTACTTGGAATTGGACCAGCTTTTGCTTGTTCGGTCGCTTTTTTCAC
>Ga0307992_1002115_pt1 | contig 11431 bp, 8 predicted proteins | sample EllFjometagen133_FD_203162 | JGI IMG/M metagenome (GOLD analysis project Ga0307992, IMG submission 203162) | Marine microbial communities from Ellis Fjord, Antarctic Ocean - #133 | ecosystem: Environmental > Aquatic > Marine > Unclassified | place: Southern Ocean | collected 2014-10-08
AAAAAGGCTGCGAAATACGATCCTAATGCTGAGATTCAGGGTGTCTTGATTCAAAAAATGGCCATGTCGGGAGAAGAGGTGATACTTGGCATGAGTCGTAAGCCAGTATTCGGTCCTTTGTTGATGTTTGGTCTTGGAGGAATATTTGTTGAGGTTTTCAAAGACGTTGCATTCCGTCTTGCTCCTATCGGCAGAAACGAATCCCGCAGAATGATTAGCAGTATCAAGGGATACAAACTTTTGCAGGGGTTCAGAGGAAGACCAAAGGCGGATATCGAGATTCTTGAAAAGTCGATGGTCAGCCTGTCAGATATGGCAGTAAATCATCCGGAAATAAGCGAGATGGATATCAATCCCCTTCTGGTTCATGAAGAAGGAAAGGGCGCCACAGTGGCTGATTGCAGGATTATTTTGAAAAAACCGGATGATTCAAAAAACCAGGGGACTATTCAGTCGAAGATTTACACAGATGAACGCAGATAGCTTAAAATACAAAGAAGCTGCTATTGTTTTCAGTAGTTTTTATGGAGTCTATAATGAACCTGGTGATCGACTTTATGGAGTCTGTTTATTGATCTGTCAAAACCACAAATATTGTTAGTGGTGGGGCGTGAGGTCGAAGACCCCACGCCATTAGTGAAACAACATTGTTGTTAAGCAAAATATCAAATAAATGGAAGTACCTTTAGGATGAGACGGAACACATTGTCAGAAGTCTTACCTTTGTAAAGCCACCGGCAGAGGCGACGGTAGTTTACCTTTAATGTAGCTACACACTACTTCCCGCTGATCTTGAAGACCTTTGAAAGGTGCTCATTTTCAACTAATTTGTCAATGGACCTCCCCATTTCTTCTTGATACCCGATTATAACAGAGTGTACGATTCTATCAAAAAATACGCTGATATAGTAGTTCATCTCCATCAGCTGATTCAGACCGTAGCCAGTGTCAAGCAACCGGTTTGCGATCATATATTTCCACAATTTTCTCTTTACCAGAAGCAGCACCATCACAACTTCTTGCAGGGGAATGCCTTCTTTGAACCTTTCTTTGCCAAGTTCTGTGTAATAAGCAAAGATAACGTCTTTCGCCATATTCTGATTCAGCCAGCTCCCAAGTTTTTGATAAACATGATAAAGGATCTGATGAACACGCTCATATACTATCTCCTCTGAAAAATTCCGATAGTGCCAAGTCTCTTCCCTTTTACGAAACTCTTTTACTAAATCCTTGGTAATCTCATCTGCATGGTCTTCGATCATTTTAATCAAATTCTGATAGATCTTCATATATCCTCCTTCTCTTTTATTTTAAGAATTTTGTAATAACATATTTTTTTATACCACCAACTTAAGGGGTTCTATAAAATCAGGGTCGTGTCTTTTCATGATATTGATCGTATTTTTATATAGCCTCTTTCCATAGTCAAGACAAAAGAGAGCGTTTGTTAATGCAATATGAATATGTCACCCTAATTTGTATTAACAGCAAAAGAGGTTAGACCCTCCGGTGCTCATACTTAAATTGGTAGTTAGGGGGCAACTTCGGTTGCCCGGGAACAGAATTCCGTCTCATTTCAATTACCTGTTCAGAAATCGGTAATATTCATACATCTTGGACAAGGCTTTTACCGCCCTTTCCGGGTTCGGGTAGAATACACTTTTGAAGGCACAATTTTCAACATTATATACGGTATGATGCTTTTCGTCCTCGAGCAGGCTTACACCCAGTATAGGTTTTCCATATTTTTTCATCATGTGTGCTATACGAACGATATATTCCTTTTCGATACTATCGATGAACTTAGCACTGTCGTTCAGGAACTCATCGGAATAGCTGTGGTCTGCCTTACGAATTGATTCGAACAGGTGCTTCGTAAATATTTTCATTCCCAGTATGCCAAGGTTTATAATAGCATCGCATCCATCCCATTTCAAAAATTCCTCCATCAATGCTAACGGTATGGTATTATCGCTTTCGCCCACAATATCTGCTGGGTTGGACCTGCTCCAGTAGGGTGGAAGAATTTTGTCCATACGCTCCAGTATGTTATCCGGCAGTTCCGGGACATCGAGCCCTTCCCGTGCACACATATCGGCGGTTATAACTCCCCATCCACCGCCAAGGGTAACAATGGCTATGCGGTTTCCCTTCGGCAGAGGCAGGGAAGAAAACGCCGCGGCAAGATCGAGAAGCTCCATTGATCGTTCCACCTTTATTATGCCCGCCTGTTTGCATATGGCATCAAATACACGAGAGTCGGAGGATAATGCCCCCGTATGACTCGACGCGGCGCGATTTCCAGCCCCGCTTTGTCCCCCTTTCAGCAGTACAATAGGCTTCTTTTTTCCTGTTTTTCTGGCACCTTCAAAGAACCGGCGGCCGTCTTTAACGCTTTCGATGTAGAGGACGATAATCTTTGTGAGGGGGTCGATTCCAAGGCCGTCAATGAAGTCTTCAACCGTGATCATGGCTTCATTCCCGGATCCGCAGAAACCCCTGATCCCGATGCCCTGTTCTTCCGCAAAGGCTAGGAGTTGGACACCCAGATTTCCGGACTGGGAAATGATGGCCGTTGAACCTGCCAGGGGTTTTATGGCGGAACTAACACAATTGAAATTTCTATGCGGGTTGCAGATACCCATGGTATTGGGACCAAGGATGACTATGCCCGCTTTTCTTGCCTCCATGAATAGTTTCTTTTCCAAGGCCTTTCCTTCCTTGCCTGTTTCACCGAAACCAGATGTTATGAGGAGCATGTTTTTGATAGACTTTTCCTTGAACTGAGGGATCAAATCCAGCACCATTTTCGCCGGTATTGTAACGACTCCCAGATCAACCTTACCCGGAATTTCGGTAACGGATTTATAGACATGACGATCGGCTATAGTTCCTCCCTTAGGATTCACCAGGTATATTTTACCCTTGTAGCCGCCGCTTATCGTATTCACGACAAGCATATGCCCCCATTTTCCTATGGCCCCTGACGCGCCGATAAATGCAATGGATTTCGGATAGAACAGTGAGCGTATAACGCTGGGCGCTACGGGCGAGCGATGTTTTCCTTCGGCTTGTTTTTCCCTCGGCACAATCAGTGCGTCGACGGCTACGACATCGCCACCGGATGTAATTACGAGGGGGTTGATATCTATTTCCGAGATTTCGGGAATCTCCATGCCTATCCGCGATAGTCCCATCAGTGTCTTTATCAGCTCGTCGCGGTTAGCCGCCTTCTCTCCCCTGAATCCTCCCAGAAGCGATTTCGCCTTAATTTCATCGAGCATTTCCGCCGCGTCGGTTTCGGTCAGCGGGGCAGCACGAAAGGCTACATCGGAGAGCGCCTCGGTAAAAATACCACCGATGCCGAACATAATCACGGGTCCGAACTGCTCATCCCGGAACAGACCGGCGACGAATTCTCTCTTTCCCTGAACCTGAGGCTGTACCAGCAACCCTTCAAGTTCATCCCCGGCTTCCTGAGTGATCAGAAAAGCTGCGTTCTTGACCGCTTCTTCATCGGCTAGATTAAGATGTACAAGCCCTCTCTCGGTTTTATGCATCAGCGTAGCGCCGAGCCCCTTAAGCACTACAGGGAATCCTGTCTTTTGTGCGGCCTCCACAGCTTCACTTTCACTAAAGGCGACCGTTTCAATGATAATCGGTACGCTATATTCCTTAAGTATCTGTTTTGACTCACTCTCATTCAGGGCATTGTTTCCGGATGTTCTGACTTTCTCGAGCAGTTCCTCTATATTCACACCAGACTCCTTTTTATAGATAAACTTTTTATACGTATTGAGTAGATACGCCCTGTTGTCTATATCATTAAACTGTGAAAGTGAAGAAAATTTATTATGCGGTATAGTGGAGATTTTTACGAGTGCATTAAAATTTATGAATATCTTCCGATTTCATAATACCTTTCCCGTGTGGTCCCGCAATCTGACAAATCTCAGCAGAATACTGCCGGAAAGAATAAAAACGCCGAGAAGGATAAACCCGAGTTTAAACTGTCCTGCGTCTCCCAGGAAACCAATGCCCGTTGGAACGAGACCCGCTCCGATCATAAAACCGACGGGTATGGCAAGTGATACGGCCAGGCCCCTGTTCTGGGGCGGCACAATCAGCGAGAGCAGGGCAAATCCTGCGGGGAAGAAACAGACGGCGAAAACCGGCTGAAGAAGGACAATCAGATTAATCCATGACGTATTAGCGAGACCGAGAAGAATAGTCATAATCCCGGTTATAAGGAAGACAGCCTTCATTATTCTAGTTGCGCCGAAACGGTCCGCAGCCCAGCCAGCTAAAAAGACTATGAACAGGGTTGAAATCCTCGAAATAGCGACAAGGGTATTTGCCTCAACCCTCGATATACCGTGATCCGCGACAAGATAGAGGGGAAGCATGGAATATGTGCCAACGGTGCTGCTTATACCCATACTGAACAGTACAACCATGACCCAGAAGGAAGGTTTTCTCAGAAGAGATCTGATTGAATCAAAATTTGGTTTCTCACCGGTAAATTCCCCGCCACGTCCGAATGAAATAAAACAAATCCCTGCAAGAATGGAGACGAAACCGATCGTTGCCATAACTCCCCGCCATGAAAACCATATCATAAGCGCCTCTGCCACAAGCGGAGCCAGCACAAAGCCCAGACTCGGAGCCAGTTCATGGATGGCAATCGCCTTTCCCCACTGGCGCGGATTAACCAGGTGCGTGATAGTCGCGATACCGGAGGGGAGATAAATCCCCGTAACAAGTCCCAGAACAAGCATACACGCGCTGATGCCCCATGCGGTTTCAGCGAAGTAAACACTGAACAAAACGAGGCCGATCGCAACGGCGGAAACAATAATGGTTAACCTGTGGGAGATGCGGGAGGAAATAAAACCGGATCCAACCAGCGAGACAAAATAGCCGATTGTGATAAGCAGAAAGAAGGACCCCATCTCGCCGTGACCGAGGCCCATGTCCTTTTCGATGGTGGGAATCAGGGGCGAAAGGACAATCCTGGCGAGAAAATTAAGAAAGAAGATCGTCATCAGGAAAATAACAGGGCCAAGCTGTTTCCTCAGCGCCGTCTCGTTTTCCGCCTGTTCGTTTTGCGCGTCTGTGTGTCCCGAAGGTTCATTCATCTATGCTGTTCTCCGACTACATTAATTCATCGAAACCGGGCAGTTACGAAACAATCTATCTTCCGGTCACTAAACTGTCCCGATTCCACTGGTACTCGTAATGAAAAAAACACCACATTATACCAATATTTCGAAACGGATCACATATATCTTCCGCGCCGAAAGCGCAAAGAAAAAATTTCGCAAGTTTTGAGGCCGAGCTAATATATTGCAACTGGGTAAATCGTGATTATATTGAAATCTAGCGGAAGAGAAGCGGCGTACTTCCGGATTCAGTTTATCCTCCACCCGTTTCGTTTGACCCGCTTAAAGATTCAAACCTTAAAGGTAAATAAAGCGAAATGGAACATACGGATTACTACCAGACACTCGAAATAGAGAAAGATGCGACAGCGGATAAAATAAAAGAAGCCTATCGCAAGCAGGCTCTGGAATATCATCCCGACAGAAATAACGGAGATCCGGAAACGGCCGAAAAGATGAAGTCCATCAATGAGGCCTACGCGGTTCTCTCAAATCCTGAAAAAAGGCAGGACTATGATCTGATGAGAGACCGCTATGGTGCATCAGCTTACAGCCAATTCAGGCAGGACTATACCGATGAGGACATATTCAGGGGTTCCGATATAAACAGGATTTTCGAGGAACTTGCCCGTTCATTCGGCCTTCGCGGTTTTGACTCTATATTCCGGGAATCTTACGGAAACGGATACAGTGCCTTTGAATTCAGGAATAACGGCATGAATGGAAGCGGATATGTCTTTACAGGCAATCTGGGGAGTGGCGGACAAGACACCATCCAGCTTCCCCACATGGAAGGCGGACTGGGAAAGGTAGTCCGATATGCCTTTAAAAAGATAAGCGGGCTCGAGTTGCCGGAAATCGGTAGGGATATGGCCGATATTGTCCGTCTGGGCCCGCAAAAGGCACACGAAGGTGGACAGCACGAATACACCAATTGGAAGAGAGACAAAAAAATTATGGTCAAGATACCCTCGGGTGTCAGTGATGGCCAGAAAATCAGACTTGCCGGAATGGGAGAAGAAGGGAGAGGGGGCGCAAAGCCCGGCGACCTCTACCTGAAAGTCCACATCAAAAAGCCAATCTTAAAGGAAATCAAGGGTTTTATAACTAACTGGATAAACAGATAAATCTATCCTCTCCAATCGTGTTATGCCAAGGCAGGCTCACACTTAAAAACAAGCCCTGTTGGACCTGTTTCCCAAAAGTATCATTTTTTCCTGAGCCTCTCTTTCATTGACAATCTTTCTTCCCTTGTTTACAAGAAGTCCATTAACATATATATACAAACCTTCATATTCCGGGGGCTAAAAAAGGAGGATTACAGGCATTGGCAAAGGTTTCTTTTGACGGCAGGACAGGGCGTGTAAGATCAATTGTCAGAAACGACGCACCAAAGGAGCAGAAGTCTGTTGGTGATGTTGTGCGCGAAATGAAAGAGGGCATGAAAAAGCCGGCGGGGGAAGATTACAGGGAACCCTCGCTTGCGATTCACGGCTTGGTATGCGCGCGGTGCGGCAGGGAATTTGATCATACTAACAGACATCTGCTGACCGTCCATCACAAAGACGGCAACCACCACAACAATCCCCCGGATGGCAGCAACTGGGAGAATCTGTGCGGCTACTGTCACGAGGATGTGCACAGCCGGGGAGTCTTGGGCGAATATCTTGAAGGTACCCGGGGCAGCAAGGACGATGTAGTGGTCTATGGTGATAATGACACAAACAGCGGACTCGGATCCCTTGAGGCTAAATTTCAGGAGGCCATGAAGAATAAAAAGAAGTAGGAATAAACAGCTTTGGTGCACTCTCTTAATATTAATTTAGTCATCCCGCTGATATTATAGGAAAAGAATTGTCCAGTAAACACATCAGAACAGAAAAAATCTAACATTAAAATATTCGGTTAAATGGATTTAACAAAAACAATATCCAAACACAACTACTATGCGCTTTTATGGCACGCCCTGTTTCTCGCATTGGCTCAAAACTTTATGGATGTTGACACGATTATTCCTGCCATGATGGTTGATGCCGGAGGCACTTCTGTGCATATCGGTCTGTTAACGGCTATAATGCTTGGAGGTTCTCATCTTAGTCAGTTGTTTTTTGCTCCATTCATTAATAATCGACCGATGAAGAAAGGTTGGCTGTTATTAGGAATAAACGCGAGAATATTCGCTTTGGCATGCCTGGCATTTCTGTTCTTTTTATCTTCATGGATAACGGGCAGCTTTCTAATTATAATGATTTTTCTATTTATCTCTGTGTTTTCGACAAGCGGTGGATTTGCGAATATCAGCTATACAGATATACTCGGAAAATCAGTTTTACCGGAGAGTAGAAAAGCTTTCCTTTCAATCAAGCAGATAATAGTGAGCACAGGTCTTGTTGTCTCAGCTTATTTCGCGAGCAGAGCTCTGACGTTAAAACCCTATCCAGACAACTACGCGTTCTTGTTTGTTATTGCAACTGTAATGCTCACAATTGCATCTGCGGGTTTCTGGCGGCTGAAAGAGGTTAAGATATCAAAACAAGAGATATATAAATATAAGAATTTTATTAGCACTATTTTGCACGAAATCCGGACAAGCAAAAAACTGAAGTATTATCTTTTAGTTGTTAATACCCAGGGGGTCTCCTTAGCTCTGATGCCCTTTTTAATACTTTATGCAAAAAATGTCTTAAATGCCACCGGCAGTGATATTGGTAGTTATCTGATCTTTAAAGTAATTGGAGGCATTCTTGTTGGCGCGCTGCTTTTTTATCATTCTAAAAAAGTAAGATACCAGTACCTGATGTATCTTACTTCAATATTAGCCTTCATTATCCCCCTGTTTATGTTGATATTACCGGGGCATTTTTTTCTTAACCTTTCATTTTTAGTTGGCGGTATTGTTTTTACACTTCATACTATAACTACGATCGGAGTCCTGCTTGAAGTATCGACTAATGAAAACAGGGCATTATATACAGGAATAGTCGGAGCCGGGAGTGTGCTTCCGGTTGTTTTTCCACTTATCAGTAGTTGGGTTATAAATCAGTTCGGGTTTTCTATGTTCTTCATTTTATTCATGTTCATAATCAGTTTTTCATTTTATTTCATCTTTAAATTAGATTGTAAGGTGTGACCATTCACAGTTGGATTAGTGGGGAGTGCAGCACGTTTTCTGTTCATAAGATTGGTGATGAAGACAGCGGCCAGCACCAGGGCCCCGCCAGCCAGCTGTAGCAGTGTCAGACGTTCGCCCAGAATAATCCAGGCACCCAGGGCCGTTACCACTGGAATACCGTTTATGAAGATAGAAGCCCGCGAGGCCGGTATCTTTGTGAGTGCGTAGTTGTAGAAAAAAAAGGCGGCCACAGTGGCAAAAACCGTCAGATATAACAGGGCCACAATAGAGCGCGTACTGACCGCCGCCCAGGAGAGAGTCGGGAGATCCAGGAAGAGGGCAGGCGCGAAAAAAAGAGCCCCGTAGAAACATTGCATACTGGTAATTTCCCTCGAAGAATACCGCTTGCCTAGGTTGCGCGCGCTTATAATATAGAAAGCCGCCGAGATCACTGCCCCGAAGACGATAATATCTCCCTTAAACGATCCTCCCATATCCCAGTTAAAATCGGGGGCACCGACGACCAGGATGGCGATTCCCGCAAGAGAAAGAAAGATGCCGACAACACCCATGCGGTTTGTTTTCTCTTTCAGTACGATAGCCGAGAGGATCATGACTGCTACGGGGATAGTCGCTATAATAAGGGAAACCGTGGCAGCCGATGTGTACAAAAGACCCATTGTTTCGCAGAGAAAGTAGATGCCCGGATGGAAAATGGCCATAAGAAAGAGCTTTGCATGATCTTTTGGTGTTAAGGATGGGAAGCCGTGGCGGATCATTATCGCGGCAAAAAAAAGGGATGCCAGCATAAAGCGGGCAAAAATGAGCGTAAAGGTGGGGATGCTTTCAAGAGCCACCTTGGTGGCCACAAAGGAAAGCCCCCAGAAAACAGTCGTTGCCATCAGCGCGCCGTATGTTTTCAACTGTTCCTGTTCCGACATAGGCCCCTTCCATTCGCTTAAGAAAAGAAAGGAATTTGTACCATATCGACGTTCATTTGTATATGAGACGTTTAACGGAGAGCAGCTTTGCCCTAAACGCACCCAATTCCGAAAATGAAATGGGCAGAGATACTTCAAGAGAGTCGGAGGATGCGATTTAATAAGGTTGATGGATAGGATATCGGGTCAGAAACAAAAAAGGGGCGACTTTCCGTAGACTCCGGGAAGACAATAACCGTTATCATGTCTGCCATAAGAGAGGCTTATAAATGAATCGGAGCTTTATGATGACCTGGGCAGGAACAAAATTATGGGCACTCCTGCCAGGCCGAGCAGGGCGCTTAAGGCAAAGGCTGTGGAAATGCCCAACAGGTCTGAAATCCAGCCTACAAATACAACCGCTGCCGCCGTACTTAGAAACGAGATCATCATATACAACCCGTTGGCGGCACCACGGTTTTTTCCACAATGATCATGAACCAGCGCCAGAATCACCGGTTCGAAGGCAAACGCGACAAATCCCAGAAGCAAGAGCAGTGGCAAAAGCATACCGTCCGGTGCATACAGAAAGGACAGCATCAGAAACGATGCCAGGGGCATGGTCATGAAGAGTACTGGACGGCGACCGATTCGATCACTCAGTGTACCACCGAGTAATGTGCCGATAACCCCTGAAAACTGAAGTACCGCCAGACTTATCCCACCCATCCACACACTTTTCCCCGATGAAACAATATAGGTCGGAAGAAATGCCACCAGAGTACCAACCAGAAAAGCCTGTGAAAAGATAATGCCGGTCAGGGGAATCATAACCCCGCGCATGGAACGCCACACCTCGCTAAGGCGCTGATCTGATCGATGACTGGATTTGGAACTGAGCCCCTTGAGTCGTATCAGCAGTAACAATGATGCTATAATCCCGACAATCATAACGGGGTAACTGCCCTCCAGACTGAGATGAGTGATCGCCCACACAGCGAATAATGGCCCAATAGTACGAGCTATCTCTCCGCCTGTCATCCAGAAAGCCATCCCCCTGCCAATACTGGCGCCCGAGATTCTGGCTATCATGGGCGGCCCCAGTACGTGAAAGACTGTTGCACTCAGACCTGCCGTCAATAGTAATATACAAAGTATGGAGTAGCTTGGAGCCAGCCCCATTAAACTCATAGTAATCGCGGTAATGGCAGGGGCCAGAATCACCCAGATACCTAATTCGATTCGATCCGAAATGATCCCGATTACAGGGTTCAACAGTGCCGGCAGGCGGAATACTACGGTGAGCGTACCTGCCAGCAGCATGGAAAGCCCGAATTTGGAAATAATCAATGGCAGAAACGGAGAGAGAAAACTGGAATAGGTATCATGAACAAAATGACTACTTGAAATCAGTAAAACCTTATCGGTCTGAAAATTAGCATCAGCTTTCCGCATGAACCGTCTCTCACTTTTCCTGGTGCAACTTCTTTCCAAGGCTTTCAATAAATTCTACTAACGCTATATGTCCTTGCTCAACAATACAAGGGGTTTCTGGCAGGGCATAACTTAATAAACATACCCGGCGGGACACCTGAATAAAGCCACACAGCGGTTCTGCTCTATAGATATCGGGAGTATAGAATATTTTTAGCAATGTTTTGAATTGAACAGCGAGCGCATTCCCCGTAACTTGTTGCGGGAAGCTTCAATTGCCAAATCCTGATTTTATCGCTTATAGTAAGAAACTGCCCTTTGCCCCGAAACTTATCTATTGCAAATTTGACTTCTCGCTTTCTCCTACAACTCCTTAAAGTCGGTTCAGACTAAAATCAATTATTACCGCTTGAAAGTACTACCGTAATATTTCTTGACAGGAGATCATGATGGAGTTACTGAATTAGCGTATTATATTGATCTTGTATGCATAATATGTGCTTTTGAATAGCTGTAATCAGGAGGGATTATGGTCTGATTATCTAAAGCCCTGTTTCTCGAAATGAGAGAAGCGGGGCTTTTTCGTGTGTAACTTACAAGAGCTTGTTGAGGGAAAATCACGGCTGAGATGATCCGGATGCTATCGTCGTGGCGGCATTCCGGATTCAATGTTTTCTACGGAAACCGCATCTCGCCCCGGGATGAAACGGCCATGGAGAACCTGGCCAGATACATCATCCGTGCGTCATTCTCACAAGAGCGGATGACATACCTGGATCAGGAGGCAACTGTGGTCTATAAAG
>Ga0307992_1002117_pt1 | contig 11425 bp, 17 predicted proteins | sample EllFjometagen133_FD_203162 | JGI IMG/M metagenome (GOLD analysis project Ga0307992, IMG submission 203162) | Marine microbial communities from Ellis Fjord, Antarctic Ocean - #133 | ecosystem: Environmental > Aquatic > Marine > Unclassified | place: Southern Ocean | collected 2014-10-08
TTGATTTGACATAGTGGTACATATGTTAAATTTCTGCTCTAACTACTTGTTATAACTATACATTTTTAAAAACAAATGTATCAGGTAATTTTTTACATAATGATACGCTTTTTATAACTACCTAATATTACTACACTTATTTTCACATATGTACCACTATGTGAAATGAAAAGTGATACAAATAGCCCTATTGCACCCTTCAAATTTTTATTTTTACGTGACTTAAAAAACAAAGTGTTACAAATTTAAGAGCTGTTTTTTAGCGCGTTACGTAGCGCCCTTTATACCACTATATAAACACGTACTCATTATTTAACTGTAAAGCATACGTTAAAAATAAATATAAAATAATACTTGACAACACCTTATAACCTTAGTAAGTACCATTATGCACCATTTTTAATAACATTATAGAGGAGACTAACATTATGAAAAGAACATCTTATGATCACAGTCAATTGATAGGTATGGACGCGGACCTTGAAACCAGTTTAAAGGAATACGGGCTGGCATGGATTAAAACAGACACAGAAACCTTATTTTATTATGGTATTGGTATGGATGCAGACATCAATGAGTATACGCGCTTTGATTTTGCAGTACTACCAAACGATTTCAGTATTAAAGCCGAGTATGATTGGATTGATGATTGGGATGATATAAATTCTTATATAGGCATGGACATTGACGAGTGTTATTTGCCACAACAAATATCCGTCCTTTTAAGTTACTATGGATATGAGAACATCTTTGGATCATCTTATTGGGAAGGTTTATCTTATAACGCAATAGTGGCAGGAGACTAAAACATGACCCCTAAACAAAGTAAGTATCTTTGGGCATTTGAAATACGCAACTCACAAGCGCGCCCTATTAGCTGGATGAATACAGGTTTAGCAGTGAATGGGGCAGGCGTTATTATAGGCGCTTGCGAAAAATGGGAAAATGACAAGACCTATGAACATGAAAGCGTAGTAAACAAAGCGTTACGCCCTTACAGCCTAAACTTCAAATTCAATGACACCACCACGCCACACGCCAAAACAGAGACCGTTATTGAAACTAAGGAAGTAATCAAAACCATTGAGAAGGAAGTAATCAAAACCATAACCATTACACAGGATATGTCATTGGATGATATTATCCCTGCCATCTTACCAGTAGTTAAAGGTGCGACACACTTACAAGACCTATTCGATGCCAAGCAGCCAGCCCTACCATCATCTCAAGCCAGCAAGGACTATTACAAACCTGATAATTTTGATACTATCTTAGCAGCCGTCAAGAATCCAAAAATCCATGTATTACTCAAAGGGCCCGCAGGTTCTGGAAAATCCCTTATGGGCAGGGAACTGTCTAAACAACTAAACCTAGATTTTTTCTGTATGTCCTGTTCTGGTGGTATGCGTTACAGTCATGTATTTGGTGGTGATAGGATGTTTGTGGACCCGGACACAAAACAAACTATAACCGAATTCGAGCTATCCAATCTTATGCAGGCAATACAAAAACCTTGTCTTATATTAATGGATGAACTTTTCACCTTAGACGGTGACCTATTAATGGGTTTAAATGGCCTATTTGAGCCAGCTACCGGGCAGATAGAGACTAAAGGTGGTCTTGTGTCTATACATCCTGAATGCCTTGTTATGGCAGCAACCAACACGGACGGGCGCAACAATGACAGAAACCATGTAGGCGCGAAGCGCGTGGACGGCAGTTCTCTTGATAGGTTTGCAACATTTCACCATGATTATTCAAAATCAGTAGAAAAGAATATTTTGAATAAACTGCCCAAACTGCATAGACAAGACGTGTCAAGTTGGCTTACCAAACTTAGACAAGAATTAAAGCTTTCAAATATAACTTTCGACCCGTCAACCAGGCGCTTGCAAACTTGTGTTGAAATGATTAATGGTTCTGGCCTGTCCCCTGATATTGCTTTTAAGTCTGCTTTTCTCGGTCAGCTATCAAGTATGGAATTGAAAAAAATCGGGCTTGATGCGCTAGAAACCACGCGTAAAGCGGAGGTATAATAATGTTGACACCTATAAAGTATCTAAAAAACGGAATGCCAGCCAGCCATGAATTATGGTTGAATGGTTTGGATATTGTAGCGCACTGTTTGCAGCAAGATTATAAACAGTCTTTTTATCAAGACGATAGGCCCGCCACGCGCCATTATAATGAATGGTCCGAATCAATGCAGGACCATGTTATCGCGGATGATAATTTTGACGATATTTACAGCAATGCTTACGCGCCTAAAAAATCTTGGATAGGCTTTCATGATGACTCTGGCAGTTTTGATACGAGTGCCTTTATAGCCGGAGAAGACTTTTGTTTTGAGGACGAAAGGCGCGTAAAACAACAACAGGATTCTATGAGTATTTTAATAGATATAGCAGTACCTTATAGCGAGCGCAACGATAGTTATATGGTAGCGCGTCACAAGGCAGTTTATGACCTTATAGCGCAATGCGACAGTGACGATAGGCCCGTGCAAGTTATCGGCGTTTTAACAATCGCAATTCCAGAAATTGACGATAATCTTAAAATGTTTATCATGGTAAAAGATTACACTGATAGTATTTTTCCGTCCATATGGGGAGCGCTTAAAACAAACTGTACTACCAATAGCTTTCTAAACGTTATCATGGATTATTTTATCGGTACTCACGCAGGAGGAAATGGAGTACCAAAAACATTGGAACATGCTGAGCAGTATTTTCCACAGAATGAAGAGATCGTTATTTTTGGAACACGTATAAAAGCAGCTAACGCTGTATATAAATAAGGGGATTATAAAAAATGACTAGCGAATTAGAACCGACTCTGGCAATGGCCGAATCATTACAAGAAATTACAAACTACTTGGACGCTTTTCTTTTTGATGGCAAACTACCACCGTGCTTTATTACCTTGACACGCAATAAAAAAGTCATAGGTGGTTATCATGCAAAGGATCAATGGGAGAATGCCGACGGCGATATAGTTCCAGAAATAGGGATCAATTCAAACCTACTTGCTCAGGATGACCCATTGGTAATCTATAATGTTTTAATCCATGAACTATTGCACCTTGAATTATCTCACGCTGGCACTGGTGGCCGTGTAGGTTATCACAATAAGCAGTTTGCAGAGCGCTGCAATGAATTAGGTTTATCTATTCAATGCGGCGATAAAGATGCAAGCGAAGGCCAGCAAACAGGACAGGCCATTGAAACCAATATTATCGAGGGTGGCAAGGCTGAAACGGCTATAGCCAAAATACCTACAGACTTAGCTTACTACGCTAAACACGTGCTTGACATTGACGATGACGGACAGCCCGAACAGGTCTTACCAGGACAGCCCACGCCACAAAAACCTACAGAACCTAAGACAAAAACTGCTGGCAAGCGCACAAAGTATCAATGTCCTGAGTGTGGCCTGTCTATGTGGGGCAAGGCTGGCGCTTTTGTTATGTGTGGTATGTGCACTCAAACAATGATCGAAAGCTAATATAACGCAGTATTGTGGTGTACACTACAATACTGCACAACTTTTAAATAGAGGTGACAACATGAAAATTACAAGAAAAGACTACATGAAAGGCAAGGCAACACATGATGAATATTACGCGCAGTTTGTTACACCTTATATCAAAAAGGTTGTAGTTGCTAGCGTAGGCGTTAAAGCTATTAAATCATCTATCGATCCTCATTTTAATGATATAGGTTTAATCGTATGGGACAGGTTAGCGCCCTTTATTAGACAGTCAATAGGGTATACGTCCGCGCTATCTGATTGTGTATGTGTAGCAAAACAGGCAGCTAAACAATTTAAACAGGAGCTAAAATAACATGAAAAAACTAACCTTAACAGTAACCAATCAAATTGATGATCAAGGCATCATGTTCCTTTCAACGCCATGTGGCGATATGTTTAGTATCATAGAACTGCCAAAAGGCAAGGATTCAAGTTGGGGTTTTTCAATTATAAAACATGGACAACATAAGGTCATGGACCCACAAAAGATAGGCTGCATCATGTTTCCACCGGATTCTGATGGCATAGTGCAGGAGTTTTTAAACAGTTAGCTTATACCTTATATAAGGAGCGCAAATATGGACAAAGTAATAAAGGATTTTTTAAAGTACAGTGACTTAAGATCAACATTAAAAGACATGTCTAACAAAGCACTGTGTAAAATGTTATTGGATCACGTATGGGGCGTTTTAGATAGCACAACTATACAAGCAGCTTTAATAGGCGAAGCAATCCACAGGCTTAAAATTATTGACCAAAAATACGATTGTTCAGAATGGCATAAAGCTAATCAAGATAAGGACGAGATATGCGCCTATTGTAATAAGCCTTTCAACCCTGATTTTTAACATCATAATTTATACCTTATTATATAGGAGTGCGTATCATGGGAATCGCATTAAGCATTTTAATACTTTGTTTTATAAGCTTTATAATCGGTTTTATTGTAGGCTTTGACTTTAAGACCGACATAATAAAAAAATAAAATAAAGCTTGACAAAGGTTTTTAATAAGAGTAGATTAACAACATCGGGCATACAGCCCACAAACAACAACCCTAATTAGGAGATTTAACATGGCAATCGTAAAGACACCCGAACAGATTCAACGTGACAAAGACCGAAATGCGGCAATCCGTATAGCTAAAGAGACAGTTAGAGGTTTTTTCAGTAACGCCCTATTCGGCAAACTTCCTGAACTCATTCAGGATGCTTTAAAGACTCTGGCCCCGGTAGCAAGACAGGCAACCAACACTCTTTCAATTGAGATTGCAGGTCTTTTCAAGGATAAAAAAGTTTTGTCTGAACTGGACATTTTTAAAGCCTTGAAGGTCGGCCCGAATGAAATGAAGGCCAAAGTCAACCATTGCCTGAAACTGGCCGCACCGGAAGATCGTATGTGGATTTCTTATGATTCCGATGAGTGTACATGGTCTTTCCTGGGAACTGGCGCGAAAATGCCTGGAAATTTTTCCACTGAAAACCTGATTCCGTCAATCGCTGCCCATGCTGCAAGCCCTGATTTCCTTACCCTTTCCGTCGCTCAGTTGATTGATGCTTCAAAGGCTTCAAAGATTGAGGTGCCAGAGCAAGACGAAGAATAGTCAACCGCTAAGAACCCTTTAAACAGAGCCCCTTGGAGAATTTCAAGGGGCTTTAAACAATGCCCCTTGGAGAATTTCAAGGGGCTTTTTCTATTTAAGACCCGCCCTTTTTACCCTATACTATCATATAGACCAAGGCCCAAAACCCTGCCAAACGAAGAAATACAGCCCCGAAATCCAGCCCAAGCCCACCAAAACAGGGGCATTTCCAGATTAACCCATAAATAAAAAATAATCCTTGACAGGCCCTTTTTAAAAGTATATATTTAGAGATATGAAAGACTACAGTATATAAGGGGTATAAAGAAAGGCGTACGTAACCAACAACCTTAAAATAGGAGGACTAAAATGGAAAATTGTGGAAATGAAATCGAAGTAAATGGTGAAACTTATGTAAAAAAAGGTACTCTCAAACTCTCAAAAGATGTTGTGCTTGTTAGGACACATTCTGCCGGGGTTCATTTTGGTGAACTTGTAAAAAGAGAAGGAAAAGAAGCGACCTTGAAAAATTCCAGGCGTGTCTGGTTTTGGGACGGGGCAGCTACTTTGTCACAACTTGCTGTTGACGGCAGTAAAGCACCTGATAAGTGCAAGTTTCCTTGTGTTGTGCCTGAAATCACATTAACAGAAGCTATTGAAATCATACCTATGACTGAAAAGGCAGCTACCTGTCTTTATGGGGTGAAGGTATGGGAGAAATAGGCGACGGCAGCGGCGACGGCAGCGGCAGCGGCTACGGCGGCTACGGCAGCGGCTACGGCGACGGCTACAGCAGCGGCAGCGGCTGCGGCGACGGCTACGGCGGCGGCTACGGCGACGGCGACGGCTACGGCGACGGCGACGGCTACGGCGGCAGCGGCTAAAAGATTAAGGAGCAATAAGCATGGACTTTATTTTAAGCACAATGGCAGAGTGTGGCGAAGCTTACATATGGTTGATTATTTGCGCTATTGCTTATTTTGTTAGCAAGTGCAAGAGGCAACAGCCAACAAATTGTCGTGTACACTACAAAAAATGGGAGGATTAGGTGATGCTTACGATGTCTGTCGGAAATAACGACTTCTCGATAATAAAGAGCATATTAAAATTGCACGTACCCCAGGGGTTCATAGACCTTGATCCAACCTACTCAAAAGGCAACTTCTATAAACATCTTCCAAAGCCCACACTAAAATACGATATAAGCCCACAAACGAGCGATACTTTGCAATCTTGTGTTACAGAGTTACCTATAAAACCTGACTCTTTAAAGTGTATAATATTCGACCCACCTTTTTTAGCTACAAGTGGCCCAAGCTTAAAGAAAGTCAGTGGTAATTTGATAGCTAAAAGATTCGGAGTATTTCAAAACGAAAAAGTTTTACACCTATTCTATTTAGAAGCTTTAAAGAAGCTGTACACCTTGCTTAAACAAAACGGCATATTAATCTTTAAATGTCAAGATAAGGTATCGTCGGGTAAAAATTATTTTAGCCACGTAATTATAATGCAACAGGCTTTAAACATAGGCTTTTACCCTAAAGACTTGTTCATACTATTAGCCAGCAGTAGAGTTGTCGCTAACTGGCAACGTAACCAACAACATGCAAGGAAATTTCACTCTTACTATTGGGTATTTGAAAAACGTAACAGCAAAATAGATTATAACGGTCTTATTCTTAATAAGGAGCAACAAACATGAACTTTATACTTGAAACATTATCAGAGGTTGGAGAAGCTTACATATGGTTGCTTATTTGCGCAGTTGGTTACGTTATTGGCAAGCGTAAAGAAGTCACCTACAAATTGTCGTGTACACTACAAAAGAGGTTATAAATGCACCTACAAACAAACAAAAACTTACGCGTATTACGTAACAAAGAGCGCATACATAAGAAAGACCTTGTGTATGGTATGTCAACAGATGGAACTGTTAAGTGGTGTAGCACCAGAAACTTAAAAGGCAAGAAGTGGTTTAAACATGACCCTTTTTCGCCTACTATTGTATTAAGACACACTACAACAAAGGAGAAAAGCTAATGCCATTAAGAATCGGCGATTTACTAAAGATAATAGAAGCAAGTAAGATAAAGCTACCGCAGACAGGCACAGGGAGAAATCACCAAATTGTAGCTCGCGACCTTGAAGCCTGTATAGGTGATCATTTTCTAAAAAGGGACTATATAAAAGGTTCAGATCATTATAAGCACATGATTATGCGCAGGGCGTGGACACCTATGAAAGCGTACAGGTTTAATCTTTTACAGCCTACACAACAAGAGGAAGTTCTAAAAGATAATAACGAATGGATTGCGGAGCATAAGTTAAACGGTTGGAAAATGCTCATAACCTTCATACCGCACACTACTCCTCGTTTTTGGGGCGGCAACCTGTCCACAGTAAATTTCCTACCTACAGATTACACAAAACACATCATACTCAAGTCAAATGAACCGCCATACACAAAAAACTATCCTGCAACATCAAACAGATTCATAGACCTATTAAAAAGGCCGTGTATACTTGATTGTGAAGTTATTGTAAAAGACGATAACCAAGAATTAGGCGACCATGCTTCATTGATACGTATTCAAGAGATATTAGGTTCAAATGCAGACAGAGCGCGCAGGATGCAGAAAGAATCAACCCTATTATTTAAAGTAGTCGATCAAATAGACCCCGCACGTATAACAGCCCCTTATTTTCAACGAAAGATTAGCGCTTTAGACAGTGTATCGTCATTAAGACTGCCTACAGAAAGCGCATTATGGCAGTTTGAATATGTGAGTATTCGTGCCGAGGATAAGAAGGCATACGCGCATAAAATATGGAAAGAAGGTGGCGAAGGTATCATACTTAAACATAAGTTAGCAATGTACACACCAGGCAGTCGTTTAAGGACACACCAAATTAAAGTTAAGCGCAGCCACAGCGATATGGTAGGTGATGATATAGACGCTTTTATCACAAGGGTGTTTGATACCCCTGAATGGTCAAAATTAGGGCTTATCGGCGGTGTTGAGTTGTCTTTATACCTTAAAACAGGTGGCGATTTAGACGAACACGTTATTGCCAAGGTAACTAGCATACCAGACCATATACGTAAGTCATTAACAGACGATCCTGATAAGTGGTTAAATAAAGTAGTTGTTTGCGACGGGCAGGATTTAAGTTCACGCAATAAGCGTTTATTACATGCCAAAGTTTCATGGAGTAGAGGCGTACGTAAAGACAAAAACCCTAACGATTGCATAATGGAGCTTGGAGAAATAACGGGGGTTAAGTTTTGATCCCCGAACCCTTCCCACACCAAAAGACAGCTAACAATAAACTAAATCCGCTACCTTATGCTGCACTATTTAGCGATATGGGAACCGGGAAGACACGTATAGCAATAGACTGGTTTCTATATCAGCACATTCATTTTGGATCTAATAGAATAGTCGTAATTGCCCCGTCCGTAGTCGGGCGACAATGGATTGACGAACAGTTGCCTATTCATTGTGGTGTACACTACAAAGCACACGAATTTGAGTCTAAGTACACTAAAAAGGTAATTCGGAAACTTGACAATTTTATCATGTCAGCTAAGTACGACCAAGGCATCCACATACTTTGTATTCATTATGAGGTTTTCGCATCAAAGAAAGGCCGTGAAATAATAGGCCAGTTTTTATCAAAAAGTACTGAAATACCAGTCTTTATAGTAGACGAATCAAGCAGGATAAAGAATCCTGACGCAAAGAGTGTCAAGAGTATAATAGAACTAAGACGCGCATATCCTAAATCTTTTCGTATGATAATGAGTGGAACTCCAGCCAGTAAGAGTCCGGTAGATTTGTGGAGCCAATTTGACTTCCTTACAAACAATTATTTCAATTGCGGTTATGTTGTGTTTAAATCCATACACTCAGTCAGAGCTTATAAGAAAATACAGGTAAAAGGTAGGTTAGTATCTATAGAGACAACACTTGAGAGAGACACCTATGATAAGATAAAGACGATCATAACAAAGAACACCAAGGACGGTAAACTTCACGACGCAGTACCGGCAATGGTTCAAAAGCGATTTGGTATAACAAGCGAAGATTTTTGGTTTGTGTTAAATTCTCCAAAATTTCAACGCTTCAAGAACATGGACAAACTACAGGAAAAAATTGCTCCTGTAACATATGCAGTTAAGTTGGACGATTGCGTTAAAATACCTCCTAAGATATACCAGAAAATATCTTGCGGTTTAAACTCAGAACAAAAAAGGTTGATAAAAGACCTTATAAAATATAGCGCCACAGTATACGACGATGAAATGTTGACAGTTGACATTAAGGCTTTAATAGGATTAAGAGTCCTGCAAATATGCGGAGGGAATTTTAGCCATCTTACAGACTTAGAAGGTAAATTTGGAACTACTCCAATTAAAGGTGTTAATAGTAAAATACAATATCTTATGCTCGATATACCAGAAATAGGTTCGCAGCAGTTTCTTATTTGCGCTGTCTATACACCAGAAATACTTGCTATCCATAAACAAGTCAGTAAGGTTGCCGATGTTGGTATGCTTTATGGTAAGACTCCACAAAATGAGCGAGATAGAGTATTAACAGACTTTAAGGCAGGACATTTACAAGGCATTGTAATGAATCCATTCGTCGGTGGATACGGTTTAAATTTGCAAATGGCAAGGGTTCAGTATTGGTATAGTAGGAACTACAGGACAGAGGTTCGACTACAAGCAGAGGACAGGCTACACAGAATAGGCACAACTAAAAGCCCTATCTATAAAGACCTGTTAAGTGATATTAGTTTTGAGCGCGACGTGTTAGAAGTATTACAAGAAGGTAAAGACGTGAACGATGTTTTCGTAAATAAGGCAGTTAATGAGATATTTAAAGTGTAGTTGTAGTGTACACTACAAAAAGGAGACTAAAGAATGACAACTGACATGAGTTTAAGGCATCTTTCAGATGCAGCAGAAAAAGAGGACGGAGTACAACAGACGGACAGCCTATTGAAGTTAACCGCATTAGCTGACCAATGGATAAAGCGCAAAGCGGAGTATATCCTACTGGAACACAGAGCAGCAGAAGCAAAGAAGTTGTTTAATAAGACTTCACAGGAAGACATTCCAAACGCTATGATGGAAGTTGGCCTTAGTGAGTTGAAGCTTACAGACGGACAGAAGATAAGCTTTAAGGAGGACGTGTCTTGTTCCATTAAGGACTATAACAAGTTGGATGAATTTCTTACTGAGCGTGGTGAAGATGGTATGATGAAGATCACGCTGGAAGTTGGTAAAGTGCCTAAGAGCATCTTGCGTATGATCCTCAAAGACCTTACTGAGAAGTACGACATTAGCGCTATGCCTAAACAGTCCGTACATCCTGCAACAATAGCTGCGTACATAAGACGGCTTTGTGGTATTGACGGTAAGACGGTTGCCGAGGTTGCAGTAGCTGACATTGATGAAACGATGGTTAGTATCTATCGTTATTATAAAACCACCATTAAATAGTAGGGGGATTACGTATGAAGTATTATCTTGATACAGAGTTTATTGAAGCACCAAACACAATAGACTTAATTTCAATTGGAATTAAGTGTGAAGACGGAAGAACGTTTTACGCCGAATCAACTTGTTTTGACGAACGTAAGGCGTCTGAATGGGTAAAAGAAAACGTACTTTCAAAACTTCGTTGGTACGGAAATGTAAAATCAACAAAGGGCTTTTGTAACGTCAGTACAAACGAAGGCAGAACAGAAGCTTTCGGCACGTTAGACGTCATCCGAATAGCGGTAATAGACTTTATCGGCTTTGATGAACCAGAATTTTGGGGATACTACGCAGATTACGATTGGGTTGTATTTTGTTGGTTGTTTGGTCCGATGGTTGACCTACCTAAAGGTTGGCCAATGTACTGCAAAGACCTTAAACAACTTGCAGACGAGACAGACACACCTCAATTTCCTTCGCTTGCAGACGAGACAGACACACCTCACTTTCCTCCGCCTTTAGGCGAGCACGACGCGTTAGTGGATGCAATTTGGAATGAGAAGTTTTATAAGTATTTAACTGCTATTTAATTTAAGGAGACACGTAAAATGACTAAAGAAAAAAGCGCAACACCCGATGAAATGAATAAAATGTTTCGAGACTACGAGGGAGACAAAGGTGGATTTGAGGACATGAACGGCGACACACAGTCTGTACCGTTTATCAGAATGCTACAGGAACTTTCTCCACAGGTACGTAAAACCAAGCCTGAGTTTATGGAAAATGCAGAAGTTGGCATGTTGCTCAACACCATTAACAAT
>Ga0307992_1002118_pt1 | contig 11421 bp, 17 predicted proteins | sample EllFjometagen133_FD_203162 | JGI IMG/M metagenome (GOLD analysis project Ga0307992, IMG submission 203162) | Marine microbial communities from Ellis Fjord, Antarctic Ocean - #133 | ecosystem: Environmental > Aquatic > Marine > Unclassified | place: Southern Ocean | collected 2014-10-08
TAAAATGAAGACAGCTCATATCTATCGTCTGGACTGTGATCCTACCCTTATCAATTTTCATCAAATTATGGAAGAGCGGAGCCAGTACCGGTTCCCCATCCATCTCATCGAACCATCCAAAGTTGAGATCATCCCTGTGCCTGTGGCTGCCATACCCCAGGGTGAATTATTTAACAATGTAATCAAGGAGAATAAGAATGTCGTTAATCAAGAATGGGAACTGGATTGATCCCAAAGGTCGGGATATCCCTCGTGATGTCATCCCAATGGATACTCGCAAAGAGGATAGACTGGCGGAGCGGGTCTACAAAAGAACGCTAAAACTTCAAGAGCGGATCGCCAAAGAAAAGAAAACTATCGAGAGTATGATTCTGGATCATTTAACAGCCACTGCTGAGAAGTATGGTGAAGAATGGAAAGGAAACGCCACCATCCGTGATTACTCCAATACGGTGAAGATCACAGTCAACATCTCTGAGCGAATCACCTTTGGACCTAAGCTGCAGATTGCCAAGCAGAAGATTGATGCTCTCCTGGTAAAATGGTCAGCTGATGCCAATCCCAATATCAGGGCCATCATGACTGATGCCTTCGATACTGATAATCCAGGGAAGGTGAATGCTCACAAGATCCTCCGTCTTCGCAATCTGAAGATCAAGGATAAGGAATGGCAGGAAGCCATGGATCTGATTGATGAGTCACTCACGGTCACAGGATCCAAGCGTTACATCCGTATCGATGCCAAGCCAGAGCGGGATCAGGCTGTGGACTTTGAGCCTCTCTCACTCAATTGGAGTAAGCTCTAATGGCTAAGAGGCGGCACAAAGGCAAAGCTGAGCATGGATATCGACCCGCCGAGAATACGAAGGAGCAGTGTCAAAACTGCTCCCAGTTCGTGTTTCGTAAGATGGCATCTGTGAGTGGTCCAGTCCTGGGATATCGTTGTCTGGTCATGGGTGTGGAACCCTCAGTCTATTACCGGATCAAGCCGAATCATGTCTGCGATCTTTTCCCCGAGATGAATAAGCCACCGGTGGATGAGAAGCGGGTGAGTCGATTGATCCATACCTCGGTGGATGATTGCCGGACATCCTTGAATTATGAATCCGATCTGGATGTCCTGGATGCAGTGCTCATCAAGGCTGTTGAGCTGGGACACAAAACCAGAGCCAAGGTTGTGGCTGCACGAATCAAGAAATTACAGAAAGAGAGTCAATTGGATAATGAATGATTTCGATGGTCCTGATGTTCAGGTCTCAGACTTGATGCTCGTGAAAACAGATTTATACAATCGATTGATCATGTTACGGATCAAAATCCAGAGCAGGATATCTACCCTGTATCATTACAAGGAAGGCACCAAGAAAGTCGCCCGTGCTGTGCGGACTCACTTGTTATTCCCGTTGATAAAAACTCGCAATGATGTTGATACTCTAATAGAGATGCTCCAGGATTCCAAGCGAGTGAAGCATGAGACATACAATGGGAGAGTCGTGGTTGGGTTTTTCCAAAGATATAAAACAGCCATTGTGGTTTGCGAAGCTCAGTATGATTACATCCAAAGAATATCAAACAAAAAATTGAGGGGTGAATGATGACTTTAGAATACCCAACTCCTCCCCAAGTAGAGAAGGCTGATGTTATTCAACTAGCACGCTGGACCCGCTTCCTGCCGTCCCCGGGTGCCAACTCAATAGGCACTCATGAGTTCACACGCGATTTAGGGATTGAAATGGCGACCCTCGATTTAATCATGGGTCGATTCAATGAGCTGGGTGGAATGACCCCTGAGATTTCAAAACAGATTGGTTGGAAATGATCTCTGATCAACAAATAGCAGCTGAGTTAAAAATCCCTGAAGGTGTTGTGGGAGCTATCCGTGCGAAGCGCTGGAGCGTGCTGAGAGGCTTTGCCCAGAAGAAGTGGAATGAGGATGGCTTTGCTGCACAGAAGCGCTGGAGCGGGGCTGTGGATCGCATCCTGACCAAGTATACTGACCTCTTCGGTCATGATCCATTCAAGTCAACCTCTCATGCCTGGACCATCCAGGAAGGGCGTAAGTCCATCGCTATCTGGATTGATCGTATTGGCAACCCAGCATCCCTGATCAAAGATATGGAAGCTGCAAAACTCAATGGTGATAAACCGCGGACCATCAACTGGTTCATCTTCAGAGCTGATGGCCAGGCTTGTCGCTGGGAAATGCTGTGGTTGGATCTCATGAATCAGCGAGCTGAAGAGGCAAAACGCAAGGAGTTGGATTGGACTCCTGATGAGGATACACCTGATGCAGTTAGAAACTTTTTGAAGAGTGGCCATAAGGCAGTTACTCCGACATGGGTAGCTGAGGCAAAGGAGCGATTGAGAGTGTTGTCGAAGTTCATCCAGGATGGAGATGCCAACCCTGCGATGCGTCGTGAGTGGCGAGAGATCCAGGACAAGCTCAAGGATCATGGACACCTCGATGATGTGAGCATGTAGGATGGCGCTCCCCAGTAATTCAGATCAGGGCAAAGGCGACGGTGACCGTGATGGCTTCAATCGCAAGAATTATGGAAATACCCTGGATAAGATTTACGGTGTGAAGTGTCCGAAGTGTAAAAAGAAAGAAGTGAATGGAAGGTGTGATTGTGACAAAAATAATACCAATATCCGATCCGTTAAGAATCCGAATAAAGTGATAACTTGAAAAAAAGCATCTCGATTTAAAGGGATAGACTGATAAGGAAAACCGAAACATGATACTTGGATTTAATAAAAGATTTGTCCCGAAGATTGAAAGCGGTTCAAAGATTCACTCGATCCGTGAAGATGGCACCAACAGGTGGAAGCTCGGGATGCTGATCCACTTTGCTACTGGAATAAGAAGTCCAAATTACTGCAATTTCAAGATGGGTCAGTGTCTCAGTACTCAGAAAATTGAATTCAAATACGTCATGCATGATGACAAGATTCCAGTGGTGTTGGTAGATGGTGTTGTTCTGTCCACCCCTGAAGTGAAACTGCTTGCCAGAAATGATGGGTTTGACTCCATGGAAGAATTCTATGGGTGGTTTCATTCTGACTTCACTGGGAAGATTATTCACTGGACTAATTTTATATATGCGTAACGTGGATTGTGCTGATCAGTCAGCACTAATCCGAGTTAGACGGCTAATTGAAAGAATGTAGTACGGCTAATTGCAGGAAAGAGGAACCCGGAAATGACTAAAGATGCAACCGACAAACTGTTTATTACTGAAATATTGAATGACATCCACAGAAATGGATATGTCCATGGAGGCAAAGCTGAAACCATGTTACATGATTGGGCAAAGGAATTGCGTGAAGAAAGTCGCACATCATTCCCTGCTTCAAGACTGAGAAGAGTTCACGCCGAGGTAGTAGGGGCTTATTGCTGGTAAACTATGCAACGTAACCTCCAACAGAATAAGCGCATCTGGACTGCCAAAGCTAGAGCTGGATTGAGTGAACTCCAGTTTCGGCTCATGGTGTTGGATGCCACTGCTGGAGTCAGCCGATCTACCAGGGATCTCTCGTTTGTTCAAGCTGAGGTTTTGATCAAAGTCATGGAACGCATGCCTCGTAAGCATGTCCGCAAATCAACTTCTCAGCACGCCAGCAAGGGCATGAGGGAGCAGCTGAATAGATTGGGACATCAGTATCCCTGGAAGACTCCTGAGGGGTTCTCCACCTTCCTGCAGTCCAGATTCAATATTGAGATCCTCGAGACAAAGATTGATCGCAAGCAGTGCAATGCTGCCATCGAGGCATTGAAACAAATGACCACGAGATTGTCCCGTGTCTAAAAAGCCATCCCCATATATCGCCATTCGCAATGAGAAGATCCGTAAGGACTTCGATACGGTCTGTGCTGCACATCCTGAATGGACAGTGAAGCATATCTGCAAACATATCCAACGTATCACCTGGATACACCTCTCACCGAAAACCATCGAGAATGTGTGCTATCCATCAAATTCAGATTCAATCCCACCCGCCGACTCCACCCAGGAGACTCTGTTTAAACCATAATCAATGCTGATAGCTACCCCATTTTAGGGACAGGCTGTAGGTTATCATTTGTTTTCGTGAAACTTATATAGCGTGAAGAAAAAACTATTAGATCACGCAACCCCTGTCCACGATCCGGCTAAAACCGGTGAGGAGATGAAGCGCATCCACCTTGAGACTGTTAGTAGCAGTCATGAGGTTACGATGGGTAATCTAGTTTATAGAGGCATTCCATTCCTTGTTACTATCGAACGTCCCTGGAAATCCAATGAACCCTTCGAGAGTTGTCTCCCTCCAGGAACCTACCTGGTAGAGCGTTACACCAGTGATACTTATGATGAAGATGATTTGGCCTGGGAAGTAAAAGATGTGCCTGGTCGGACAAAGATGCTCTTCCATGCTGGGAATTGGATCCGCAATTCAAAGGGCTGTACACTACCAGGGCTTCATTTCGGTGATATCAAGAAGGAACCTCGGGTAGTATCGTCAAGAGTTGCCCTAAAAATCCTGGCTGATCTAACAGAATCAAAACCCTTCCAACTGATTGTCCACTCAAGGCAGTCAAGGGGGTAGGTTGAATTTCTCAATATCAATAATCAATGAATTAATCATGAACACCTGGAGGTAACCCATGGAATTTCTGCAAAACTTTGATTTGCTTAACGCGATAATGGCAGTTGTCATTGTGTTGATTGGGCTCTTCTTCGGTAACGCCTGGCGGATGGTCGGGAGCCAGGTTAAAGAACTGATCCTGAAATATCAGGATGCTATGGATGATGGTAAGATAACCGACTTTGAATGGAAAGAGATTGCCAAGGAAGCGGTTGATGTCCTGATCGCTATCGTGTGGGCAATGTTTCATATCGATCTTCGTAAGCGCTTCGGTATCAAGAAATAGCCCGTCATGCCTAGTACTTTTGAGATGATTGCCATCGCTGGCTTTCTTGTCCAGATGGTTGTCTATGTAGTGACCATCGTGATGGTATTCAATAAGCAGAAAAGCCAGAATGAAAAGCTCGAAACTGAGCTCGGTCATTTCATGAGTGCTTTGCAAAGACTGGAATCTGAGCATGACACACTCCGTGATGAGGTCCACAAGGACTACATCACGGATGACAAATACCGTGAGGATCTCCAGCGCATCTGGAACCGTATCGAAAAACTTTCTGAGAATGTAAACGGCCTGGGACACACGCTTGAGAAAGAACTGCGTGGCTTCGCCGAGATCCTGATTGCTGAACTAGCCAAAATGAATGCGAATAAATGAATCATCGATTACAAGAGATAGCCCATAAGTTCTACATCCGGGGAGCCTCCGTTCCTCAGATTGTTGAACTGCTTGGTGGTCAGGTCACCAGGGGCGCCTTGTATCGCTGGCGTAAGCGCTATGACTGGGAACGTGACAGGATCCTTACTCAGGATCGCATGAAAGCGCTGAGGACCAATTTCAATTCATTGACCTACCTGGTTACACGGATGCGCCGAGCCGGATCCGCCAGTGATCTGATCAATGCCAAAGATGAACTGGCACAAGCCCGTCGTGAGTTGAAGGAGCAGGAGAACTATCTTGCCTCAGCTGACCAGGAGCTGGAAGCCTATCTCTTTGAGAGTATGACCAGTGCTGAGAGGGAGGAGTACCTGGAAAGGGTTGCTCTGACCAGAGCCATCCAGGTGGGTAGTGGTGCAGTCGTCAATGCTTATGTGAACTTGAAGAAATCCAAACGGGACATTCTCAAGGAAACGGTTTTGGTCTTTGATGATTTCTTTGAATACCTGGCAGAAGCGGATCCCGAATTCCTGACTGCTGTGACCAAGCATCACTGGCGTCCCTTTGTCACTCATATCGTGACGAAGTATCGCAAGGCTGGTGTGGATATTAATTCTGATCGTCTCGATGAACTTACTCAGGAAATGAAATCGTGACCTGGCACCAGGAAAAACTCAAACGCTTTCTGAAAGAGAGCGATGATCTAGCCCGGCGCTATGTCGCCCAGGTTACTCCTGTGTTTCCAGATGATACTCCTGGCAGGCAAGCGGCGCGTAAAGCGAGAGCTGCTGAAGATTTCTATTATTTTGCCTATGAATATTTCCCGCACTATGCCAGTAAACCTTTCGGTGATTTTCATCGCTGGATTCATGATGGCTGTGTAAACTTTGAAATTGATATCCTGGGTTTTTATGGTCCCCGCGAGCATGGAAAGACCGTTGAATTATTTCTCCTTGAGATTTGGCTGGCCATCACAGGTCAGATTCATTTTGCTGTAAACATATCCGAAACCCTAAAGCTGGCAAAAGAGCGGAATGGCTATATCCTTCTGGAGTTTGAAGCCAATCAACGCATCATCCATGATTATGGTGAACAGGTAATCTCCGGTTATGCCGAGAAGGCTGACTTCGAAATCAAGAAAGGCGTCCGATTTCTGGCTCTCGGCTATGGTATGCCTGTTAAGGGGAAACTCTATAAGCATTACCGTATTGACTGGGCATGGATTGATGAGTTTGAGAAAAAGAAGAACATCAAAAACTTTGAAGCGAACACCGAAAAGATGGAATGGGTCCGGGGAGAGGTGTACGGCGCTGTCGATGAGACGGGGATTGGCAAGGTTGTCTGGTCAGGTAATATCGTACACAAGAGATCTGCACTAAACAAATTTATTTCAAAGATAGAAGAGCAGGAAAAGACTGGCGTGAAAGCACCTATTCAGGTTGATCGGTTTTCAATTTTTAATCCGGATGGATCTCTACTATGGCCAGAGGGTTGGACCCTGGAACGTGCCGAGAAGAAACGACTTGGTATGGGGACCATTGCTTGGAAAACTGAGATGCTGCAGAATCCACCCGATGACAAGGACACCTTCCAGGAAGGCTGGTTTGTGCATAAGCCGCTAGCTGGGATGCATGGTTTACCACGTGAAATCAATTGTTATGTAGATCCCAGCGTGCTTAAGACTGGTGATTATAAAGCCATTATTACTGCCTCAAGATTGCTTGATGATCCTCTACACTACTACCTCGAAGACGTCTGGATTAAGAGGGCAAACATCAGTGATATGGTTCGGCACATGTATAATGTGCACAAACAATTCAAGCCGTACCTGAAAGTTATCCAGATCGAAGCAGTAGGATTCGCAAAGCTACTCAAGCCAGTGATTGAACTTATGGCAAGGGATTATGGATACATGCTACCCATCAAGCTGGTGGATCAATCCATTCCAAAACCAATCCGGATTCCCAGCTTATCCTCACCATATGAGAACGGCTATATCATCCATGATTTATCTGTTGGCGATACCAGTGTCTTAGAAGAGCAACTCCTGGGGTTTGGTACATCTGGGGTGAATGATGATGGACCAGATGCAGAAGAGGGATGTATCTCCAGCTTCCAGAATGGTGAATCCTTCTCAGTGATCAGTGATTTCGGTACTCCTGATTATGGATTCCAAAGAAATCGAGTAAGCCGCCATTTGCGCTTTAGCGGGATTGAAGATGCTTAGGCTACTCCTTATACCACAAAAACAAATTCGAACCGATTCGAACGGCATTGTGAGCGAAATATGAGCAAAAGCTACCCTGTATCTAACTGGTTTATTGACCGCTTCCTGAACAACGCCGTAAATCGTCGGATTGCTGAAGCCTCCAATGAAGCATTCTCTCTCGATGAACCGGGATATCGTCGCCTGTCAAACAGAGCTGATAAAGATATGAATCAGATGACCCAGGACCGGATGATCCGTCTGTCTCTTCTGCTCTACCGACAGAACCCACTGGCTAAACGCCTGGTGGATATCAAGGCTGATTATGTAGTTGGCTCTGGATTTGAGATTGTAGCTGATGATCCATACGTCCAGGAATACATCATTGATCCATTTGTCGAGGCGAATCTAGAAAAGAATTACCATGCGATGTGCGTTGAGCTCAGCCTATATGGTGAGCAATTCTATCCAGCCTTCACCAATGATATCACCGGTGAGGTGAAATTGGGTATCATTGATCCTGACTGGATTGCCAAGATCATTACGCATGAAGGAAACATCCTGGATAGAACGGGTGTCCAGTTGAGGTCATCTCTAGGAGATAAAACTAAAACTTATCAAGTCATCCGCCCAGGTATGGATCCCACTGATGATCCCTATGACGGTGAAACCTTTATGTGGACCATCAATAATGTGCGGACTGCAACCCGGGGACTCTCGGATCTGCTCCCACTTGCTGACTGGTTGGATGCCTATGACCAGATGATGTTCTCAGAATTAGAACGTGTCTCATATGGAAAAACCTGGTTCTGGGATGTCATACTTAAGGGAAAAGATGAAGCCGGGGCTAAAGCCTGGATGAAAAATCGCAAACTGCCTGGTGTCGGTGGGATCCTTGCTCATGGTGAAGATGAAACCTGGTCCATTACGACTCCAGATATAAAAACTACAGAACAGAACCAGACCGCTCGTATGGTGAAGAACCAGATCCTGGGTGGTGCTGGATATCCTGAACATTGGTTTGCTTTTGGTGGTGACGCTAACCGCGCCACTGCTATTGAAATGGGTGGACCCACCTTGAAATCCATGGAGACCCGCCAGAACTTCTTTAAGGGAATGATACGGTACATGGTGCGATACGCAATAGACCGTGGCGTTGACGCCGGAGCGGTTCCTGGGAACTCGGAATTGGGTTTCAAGGTGAATGCCCCTGAGATGGATCGCAAGGATCTGGTCAAGATCACCAGCTCGCTGTCCAGTCTATCTGGATCACTGGCCATCGCTGTGATGAATGGTCAGATCAAGGCTGAAGCAGCCTCGAAGATCTATGCTCAGGTTGTTCAGTATCTGGGTTATGAGCTTTCTCCAGAAGACATGGGCGATGGGCTGGATCCAGACTATGGCGCCAAGAATATTCCCCCAGCACCAAAGGCTTCTGAATGACCACTGCGGCCATCATAGCACAGCTGCAGCAGCTCGCTGTTGATCGTCGGGATGAATCCCTGCGTAAAACCACCCAACTCATGTCCGTGTTGAATGATAGAGTGGTTTCTCAGGTGAATGCATCAAGTGGTGCTGAAACTTTTAATGCCAGCTATTATCCCAGATTCAAAATCCAGCTGGATGGTATGATCAAAGAATTTGCTGAAGACTATGGTGTAGTATTGTCCCAGGGACAAAAGCACATGTATGATGTAGGGATCCGCTTTGCTGATGATCCATTGACTGAGGCTGGTGTATTCACATCCTTGCCTGCAATTGGTGAACAGATCCTGAGTGTAGCTGCCCAATTCAATGCGGATCATATTGCCAAAATCACCAGTGATGCGAAGCGCCTCATTACAACTGAGATCCAATTGGCTGTGACTGGAACTAAAACTCCCCAGGAAGTCATCTCCGCCATAGGTCGGAATCTGGAAGATCAATCAAAATTTGCTTCGATTAATGCACGGGCCAGAACGATCACAGTCACTGAGATCAAGAAAGTTCAGAACCTGGCTACCAAGCAACGCATCGATCAATGGGGTGAGATTATCCCAACACTACAGAAGACCTGGATGCATTCAGGTAAAACCGAGTATCGTCCTGGTCATTTGTTCCTGGATGGTGTGACTATCGGATTCAATGAACTGTTCAATGTAAACGGGCATCATGTGCATGCACCCCACGATCCTGCTTTGCCAGTTGGTGAAGTTGTGAATTGTGGATGTGGTATGGCTGCATCAGTGCCCAACTAGGAGGATCATATCATGACTGAGGAAACTCGCACCCCTGAAGAAATTGCAGAAGAGGAAGCCGCTGCTAAAAAAGCAGAAGCCGATAAGAAAGCTGCTGAGAAAAAAGCCGCTGCAGAGAAGAAGGCTGCCAAGGCTCTTGAGGATGCTGGTAAATCCATTGAAGCCGCGGCTAAAGGCCTTCATCTGGGTAAAAAAGACATCTTCTCAGAGAGCGATCTGGGCAAGGGGAAGTATGCCTTTGTGACAGTGGATGGCAAGAAGTTGCGTTTCCCTGAAGACTATGGTGAGGCGGCTAAATCACAGGCAGATACTCGGAAAGAGAATGCTGCAGCTGCGGGCATCTACACCAAAATGATGAAAGATAAACGAGCCGAACGGGTCAAGTCAGCCAAAGCTGAAGATGTCCGCGTTGCCAAAGCTCAAAAAGCCCAGGAAGGATAAGGAGGTGACCCTTGTATAAATTTATTCAAATCGGAAGCCGAATCATTCGTCTTGCTGAAGGTGTAGATCTTTCCTTTAACCAGGTCCGTGACATGCTCATTGCAGCTCTGGCTGTTCATCATGGTGATTACTATGATAATGACTGGTATGTTAAGGATGTATTCTCTGATTATGTGATCATCGAAGTGGATGGTGAATACATCAAACATAGCTATACCAATACGGATGGCGAGATCTCTGTTGGGGATCCGGAGACGGTCACCGTTCAGTATATCGCTGAAGCATTGGACGCTCCCCTGGTGAAACTCATCCAGGCTGTTGGAGATGATTCAGATGGTCGCCGATGGAAAACCATCATCATTGTCGAGGGTAAATCCGCCAATGGAAATGTGTATAGCCGTGATGTGCTGGAGTCTTCAGTTGCTCTCTTTGAGGGAGCGCGTTGCCTGGCCCGTGCCGATGAAGAGCATCTCACCGGTGTTGGTAAAAGCGTCAGAAACATCGTTGGCTGGTTTGAGGCTGTCGAGTGGTCAGATGAGCATCATGGATTAACAGCTGAGCTTGTCATCAGTGAGTCTGCGAACTGGCTCTCCACTCTGATGAATGATGCCTGGAAATCAGAAAAGAAAGATATAGTTGATTTTTCAATCGTAGCCTTCGGGACCGGTCGTGTAGAACGCACGGCGGAAGGTCTCCAGCGAGTTGTGGATCAGATCACCAGAGTTGAATCTGTTGATGCTGTTGTCGATGGCTCAGCCGGTGGACAAATCCTCGGACTCGCCGAAGCGGAAACCCAAAACAAGGAGGACCTTCTCATGAATGAGAAAATGCTCAAACTATTGGAGGCCGAACGTCCCGACCTGTATGCCAAGATCGATCCTGAAAACGTCGATATGGCATTGTTGGAAGAACTTCTGGCCGAAGCCCTTTCTAACCCAAAACCTGTTGGTGATAAAACATCACCCAAACCCGTCGCGCCTGTAGTCGAAGACCCCAAAATGGTGGAATTGCGCGAAGGTTTGGAAACCCTGCAGAAAGCGAATACCCAAACGTACCTGACTGGTCGTCTGGTAGAGTCAAAGCTTCCCACGGAAGTGCAAACTCTTGTTCGCAACCAGTTCAAAGATCGTATCGCTGAAGCTGATGAGATCGAGAAAATGATCAAAACCCACAGAGATGCCTATGGTACTCTGGGTGGTGGAAGCGTTTCCGGTCTGGGCGGCCAGGGAATGACCACCAGCCTGGTTGAATCTGAA
>Ga0307992_1002119_pt1 | contig 11414 bp, 10 predicted proteins | sample EllFjometagen133_FD_203162 | JGI IMG/M metagenome (GOLD analysis project Ga0307992, IMG submission 203162) | Marine microbial communities from Ellis Fjord, Antarctic Ocean - #133 | ecosystem: Environmental > Aquatic > Marine > Unclassified | place: Southern Ocean | collected 2014-10-08
CAAGATTTAAACCCACATTTTCCGCAGTTTAAATTAGGAACTAAATTTTTTAATTTTTTACCTGCTAGGTATCTCTCATGTACTTTTTCTTCATCAATAATTTTGTTTCCATAACAATACCCACAAATTGCTGAAGGCATGGAATGTTTCAATGTGAATCTTTCATTTTTAATATTAGGAGTTTTTTTTATAAACTCTATAACATCAATCGCACCCTCTCCCGTAAGTCCATTTACTTCTACTATTTTTGCTTTAGGATTAACTTTTAAAACCTTTGCCCTAAAAATTTCTCTCTCTGCCTGTGAAATTAAATCACCTTTACTAATAGCTACAATATCCGCTTGAGTTAAAATTGGGCCATAACGAAAAGGATCTCCCGAAGTAATATCCAAAACATTAACCCCCAATCCTTCTTTAACGTATGGTGAACAGCGAAGACATAAACCAGCAGTTTCTACAATAATAATATCTTTATCTTTATTTTCCTTAACTATTTTTGGAATTTCTAAAGCTGTATAATGGTCAGGACAAAGTTCTCCAGCTAATTTTTTAACAACAGGAATTTTATATTCTTTAGCAATACGTTCGTCATCTGTTGTTCGCAAACAATCAAACTTAGCAAAGAATAATTTATGGTCATCTTTAAGCTCTTGAATTATGTATTTAACTACACTTGTTTTACCTGAACCTGGTGTTCCGGCAAAAATTACAAATTTCATATATATGGCTGTTATTTTTTTAATTTGATTGGTCTACAATATATTCCTACATTTTTAATTTCTTTACCTTTTCTTATATCCTCTCTTATACCTAAGTTGTAGTTTTCTATCCAATTAAGGTAATGAGCAATACTTTTTTCTTTTAAAGTAGTCTCTAAAATTTTGACGATACCTCCATTTTTGATAATAATTCTTTTATTAGAATTTAATGCTAAAGAAGGATCATGAGTAGCAATTAAAATAATTTTTCCTTCTTTTACCAAAATTCTGATTGCTTCTTCTTTTTTAATACCAGCATTTTCTATTTCATCAATTAAAATGACTGGCGAGATACTAACATTAGCCACATCAGATATCATTAGGGCTCTGCTTTGCCCACCAGACAAGTTCAACAGATTTGTTTGAGGGGAAATAGCTTCACCAGTAATTTTATTTGCTTCTTTTATTACTTGCTCAATTAGTCCTTTCTTATACTTTATTCCGCGAGATTCTAAGTGTAATTGCAAAAAATCTTTAACAGATATATCTGTTAGAAAATTCATACTTTGTGACAATGAAGCAATTAATTTCCTCTTTGGGTTAAACCTCATTTCTTTATCAGGAACTTTATCGTTAATTAAAATTTTCCGTCTACTTTTTGTGTCTCTTTGGGCTAATCTTTCTATATCATAAAGAAATTGACTTTTGCCTGCTCCTGTATAACCAACAATAGTTACTATATCTCCTTTTTTTATATCGATTTTTTTAAAATTTTCTTTTTCACCAAATTTATTTATTCCTGGTAAAATAGTAATTTTTTTAATTTTTTTTCTCATAACATTCACTTTTTTAGTCTTTATTTTCTATAATAGAATTAATAGCTTCTACAATAGTTTCTTTCGGTTGAACTCCAATAAATCTTTGAAATATTTTTCCATTTTTAAATAAAATTAATGTAGGAATTGCATCTACAGAAAAAGTAGCAGAAATTAAAGGGTTTTCATCAATATTAAGTTTTCCTACTTTTATTTTTTCACCAAATTCATTATCAATCTCTTGAATAATTGGAGTTATCATTTGGCAAGGCATACACCATTCTGCCCAAAAATCAACTAAAACCGGCTTTTGACTGTTAGAAACTTCTTCTGAAAAATTTTCATCAGTTATAATCAAACCCAGCATAAAAAATTATTTATTTTTGATTATTTCTTTTAGTAAAAATTCGATAGTCTCTCTCTTTTTAGGAGTAATGGTTTTTAAACAAGAGGATAGATTGTCCTTAAAATACATTTCAATTACTTTCCTCGTACCAGCATTAATCGCATAAAATTGCTCTGTTATCTTACAGCAGTTTTCTTTTTTTTCTATAAGGTTGATCAATCCATCAATTTGACCTTTAATAATATTTAAACGTTGAGTTGTTGTATTCTTTCTCATATATTTAACTTGTTCTTTTTATCTATTCTAGAATGTACACCCCTATGGAGTATTTGTCAAACTATTGTCTCCTTTATAGATAAAATAAATTTATTAAAAGCGAATAATAATAATAAAACAAAAATCATCTTAACAAAAAATTCTAGAAATCGACTAGATGTTTGAATGCGGCAGGAATCAATTTCTTCTTTAATACAATTTTCGTGTTTTTTCAAATCAATCTTTTCTTTAATTTTTGATTTTCCATTTTTTAATTTAAAAATCTCGGGGCAAAGATTTATACACACTCAGCAGCCGAGGCATTTTTGTTTATCTACTTTTATTTTTATTGTCTTTTATTCTAAAATTCCATCTAAATTAACGTCATAAAGAATCATTTCATTTACTAAACGATAATTTATTAATTCATCTTTCTTAAACCATAAATCAATTTCCTTTTGCGCTTCTTCTACAGAACCTGAGGCATGAATTAAATTTCTTGTAGCCCTGCCATCAACATCAGCTATTTTATATGCATCAATAGTAAAATCTCCACGAATAGTACCAACACTAGAAACTAAAGGTTCTGTACTGCCAGTAATCTTTCTAATAATTCCTACTGAATTCATTCCCTGCCAAACCATTGCTACTACTGGACCAACTGTTAAATACTCTTTTAAATTTCCTAAAACTCGCTCTCCGCTTTTTTCAGGATCAACATCAGGCGGTTCTAAACCTCTGTCTTTATAAGCCTTAATTGATTTTTCTCCGGTTTTTATTCTCCAATTTGGATCAACTAAATAATGTTTTTCCACTAATTCAACTGTCGGCACAAGAAATTTTAAACCAACTAATTTTAATCCTGTTTGTTCATAACGTTTAATAATTTCCCCAATTAAACCACGCTGTACCCCATCTGGTTTAATTAAAACTAACGACTGTTCTTTTTTAGATTCCACAGTGTATATATAAAAGTTAAATTGTTTTTGAAAGACGCTTGCGACATTGAGTACAAGCCTTCACTCTTTTCCCGTCTGGCATCCTAAACCATTGCAAATTAGGATATTGACGATGTTTAGAGGTTGGATTATAAGCAGAATGCACTTTTTTATATCTAGTAGCATTTTGATAACTTTTTCCACATATTGAGCAAACTCGTGACATGTTAAGTAATATATTAATAATTGAAAATTGAAGTAAATAGCGGGTCCTACCCGCAACTAAGGTCGAATCAGCTAATAGTCAAGTGGGTACTCGTTTTTTTGCCCAACAGGACAAAAAACATTGAGTTCCCTTAAAAACCAATTTGTCCTGAATCGTTCCTTAATCCGGCAAGACCCAGATAGCATTATATCACAAAAATTTAAGATTTTAAAGTTAAGATTTTAAAGTCTTGATATGAAGATCTTTTAATTGTTTATCATCCACTTCTGATGGAGCATTCATCATTAAATCTCTCCCATCTCCTGTTTTAGGAAAAGCAATCACTTCCCTAATACTCGGTTCGTTTTCTAAAACCATCACAATTCTATCCAGCCCCAATGCAATTCCTCCATGAGGAGGAACTCCGTACTTAAACGCATTTAATAAATGGCCAAATTTTTCTGTAATGTCTTCTGACTTATGTCCCAATATTTCAAAAATGGTTTCCAATAATTTTGATTCATGAATTCTTAAAGAACCGCCACCAACCTCATAACCATTTAAAACAAAATCATATTGATCGGCAAATGGCTTGCCTGGATCTTTTTTAATTCTTTCTATTAATTGTTCAATCGTTTCGTCTTTTTCTAGTTTAGGTCTTGTAAATGGATGATGGACAGCTCCCCATTTCTTTTCTTCTTTTTTCATTTCAAAAAGAGGAAAATCAACAACAAAAGCAAAAGCTAATTCATTAGGATTGTTTTTATCTTTTCTTAAGTCTGGTTTATCTGATTTATATTTTTCAATTGCTTCTTTATAGCTAATACGCGGAAAAGGAAATTCCTTAATTTTTTTCTCAGGATAAATCTTTTCAATTAATTGTTTAAATAAATTTTCTATTAAACTTAAAATATCTTCCTGAGTTGGAAAATCCATTTCCAAATCCAATTGAGTAAATTCAGGTTGTCTGTCCCCACGAGTATCTTCATCACGAAAACAACGAGCAATTTGAAAATATCTTTCAAGCCCAGCAACCATTAATAATTGTTTGTATTGCTGCGGGCTTTGTGGCAAAGCATAAAATTTTCCAGGTTCTAAACGAGAAGGAACAATATAGTCACGAGCTCCTTCAGGAGTAGATTTAGTTAAAATAGGAGTTTCCACTTCTACAAAACCATCATCCGAAAGAAAATCACGAATAAATTTGATTATTTTATGCCTAAAAACAAGATTTTTACTTAAACGCTTACGACGCAAATCCAAATACCTATATTTTAAACGTACTTCTTCTTTAATGTTTTTGCCGTCACTTGATAAATCGAACGGCGCAGTAAGTGCTTCGCTTAATATTTTCAAACCAGTTGCTTCAATTTCTACCTTACCGGTTGGAATTTTAAGATTTTCCATTGATGTTGGTCGAGCTTTAACAATCCCTTTTATCTCGATAACCCATTCTGTGCGAAGTTTACTACTTAATTCATATACCTCTTTCTTATCAGGAGAAAAAACAACCTGCACTTTACCTGTTCTATCACGCAAATCAATAAAAATAATTTTCCCATGATCTCTTCGAGAATCTACCCAACCATATAGGGATATTTCTTTATTAACCTGTTGCGGTGTATTTTCTATCCAAAAACGCATAATATTAAAAAAATTTAAATATTTAATATGTTTTTATTGTATAATAAAAAGCACTATTAGGCAACTATTTGATTTTAAAACGGATTGTTCCATCTAAATCAGTGCGAAATATTTGAGCGCCAATATCTGTTAATCGTTGAATTACGTCAGGATGAGGATGACCATATCTATTTTCCCCTACTTCAATAATCGCTATCTGAGGATTAAATTCTTTTAAAAATTGCGTACAAGAGGAATAACGAGAGCCATGATGTGCCACTTTTAGTATCCGAGAATTATTAACAGGGCAAGAAATTAAAGATAAAATCTTCTTTTCTTGAGCAGAATCAATGTCCCCAGTAAAAAGAAAACAATTCTTATCAAGAATCAAATTTGCTATTAAACTAAATTTATTAGGATCTTGCTTAGAAGAAACCATTGTTTTAGGATAAACTACTAAAAGACTATCTTGATTTTCCCAATTCACTTTTGTACCAGCTATTCCTTTAATTATCAATATATCTCTCTGTTTTAATTCTTTAAGCAATTTTTGAAACAAAGAATCAGAATAAGACAAATTATCAAGCATTACTGCTCTAACCTTGTATCTTTCTAATACATCAAACAAACCATTAAAATGGTCTCTATTAGGATGAGAGAGTATAAACAAATCAATTGTTCTGTCATAAAAAGACAAGGATTTATCTAATTCAGAAAGAATTTTTGCGTCAGGACCAGCGTCAATTAAAATATTACCAGCTGGAATTTGAACAAGTTCTGCATCACCTTGGCCAATAGACAAAAAACTCACTTCACCCCTAGAACCTTCCAAAAAATCAAAAATAATCCAATACGTAAAAATATTTCCAAAAACCAATAACAATAAAAGATATAAAAAAGATTTTTTCATAGTTTTTTATAAATATAAGAAAAAAGAAAAATATAATAAGGAATGATAAGCCAATGCAAAATAGAAGGAATATAAACCTGCGACCAAGACAAAGAAGAAAACAATGAAACAACTTTTAGAAAATAAACAAGAATTAAATTAAGCAAAGCCCCAAAAAAGAGCCCAAAAGGATAGAATAACAAAGAAGAAATCGCAACTACAATTCCACCCATCATTATTAAAGGGACCAAAGGAATAATTAAAAGATTGGTAATTGGAGAAACTAATGAACAAGCTTGCGTTTTAAATATAATCCAAGGAATCACAAATGTTAAAGCCGAAAATGTAGAAAGAAGAGTTTCTCTAATGATCTGACCTTTTTGATTAAACCAATCCTGTTGCCAAAATGAATTTTCCTTCCATAAGGGATAAAGAAAGATTATTCCTGCCGTAGCTAAAAAAGAAAGTTGAAAACCCAAATCCCAAAAAAGAATCATAGGATTTAACCAAACCATTATCACAGCAGCTAAAAGCAAAGCATTAAAAGAATTATAAAGACGAAAACTAAAACGGGATAAAATTAATAGAAACGCCATAATAGCAGCTCTGATAATAGAAGGGGTTAAACCTGCCATAAAAGCGAAACTTAATATAAACAAAAAAGAAAAAATAAAATTAAGAGAATTGCTCATACATAAAATATCAAGAAAACCAGAAAGCGCTTTCGTTATTATTGATAAATGCAGGCCGGAAGCGACAATAACATGAGACAAACCGCATTTTCTTATTTGTTTTTCCAAAACAGACGTTAAATTATTCTTGGCTCCGAACATTAAACTAACCAGAAGACTAGATTGTGGTTCAGGGATTATCTTTTGCAAAGAACTTACAATTTTGTTTTTTATTGACAAAGAGACTTTTCTCAAAGAAAATTTAGCAGGGGAAAGAATTTTTATAGAAGGATAGCTCATTTTTCCAGAAATAATAACAGAGCTATATGAACGAAAATCAGAAAAAGGGCTAACTCTACCTTCAATATTTATAATATCCCCGTAATTATAACGGGGATATCTATCTGTATAAATAACAATTTTTGGAATAATAATTCTTTGATAACTCTCTTTTAAAATAGGTTCTGCAATAATTCGAGTATTAATCTCTATTTGAGCCTCTTCAGTAATCGCAGTATTTTTTAATTCTCTAAAAATAAAAAAATATCGATATCCCCCCAACAACAAACCCAATAAAATCAAAACTAAAACAATAAAATTCTTTTTCTTATAACAGAAATAAGCACAAATTAAAAAAGAAAAAAAGAAAATACCAGATAAAGAAAAATAATAAGACAAAACTATACCGATTAAAAAAGACGCCCCGCATTGTCGAAACATTCTTGAAGGAAAGGGCGTCATCTTATATCACATTGAGGAAAATATGGTTTTATTTTTTTTAATACAGTCTTTATTCTTTGTTCTGACCACGGTTGCAGATCTTTAAATTTCTCATTTAAAACTTTACTATTCTGAAAACGCTGAAGAAAATAACGGGGAGCAAATTTTATCCAATCAGCAATGGCTAAAATATCTTGTTCTTCTAAAATATCAGGAGCTAATGTTGTTCTAAATTCATAATCAACCTTATCCTGTTTTAATAATTCTATACTTTTATCAATATTTTCTCCAATTTTTTTATCTTCAACGAAGAGCTCGTATTTTTGTTTCGGCGCTTTTATATCCATTGCAACATAATCTATCAAATTTCCTTCAATTAAACTATTCAAAACACCTGGGCGAGAACCATTTGTATCTAATTTTACTAAAAACCCCAAATCTTTTACTTTTTTTATAAAATTTATCAAATCAGGTTGAATTGTAGGTTCTCCTCCAGTAATACATACTCCTTCTAATAATTTTTGGTGTTCTTTTAAGAAATTAAGAATTTCTTTTTCTGTAATTTTTGGTTGTTCTTTAATTAATTCCGGCAGAACTAATTCGGGGTTATGACAATACGGACAACGAAAATTACAGCCAGCAGTAAAAATAGTAGCTGCTACTTTTCCTGAATAATCAACTAGGGTTGTCTTTTGCAAACCACCAAATAACATAATCTAAATTTTAAAAGTAGAACGTTCCCCAAATTCTTCCTGCTTTCCTTTATGCCATTGTTGTACAGGACGTAAATACCCAACAACTCTAGAATACACCTCACAAGGTTGTTCTATTGTACACTTTGGACAAATAAAATGTTCTCCTGCTATATATCCATGAATAGGACAAACCGAAAAAGTGGGTGTTAAAGTAAAGTATGGCAAACGGAATTTTTCAAAGACAATTTTAATTAAAGATTTTACAGCACTAGAATCAGAAACTGCTTCTCCTAAGAAAGAATGAAAAACAGTACCACCCGTATATTTTGTTTGCAAAGAATCTTGTAAATTTAAAGCTTCAAATAAATCATCGGTATAATCTACCGGTAATTGAGTGGAATTTGTATAATAAGGTTCTTCCTTTCCTGCGGCAATAATATCAGGATATTTTTTCTTATCTTTTAATGCCAGACGATAAGAAGTTCCTTCAGCCGGAGTAGCTTCTAAATTATATAGATTCCCAGTTTCTTCTTGATACTCTATTAATTTGTCCCGCATAAAATCTAATATCTCATTAGCAAATTTCACTCCTTTTTTATTTCCAATGTTTATTCCTAGAAAATTAAGTAAAGCTTCGTTCATTCCAATTAATCCAATGGTAGAAAAATGATTACCCCAATAATAACTTCTCCTTTTTTTTATTTCACCTAAATAATATTTAGCATAAGGATAAAGTCCTTTTTCTGTCCAGTCTTCTAAAACTTTCCTTTTTATTTCTAAGCTAGTTTTAGCTAAATTCATTAGATGAGTTAACCTTTTAAAGAATTCTTTTTTTGTTTTTGATAAATAAGCCAAACGAGGCATATTAATTGTTACTACACCTATTGAGCCCGTTAACGGAGCTGATCCAAATAACCCACCTCCTCGCTTATAGAGCTCCCTATTGTCTAAACGAAGCCGACAACACATGCTGCGAGCATCATCAGGATTCATATCAGAGTTTATATAATTTGAGAAATACGGAATTCCATATTTTGCAGTCATCTTCCAAATACCATCATAAGCAGGATTGTTCCAATCAAAATCTTTTGTAATATTGTACGTAGGAATAGGAAAAGTAAAAACTCTACCATTAGCATCTCCGTTTACATAAACCTCGCAAAGCGCTTGGTTTAGTATATCCATTTCTTTTTGAAAATCTTTGTAAGTTTCTTTCTGAGATTGACCACCAATTAAAACAGGCAAATCTTTAAAATAATTTGGGACCTTTAGATCTAAGGTAATATTTTCGAAAGGAGTTTGAAACCCTACTCTAGTCGGAACATTACAATTGAAAAGAAACTCCTGTAAGCATTGCTTAACTTCGACATAATTTAAATTATCATAACGAATAAAAGGTGCTAATAAAGTATCAAAATTAGAAAAAGCTTGAGCACCAGCTACTTCTCCTTGTAGTGTATAAAAAAAATTAACTATTTGACCTAAAGCAGAACGAAAATGTTTTGCCGGTTTTGATTGAATTTTACCAAAAACTCCACCAAAACCCTTTAAAAGAAGATCCTGTAAATCCCAGCCACAACAATAAGTAGCCAGAAAATCTAGATCATGAATGTGAAAATCTCCACTTTCAGTTGCTTCTTTAATTTCTGATGGATAAATTTTTCTTAACCAATATTTTTTAGCTACATAAGCAGAAACATAATGGTTTAATCCTTGTAAAGAAAAAGCCATATTACTATTCTCTTTTACTTCCCAATCTTTTTCTTCCAAATATTCGTCCACCAAACTTATTGCTTCTTCAGTAACTATACGACTTTCCCTTAACTTTCTTCGCTGTTCACGATATAAGATATAAGCTTTTGAAGTTTCTATTAAATTTTCTAAAATTAAAACCTCTTCAACAACATCTTGAATTTGTTCCACATTAGGAATTTCTTCTTTTTTAAACCTTCTGTTTAAAATTTTTATCGCACGAGAACATAGTTGTCGTGATAAAACTTTTCCTCCTTCATCAGTCGCTGTCAAAGCTTTATAGATAACTTCTTCAATTTTCTTTTTATCAAAAGAAACAAGATCCCCATTTCTTTTTTTAACCTGTTTAATACGATTAATAAATTTTCTTTTTGGGGACATATTTAAATAAAATTAAAAGTTAATATAAATAATAAAGAACAACAAAGAATTTGCTAATTTGTTATTTACTCTTTATCTACTCTTCTTCATTGCTTTTTGTCTTTTTTCTTCTAAGAAAAGCTGGTATTTCAAACTCTTTTTCTTCTTCAGTTTTTCCTGAATCTTTTTCTTCGTTAACAGGAACTTTTATTTCTAATGGTAAAACGCGATTTGTTTCTCTGAGTTCTTCTCCAAAACCCCCGGCTATAACAGTAACTTTTACTTCTCCTTTCCGAAGATCATTATCAAAACTAGCTCCAAAAACTACCTGTGCATCTTTTGCTATAGATTGTGTGATAGTTCGAGCTGCATCATGAATCTCTACTAATGATATATCCTTTCCTCCTGCTACATTAAACAAAACACGTCTTGCTCCGTCTATAGAAACATCCAATAATGGAGAGGAAATGGCTAATTGTGCGGCTTTTTTCGCCCGTTCCTGCCCTTTCGCTCTTCCTATTCCTAATAAAGTGCTCCCAGCTTCAGTTAAAATTGTTCTTAAATTTGCAAAATCTAAATTTATCAAACCAGGATAAGCAATCAGATTAACTATTCCCTCTACTCCTTGTTTTAAAACATCGTCTACCCTAACAAAAGCTTCCAGAACTGGTGTTTTTTCATCAATAACATTAAACACCCTATCATTAGGAATAGTTACCAGAGCATCAACTTCATTAAAAAGCCTATCCCAGGCATCATCAGCAATCTCCAACCTTCTTTCTCCCTCAAAAACAAATGGTTTTGTTACCACTGCAATCACTAAAGCGCCTGATTGTTTTGCCAAATTTGCCACAACAGGTGCAGCACCAGAACCAGTTCCTCCTCCCAATCCACATGTAAGAAACAACAAATCTGTTCCCTGAACTGCTTGATTTATTTCTTCAACACTTTCTTCTGCGGCTTCTCTTCCTCTAGTTGGATCCATTCCGGCTCCTAATCCACGACAAACTTCTTTTCCTATCTGTAACTTAATATCTGATTTTGTGTTATGTAAACCTTGAATATCAGTATTAATTGTAACAAATTCCACTCCTTCAATCTTTTTTTCTTTCATTCTTGTTATCACATTACCACCAGCTCCTCCTACACCTACTATCTTTATTCGAATATTTTTAGTCAAAAAATTCTTTTTCTCTTCTTTTTTCTTTTTTTTCTTTGCTTTTTGTTTTTTAATCGGTTTTTGCACCAATTTCTTTTTTAGCTTTTTCTGTATTGGCTTTTTCTTTAGCCCTTTAATTTGTTTTTTTATTTTCTGTTTTCTCTTCATAAAAACATTTATTGATTTAAATAAAGAATTTATTAAAATTTATTAAAAAAATTAGAAATCTTTTCAAGAAATCTATTTTCTGCTATTGGACCATTTTTCTTTCCTAACATTAAATTAAGT
>Ga0307992_1002120_pt1 | contig 11414 bp, 8 predicted proteins | sample EllFjometagen133_FD_203162 | JGI IMG/M metagenome (GOLD analysis project Ga0307992, IMG submission 203162) | Marine microbial communities from Ellis Fjord, Antarctic Ocean - #133 | ecosystem: Environmental > Aquatic > Marine > Unclassified | place: Southern Ocean | collected 2014-10-08
GGGTCTATAGGCGAATCAAGCAATACACAATCTTTATCTGGAATCAACTTCTTACCCATTAATTCAAGATATCTATAAATTACAGCATTTAGAAATACTAATGCACCACCACCATCAGTTATTACATGATTGATTTCTAAAGAAATTCTTCTATTATAATATAAAAATCTAAATAAGTATCTTCTATTTAAATGTTCATCTATTTTTTCACACGCATAGGCTGTTTCTTTTTCTAAAACTGGATTATGTATATTCTCTTCAAAATAATACCAGAAAAAACCTCTTTTAAGTTTTACAAAAAAAGATGGAAATCGTTTTTTAGATTCAATTATTGCTTGATACAGTTTATCGCTATCAACTTCTTCATTAAGAATAGCTGACACTCTAAATACGTATGTGTATCTATCTGATGTTAAAATCGGATAAATTCTGGCGCTATTATCAAGCTTGTACCATTTTAACGCTTGGTTTTCCATATCGTCACCTTTTATAATTATATCACTCAAATATAGAATTCTTGTGATAAAAAAATAATAAGCTAAGATTATCAAAAATCTCAGCTTATCAACTATTTTAAAAAATTATATTATTTCTTGTTAATCAATTTAAAATGTTCTTCATTAAACTTCGAGAAGTTCTTACAATAAGAATCTACATAATATAATAAGAATCCTAAAACACTTCCCGTAATAACGAAAGAAATATATGTATAAACTTTTACTAATGTTCCGGTAGTTAACATAGATTCAACCTGAGGTAATAGATTTGAGAACCATTCTACACTAGCAAAAGTAATTATACTTAATACAATGTAAACTAAATATACACTACAAACTACAATGACATAAGTCCTTATATTCTTACCATCAGGATAAGAAGTATACTCGCGATTAAATTCAGTTTCTATTCTTTCAATAAATTTTTTGAATATATTTAAAACATAAACTGCTAAAGCTCCAAAAATAAGAAATAAAAGAAGCATTAATAATTTAGGGAAGGTTGCCCACGGTAAAGCAACAACTAAGAAAATACCAATCCCTATTGCTCCTAAGATAGCTATTAATCGAACGAATCCAAAATACTTATTAATATAAAGCATTCCGTTTCTAACAGCATCAGCTTTTTTATGTTTTGCGCCGAAATATACAAATGCAAAACCAACTGGAATAAAGAAACTAATTATAAGTTCTATAATAGCTATTATAATATTTAATCCTAGTTCATTATCTTGTATTTCGATAACAGTAGTTGAAATATTATTATATAAACCATATATGAATCCTACTAACAAAATAATCAAGAAAATCATTGATATCTTGTTGCTGAAAAAGTCAAAAACTGCTTTTCTTTTTCTATGTAATAATTTATCCATAGCTTTTTTCTTAGCTAACAACGGATCCAACCTTTTTTCTTTTTCTACACCATCTTTAAGTTTAGCGTCATCTAATTTACTCATCAAAACCTCCAATTATAGTAAAATTTACTTGATGAATGTTTTCATTCACCAACATAAACAAATTTATATAATTATAACACAACAAATTACAAATTAAAATATGAATAGTAAATTCAATGGAAATAAAAACACCAAGATATCATCTGATACCTTGGTATTGTAATTTTATTGATTAAACTTCGTCAGAATTCTTTGTATCTTCTTCAGCTTCTTTAACTTTTTTTCTAAAGTATGTATTAAAAGTGCCAAATGTTTTTTCAAAAACTGATACATAATAAAGAAAATATATTTGACTGATTATAGCTATTACTATAGATACATAAAATAATACAGCTATAGAATCGAGCATAAGTTGAATATCTATGCCATATGTATCAGGTATTATACTGCCTATGCTATCAAAAGAAATAATTCCTATCAAACTACCTATTAACGTAATAACAAAAATAACAATTAAGTACGTTTTAATTTTACTAGGTAATGGAACTGATGGTTGCTTTCCACTATTAAAGGTCAATGAAAGGTCATCTAAAAAACTTCTGAAAAGTCTTATAATATAAAAAGCTAACCAGTAGACTAGTGCAACAATTAATATAACAACCATTACCCTTATAGCTGCAACAAGTAGCGATAATAAAAGTAGTATTCCTGAAGCAACTGCGGCAACAATTAAAATTACTTTAATTATTTTAAAATATGTAATTAACCATAAAAATCCAGTGTCAACTGTATCGGGGTCCTTCTTCTTAGAACCGTTATACACCTTATAGAAACCAACTGGAAGAATAATGCCAAGTGCTATGGTTAATAACAAAGAAAATACTTGTGTTCCTATCATTCCACCTGCTACTGAAAAAGATGTTATTGATGTATAAATACCATAAATAAAACTTGCCCATAAAGCAGCAACTACAATTAGAGTCATAGTGCTACTGAAGAATTTGTAAATTTCTTCTCTTTTTTCCTCTAGTAATTCATTTTTTTCAGAACCACCGTCATTTTTCTTTAATACGTTTTTTTCATAATAACTATCAAACTCATCCATAATATCTCCTTTTAAAATTTTAATATGAGCATATATATAAATCTTTAATTTCAAAATCATTATACACTATACTTAGTATATCATTAAGGTATATTAATATACACATAATATCTATAATTATTTAGAATAATGATATTATTATTTTATGGTGTCCACTTGACAGAGACTAGTTCAAAATAAGTGCTTTTTATTTTTATTAAAAATACGTAATTCAAGAAAAAAAAGGGATATTTTAAATTATCCCTTATTATTGATATATATATATCTTCTAATTAAAATATGAAATCCTTTGTAAATATGGCCCCTGAGTTATCTACTATCGTAATTTTAAAACGGATTTTATCTTCAAAACCAGGATCATCAAGAGAAATTTCAGCTTCAGTAATCATATGAAAATACTCAAAATCTTGAGATGTATAATTTGCTTCCGTGGCCACAACAGTATCTATAAGTACATCGTCATAGTAAACCTCTAGTGAAACAGAATCTATTAATAAAGCATTTGAGCCTATATATGAATTTTCGATTTCAAAGTTAAATTCAAAACCAGATGAGTCACCGCCACCTGAGACATCCAAATCAAACCTACCACCAAAGTCATTTAGCACCTCTAGAGTACCAAGTGATTCTTGTTTAATTGTAGATCCCTCTTCCATAACAAATATATCGTAATCAGATTCATCATCCAAAGAAACATATGCAATATAATTCAGGCTAGTACTAGTCAAATCAGTTATCATCTCCGTATCTCCAGATTGTAAGACTAATTTAATGTCTGAGTCTACTTCCTTTTCATTTAGAGTAAATTCTATTTTATAAACAATTTTCCCTTCATCAGTTATATCGACAACAGTATAGTGATAACTATTAACAAGCTTTTGTAAATGAAGATACTCATCAAAGTTATCCTCTAAATCACCGATTTGACCACGCAAGGATGTAATTAAGCTGCTTTGACTATTTATTTGATTACTAAGGTTGTTAACAGAATAATATAAATTATTCATTTTTGTCGCAGAAATTATTAAAACTGCTAATATGACTATAATAAAAGAAATAATCGAAAAATCTTTTGGATCAATTATTCTTTTTCTATTCTCACCATTCAATGCTTTATTGATGTTTCCCTTATATATTGAGCGATATATTAATACACCTATCACTACTAATACCAATGCTCCAGCTATTATTAAAATTAGTAACCTTGATGTTGCAAATGCTCCTGTTATATACATTATATATACCTCCTACATTCCAATAAATTTCTTAAATTCTTGATAATAGTTTCTAGTAACATAGATTACATCACCATTTCTAAGCACTAGAATCATTTTAGAATTAAATGTTGGTTTGATTTCCTTAATATATGCTTTACTAATTATTTGCGATTTGTTTACTCTAATAAAATCTTTGTCATATAATATGTTTTCGATTTCATAGAGTTTTTCTTTTATCTTATATTCTTTTTTGACAGTATGACAAACAATATCATGCCCAAAACTTTCAATATAGATAATTTCTTGGAATTTAATAACCTCATATTTACTATCAATCAATCCAATAAACGTATCTTTAATAAAGTCATCTTCCTTAAATGTTATATCAGCGTCAATAGAAATAGTAAACCCCGCTTTTTCTAACATTTCTTTATACAAATTATAGTTTTCTTGTTTGCATATAATTTTTACTTTCAATCTCACCAACACCTTACTTAGAGTATACATGTTTTTAAATCATAAACCATATAAAAAACATATGATACATATATTTTATCATAACTTACACATTGTGTCTTACAAGTTTCATAATAAAAAGCATACACTTTTTAGTATATGCTTTATTAAATATTACTCAATTATTAATTTTATCTTAAAAATCTACCTGATGTGTAGTTTTTTTCAGGCATTTTATATACTTTTCCATTCATCCTGTTTTTAAATGCTTTAATTATTTTAAGTGTTTCATCATAACTTTCATCAGTAAAATCTAATCTAATACTATTAATACCCATATTAAATATTCTATCAACATATTTAATTAAGTTGAGTGGTCTATAATGTAAGATTCTTAAATTACAGAATCCATCTCTGACTAGCTTTAATTGATTATCATTTGAATCATATAACGAATAATCAGACTTTTGACAAAGATTACAATTTTCTTTATAAATCCCTTCTGACTTAGTAATAGGGCAATACTTTGTTATCATTAAGTCTGTCTTTCCATAGACTATTAATTCTATACTTGGTACAAAACTATAGTTTTGCATAAAATTTCTTATCAGCTTATATGTGTTTTCAACACTGCTTTCAGGAGAAATAGTTACTTTTGATACATTTTTATTTAAAAGACTAGCAAGGCTAAATGAATTTGTTACATTAAAAGTAGAATCCGATACCACTTCTTTGTCTTTAGCAAATTCTATTCCACCAATATCTCTAATTACTAGTTTTTGATCATCGCTATATCTATTTGATTTATTCCAAATTCTATTCATAAGTTTATATGAGTTATCTTCAGTTATTTTAAGGTTTTCAGCTATGTATATTTTATCAACATCAAGTGATTTAGCAGCAATTAATTGATCTTCTGTTTCAACTTTAATAACTAATTCTTTTGTATTACTAACTGACTTATTCAAATCAAATAATTTAAATTTATTTATTCTTGCTTCTTTAGAATCCATGATTTGATTTTCAATTAATTCTAATGCATCTCTTCTAAGATTGTTAAATATTATATTTGGTATGAATCCTTCTCCATCAGTTTCAATATTAAAATTATTTAATTTATAGAAAGTATTCCCAAATTTATCAAATTGAGATAGAATTTTTTCTTTTGTTTGAGTTGGTTTTTTAGCCAATTCAACAACATATTCAGATTCAACAAATACTGGTTTCGTATATGGTGTTTGAAGTGTTAATGTAATAGTTTTTCCAACGAAACAACTTAATTTACCCTCAAGATTTACGAGTTTAAAGTTTTCTTTAAGATAAGGATTTAAGCTCTCTTCTAAAGGTTTATCAAGTGTCTTCATAACTACCGAATCTACATCAACTGATTTAGGTAAATCGATTATAACAATATCGTCCTTATAAGCTGTATTTACAGCTATATTATCTTTCATTATCTTGCTCACTTTACCGCCTAAATCATGTTCGCCTAGAATTCTAATTCCATCATTTTTAGATAATGTATCAAACAACTGTACTCTTGTTTTTCCTCTGTCAAAAGATAGTATTTTACCTACTTTTACCCCTTGATGGTTCGGTCTAAATGAATTATTTATTTTATATGGTTCTTCATTCAATAAGTACCCTTTTGTATAGTCTCTATTAAATACTGTTTTTAACTCATGAATACGTTTTTGAATATCAAATGTAAGACTTTTATCAAAATATGCATCTATTGCTTCGCGATATGCTCTAACTGTGACTATAACATATTGAGGTTTCTTCATTCTTCCTTCAATTTTTACTGATTTTAATCCGCTCTCGATAACTTTAGCAAGATTATCTATAGTCATTAAATCTTTTGTAGATAAAAGATAACTTTCAGGTTCTATTAGATCATCTTCTTTATACAGTTTATATTGCAAGCGACAAGGTTGAGCACACTCCCCACGATTTCCAGATCTACCACCATTCATTGAACTCAATAAACAATTCCCTGAGTATGAAACACAAAGCGCTCCATGAATGAAAGCTTCTAGATCAATGTCCACTTCAGCGTTCATTTCGTTTATAGTATCAACAGAAGTTTCTCTAGCTAAAATCACTCTAGCAACTCCTAAATTTTTTAAATATTTTAGTTGATTAATATTATAAGTATTCATTTGTGTAGATGCATGGATTTCCGTATCAGGATAACGAATAACGAATTGTTCTATAATCCCTAAATCTTGAACAATGATAGCGTCCACTTTATTCATAACTAAAAAGTCAGAATAATCAAATAATTCCTCAATCTCTTCCTCAAATATCAAAGTGTTTATAGTAACATATACTAAAACATTCCTTAAGTGAGCATATTTAATTAGCTCTACTATTTCTTCTTTAGAAAAATTATTCGCAAATTTTCTCGCTCCATAATTTTTACCAGAAATATATATGGCATTCGCTCCAGCATTAATAGCTCCAATAAAGGCTTCTTTATTTCCGGCTGGTGCTAGTAATTCAATTCTTTCTTTCATAACATCACTCTTTTCACGTTAATTATTATATCATAGTTTCATGTTAGAGAACCAAATAAAAACTGTTTACTTTTTCAGAAATAAACAGTTAATTATTTAAAAGAACTCGTTTTCTCTATTTGTTTCTATGCGTTTTAAATCAGTTCTTAGGTAATCATTAATCTTACTGAAGCTTTTATCATAAATACTCAAATATAAAATTGTATAAAGATTTTTGAATACTAGTAACCCTAAACTAATTAGAGTAAGATTTTTTATCATATCTACTTTAGCAAAATAATTAGTCGTTCTTTCTTCTCCTATAAATATATAACCTAAGGCATATGACTCATTGAATAGACTTGGAAATAGCGTTGCATAGTTATTTACAAAATAATAAGCTCCTAAGCCAAATAGTATGCACATAGTTAGAGATATCATTTTTAATTTAGTTGCTTTTGGAATCAACTTATGTAAAGAGGTAGAGGATACATATAAATCTGTATAGAAATGAGTAATATTGCTAATCGATATAATCAATAATGCATAAACAACCCCAAACATCAGAACCTTAATTACTATATTATTTGTAGATATTCCAAAGGCGAACAAAATAATATATATGATTAATCCATATAATATTGTCATTTTCATCAAATTCGTTAATTTTTTTAAGAAATTTAAAGCGAATCCAAATTTCATTGAGTTTTTTCGTTTTGAGTTTATAAAAACACCAAAATATCCAAATAAAGACATTGATAAGTATACCAAAAACAATATAAAGCACAATATATAAATAGACATAGATAATATTTTAATATGTCCATTATTTACTTTAAAAAATAAGAAGAAAAATTTAACAACTAACATAATTGAAGAGATAACACATGTTAAGGAAATTAATAAAAGAATAAAACTAAATATATTTCCAAAATACTTATGTAAATCTCTTTTTTTAGAAGTAAAAGCTTTTTCTGAAGCCGATACATCTTTGATTTCTTCCAGATGAACATCGTTCTTATCAACTTGTTCAAAATAATCCAAAACAGCACCTCCATCTTTTAATAATGAATAATATAAATATTATATCACATGGACCTTTAGAAAAAGTTGTTATCAAGTAATAAGCTTGTATTAATTAAAAAGAGTTTACTTCATAAATGAAATAAACTCTTACTATTATAATAAATTCAATTTGGATAAATCAATTTTTCCTTTTTTATTCACTACTTCTTCATCAGCATGAACATATTCAACTTTACCTATAAACATTTCGTGTGAACCGGTCATAATAGAATCTACTACTGTACATTCTATAGCAACTGGACAAGCATCTATAACTGAAGCATTTACTTTTAAGCCATCAGATAGTTGAACTCCATATTCAGCCAATTTATCTGAATTTCTACCACTCTTTGTTCCACAACATTCATACAATTTAGTTTGTGATTTATCTAAAAGATGAACTACAAAACATCCGTTTTCTTTTACCATGTGATGTGAAAATCTAGATGGCACTATGCCTACCATAAGCATAGGTGGATCATAACTACAATTCCCACAATACGCAACTACTAAGGCGTTATCTTTGCCTTTACTATCTCTTACTGTAACTACTACATTTGGCTTTAAAGCCAAAGCATTTACTTTGTCAGCCGATATTTTCATAAATTCCTCCTGTTTTTGACTACGTATATTATATCACAAAATAGTGGGCATATGTCAAAGAATATTTATTGAATTTCTACTTCTTATAAGCTCTAAAATCTGTAGTATTATCGTTTCTATCTTCTAGGTTCGAACGCAACAAGAAAAGTTCATTATCAAGACCAGCATTCATTCTGCAAAGTACCGCAATCCTTTCACTAAATAATTCAAGTTGTTAATTAAAACTTATCTTCTATGGGTTTTCCCAAGTTAGATTTTGGCCCTTGTACAAAAGGTAAGAAAAGAGCCATTAGAATGACAAAACCAGATATACTATCTAATCCACTAAAGGATTTATGTTCCGAAATTGTAAGTTTATTAAATTCAAAATATGATTGCCCTTTAATATTAATTTTGACAATTAAATAGTAAAAATCCCCTGAAAATGGTTTTACTAGAGAATATGTATTATACGTATTATTTAGATGTAAAAAGTTATCTTGATAGGAGCTAATAGGCCTTAAACCACTATCATAGAAATATGACTTAAAGTAATTATCAGTGTTACTACCGCTGTTATAATATACACCATCAATCATGTCAATTCTGTATATTTCTCTATCTATATCTATTTTCCAATAACTAATTCCTTCAGGTTCAATAACATAAGTATCATAGTATTGGTATCCACTAGTAATTACTAAATTGTTGTCAATTAATGTTACTGCATTATATCTCTCTTCATCAGGTAACCAACTGTAATCATATGTGATTGAGGTATTATAATCATAGAAAACATCTTGATTGTATCCTTTCAATATAAGATGTTCATTGATTATTTTCACAGATTGTTGCTCTTCGGAATCTGAATAATCAAGGGTTTCAAGCAATGTTACCGTTTCACCGGTAACTTCATACACCTTAAATATGTATCCACTGACCGCATTAACTATTCCTAGTTTTCCATTTTCAAGAGTAAAAAAGTTTGATTTATGCCAATTTAAGTCACTAATTTTAGTAAACGCTTCATTTTCCCAAAGATAAGTTCCTAGTGTATCTATATAATATAAACGTTCCTCACTGATTTGATAATCGACCATATAAAAGAAACTGCTATCTTCTACCACATTTGTATCAAGCAATCGCCCAGTGTTCAAATCATAAATATTTAATTGCTTGTATGAATTTTGATCTCTATATCCACTCACCCCAAAAAACAACATATCATCATAAACAATGAAGTCATGAACATAGTCACATTCCTGACTAATAGAACCATTGACCATATTTTCAGAAACATAATCTGTATCCATTTCCATAATTTTACTTATTAGCGATTGATCTTCTGTTGTTTTGTTAGAATTCGGTGATAATATACCAGTCCAAAAACAAACCAACACAATTAAGAGAAGAAATCCTGGGAATTTCAATATGATTTGCCCATATCGTTTATTTGATGAACGTCTTATAAACCAAAAAGCTGATAATAAGACTACTTCTATACCAAACAATATAGTAAGTATTACTAATAATCCACTATTTCTAAAAACATCAATGACAAGAAGTGGTACGTGAACTATTATATAAGCTAGTTTCACAACTTTCATAGATTGATAAATTGTATATTTTTCTTTTTTTCTTGTTATAATCTTAAAAATATGAGTAATTGACATTAAAATTACCAACAGTATAATATTAAGGAATGATAGCCATATATAATAATATCTACTATTAACTAACTCAAATGAATTGGAAATAATGTATGGAAGAAATAGTAAAAATGCATTGTTTACCACAGCAATTATGGTAAAACTAATTTTTTTCTTTATATTTAAATTCTCTAAGATGTCATTCTTATAATACATATATGTTGCTTCAATTGTTATAACACCTAATATAAGCACAATAAATATATTCATTTCATTTCTCCTATCATTATATATATACTACAACGATTTTATAATTCTATTATATATAAACATATTGCAAATATTATTCTTTATATAAATAATTATAACATTTATAAACAAAAAAGTTTACTTCTTTTCAGAAATAAACTTTGATTTTATATTGGTGCGGCTGATGAGAGTTGAACTCACACGCCCGTCGGGCACTACCCCCTCAAGGTAGCGCGTCTACCATTCCGCCACAGCCGCAAAGGAAAACTATTTTCTAATCTTAGAAAATTGTTGAATCCCATTAACAAATAACGGTGTATTTTCTCCTTGAATCAATGGCATGACATAATCTAAAAATTCTTTAGTAACTCCATTCCCTTTAGAATTAATCATCGATTTAGACATCTTCTTTTCTGTATTTGCACATAATAAAAGATCATGTAATTTATATTCTATAGTATATGGTTCTTGAGAAGTTCTAATCATAATAACCATTAAATCTGTCTTTTTATTAATAGCAGCTCTCACAGCTTGTCTTCCCACTTCTATTGCTTCATTAACATCCGTCAATGATTGTATATGACTTGCAGCTCGTTGAGTAGAACCAAATTCAACTGAACGAGATGGTATTCCTAAGTCAGCTGAAACTGAAGTTGATAATTTTGAAGCTACTCCACCTAATTGAAAATGACCAAATGCATCTTTTAAACCTGAACTTGAGGAAATAAATATTCCTTCTTCATTTTGTATACCTTCAGATACAGCAATTAAACATTGTTTTTTCTTATTATAAACTTCACTAACTTCTTTTTTGAATTTATCAATTGAAAACGGAATTTCTGGAAGATAGATTAAATCTGGACCAAAGCCACTTACGTTTGCTATAGCAGATGAAGCAGTTAACCAACCAGCATGTCTTCCCATAATTTCTACAATAGTAACTTTACCATTAGGATAAGCTAGCATATCATATGATATTTCCATCATAGTATTAGCAATAAATTTAGCAGCACTACCATATCCTGGAGTATGATCTGTAAAAGGTAAATCGTTATCTATAGTTTTCGGAACACCAATAATATAGCATTCATAATCAACTTGTCTCATATAATCAGCTATCTTAGAACAAGTATCCATAGAATCATTTCCACCATTATATAAGAAATAGCGAATGTTATGTTTTCTAAAGATGTATAG
>Ga0307992_1002123_pt1 | contig 11410 bp, 9 predicted proteins | sample EllFjometagen133_FD_203162 | JGI IMG/M metagenome (GOLD analysis project Ga0307992, IMG submission 203162) | Marine microbial communities from Ellis Fjord, Antarctic Ocean - #133 | ecosystem: Environmental > Aquatic > Marine > Unclassified | place: Southern Ocean | collected 2014-10-08
CTTATTCTCATTTGTATATAGTAAATTTAGCAAAAATGATTAATGAGAAAGATTTAGCTATCAAAAAAGCAGAAGAGGCAATTAATATTATTCCAGAATTAGAACCACAGCTTAAATCGATTTTAGGGATAAGCGAATCCACAGAGGTTGACAAATAAAACATATTCTGATAGGATGCAATCAGTGAGTGAATTCCGGGGCAACTCGGGACTTCAATCAAATCGGCGAAAGACCTCTTGGAAACTAGAGGTTTTTTGCTTTTTTTTATTCTATCTGTTATATTAAAGCTGGGTCTCCGTGCCGCACTCACTAAAGATTTCTTTGGAGTTAACCGACGGGGGCCCATAGTTGAATTTGAAAAGTTGAAAATGAAAAATGAAAAATTGGCAAATATTAAGGAATTACTATCAGAAGTTGAAGAAAACATTTCTTTAGCGCAATTTACTACATTCAGAATTGGGGGCAATGCCAAATATTTCTTTAGTGCCAAAAGCAAAGAAGATATTGTTAAAGCAATTAAAGCAGTCCAGCGATGTGATCTGCCTTTTTTTATTTTAGCGAATGGGAGTAATGTTTTGTTTTCTGACAAGGGATTTGATGGTTTAGTAATAAAATTAGAAAATACGAAATGTGAATTAAACGCTAATATAATCTATGCTGACGCAGGAGTAAAATTACACACAATGGTTGATATCGCAACAGAAGCTGAATTAAGTGGTATGGAATGGGCAAATGGTATTCCAGGCACAATAGGTGGGGCTGTGAGGGGTAATGCGGGTGCTTTTAACTCATCAATGTCTAAGATAGTAAAGACAATAGAGGTATTAGATGTTTTAACTTCAAAAATTAAGAATTACGAGGCAAAAGATTGTGGATTTGGATATCGTGATAGTATTTTTAAAAAAAATAGAAATCTGATTATTCTTTCAATAGAGATTCAATTACAAAAAGAGAATAAGGATAAAATTAAAGAACAGATAAAAAAATATAGAGATTATAGGAAAGAACAACATCCATTGGAGCTTCCTTCCGCTGGCTCTATTTTTAAAAATCCATTGAAGTTTTCTGCGGGAGAATTGATTGAGAAATGTGGGTTGAAAGGCAGGAAAATCGGCAAAGCCCAAATTTCCGAAAAACATTGTAATTTTATTTTAAATTTAGGAGGGGCAACAGCAAAAGATGTTTTAAGCTTAATCAAATTAGCAAAAGAAAAAGTGAAAGAAAATTTCGGGGTTGAATTAGAAGAAGAGATAGTTATCCCCAATTGACATATTTTTCCATATTGAAGAACATAAAAGAAAATATATTATATCGGAAACTAAGAATTAAAAAAATATAGCTTATGAAGATTAACATTAAAACAACAAATATTGAATTGAGCGACTCTCTGCGGTTTTGGGTTCAAGAGAAACTTGGAGAATTAGAAAAATTCTTAGGTGTTTTCGGAGCAGAAGAATTAGCGAAAGGAGAAAAAGAAAAGTTAGAATTATGGGTAGAGATTGGAAAGACCACTAAACATCACCTAAAAGGAGATATTTTTCGCGCCGAAGTCCAGTTTCGTTTTCCCAAAAAAAGCATAAGGGCGGAGGCAACGAACATTGATTTGAGAGCAGCCATTATTGAGGTGAAAGATGAGCTTCAAAGAAAGATTAAGAAATACAAGGAGAAACGATTAAGTAGGGCTCGGAGATGGGCGAGAATGACAAAGAAAAGGTTCCGTAGTTCGCATTTTTAAAAATAAGAGAATAATACAGAGTTTAGTTTTGAAAAAACCCAGTCGGTTTTTTTTGTTTCGCTTTATTTATACAATTTCTTGTGATAGATTAAAGACACTTTAATTTATAGATTATGTCTTTTTTAAAGAAAATTTTAGGAGACGAAAACGAAAAATATTTAAAGAAAATTCAACCGATTGTTGAGGAAATTGATAAACTTGAACCAAATGTTGAGCGTTTTTCTGATGAAGAATTAAAAAATAAAACTAAAGAGCTTCGGGATAAAATAGAACAAGGGAAAAGTTTGGATGATGTTTTGATTGAAGCGTTCGCCTTAGTTAGGGAAACTGCAAAAAGAGTGTTGAAGCAAAGGCACTTTGCTGTTCAATTAATTGGGGGAATTGTTTTACACCAAGGAAAAATTGCGGAAATGAAAACAGGAGAAGGAAAAACCTTGGCAGCCACGCTCCCGGTTTATCTTAATGCATTAGAAGGAAAGGGCGTCCATGTCATTACGGTTAATGATTATTTGGCAAAAAGAGATACTGTTTGGATGGGACAGGTATATTATGCTTTAGGATTATCTGTGTCATGTTTAGTCCACGATAATGCTTTTTTGTATGACCCAAATTATCAGCCCGAGGATTTAGGAGAAGAAGATAGAGATAAAGAAAGAGATGAACTTGGAGGATTTAAAGTCAAGGAAAGTTATTTGAAACCGATTTTAAGAAAAGAAGCGTATAAGGCAGACATAACATACGGGACCAATCATGAATTCGGCTTTGATTATTTGCGAGACAATATGGCTCAATCTCCAGAGCAGAGAGTTCAAAGGGGCTTGAATTATGCAATTATTGACGAGGTTGACTCTGTTTTGATTGATGAAGCCAGAACTCCTATGATAATTTCTGCGCCAGACATGGAAAGCTCTAAGCTTTATCAAGAATTTTCAATAATTATTCCTAAATTAAAAGCAGAGCAGGATTACGAGGTTCACGAGAAGGAAAAAGCTGCTACACTAACAGACGCGGGAGTGGAAAGAATAGAAAAGATTTTAAATATAGAAAATATCTATCAAGAAAAAGGCATAAAATTTCTGCACCACTTGGAACAAGCCCTGCGAGCAGAAGTTTTGTTTAAAAAAGACAGAGAGTATGTGGTAAGAAATGGCCAAATTATTATTGTTGATGAATTTACAGGTCGTTTAATGCCTGGTAGAAGATGGTCGGGTGGACTTCATCAAGCAGTAGAGGCAAAAGAAGGCCTTAGCGTCCAACCGGAGTCACTTACAATGGCCTCTATCTCTTTGCAGAATTATTTTAGGATGTATAAAAAATTGGCTGGTATGACTGGAACGGCTGCGACTTCTGGAGAGGAATTTGAGAAGGTCTATAAATTAATGGTTATTATTGTTCCAACGAATAAGCCATTAGCAAGAAAGATTTTGCCAGACGCTATTTATAAAACAGAGGAAGAGAAGATGAAGGCGATTGCAGAAAGAGTAAAAGAAAGTTACGAAAAAGGTCAACCGGTTTTAATAGGAACAAGGTCAATTCAAAAAAATGAAATTTTGAGTAAAATTTTAGAAATTCAGGGCATTCCGCATGAAGTTTTAAATGCTAAGAATCATCAGCGAGAAGGAGAGATTATTGCCCAGTCAGGACGGTTAAAAGCAGTAACGGTCGCTACAAATATGGCTGGCCGTGGAGTAGATATAATTTTGGGAGGGAATCCTCCGAAAAAAGAAGAAACCGAAGAAGTAAAAAAAGTAGGCGGATTGTTTGTTTTAGGAACGGAAAGACATGAGGCACGCAGAATTGATAATCAATTACGAGGCCGTTCTGGACGACAAGGGGATGCTGGAGAAAGTCAATTTTTCTTATCTCTTGAAGATGATTTAATGAGAATTTTTGGCGGAGATAGGATTAAGAATATTATGGAAAAATTACGACTTCCAGAAGGTCAGCCAATTCAAGCAAGGATAATAAGTCAGGCAGTAGGAAACGCCCAATCTAAAATTGAGGGAATGAATTTTGATATGAGAAAACATCTTTTGGAATACGATGATGTGGCAAATATCCATCGTAATTCTTTTTATAAAAAAAGAAACGAGATTGTTGATTCCTCTGATTCGCAATTACGAGAAAAAGTTTTAGAGATTTTTGAAAAACAAAATCAATCAAAGGATGATTTTTTAAAAAAAGAAACAGAAACAGGCAATGAATTTCCCAAGATTTTACGATTTGTTTGTTTGCGTGTCTTTGATTCTCTTTGGGTCAATCATTTAACAGAAATGGATTATTTACGAGATAGGGTGCAGTTGAGAGCTTATGGTCAATTAGATCCTTTAGTTGAGTATAAAAATGAGGGATTTAAGATGTTCCAAGAGTTATTAAAGAATTTAGAAACGAATATTATTCAAATGATATCAAGGGTTTCAATTCAAGAGAAACCAAAGCAACCCGAAATTTTATCAACGAGCCCGGGTCTCGTTGATGGCAATAAAAAACCTGGGCGCAATGATCCGTGTCCTTGTGGAGCGAAACACCCAGACGGCCGCCCAATTAAGTATAAACATTGCTGTTATCCAAAATTCGGTTAATTTCTAATTTGAATAATTCTTAAAAAGAATAAAAAAACACCGAGGGTTGGTCGGTGCTTATTCGTTTGTGTCTATGGTTTAACCTTTTGCAGGGGAATGAGCGAGTTGCGTAACTCTGAGATGTAACGATATACAGGATTGGGCATTGTTCCTGTTTCGAAATTCAAGCTAATGTCGTCATAGATATTTGGTGGTATTTTGTCCAGCATCTTATTAAAAACTTGAATTGCCGGTCCAACCTTTCCTTGTCTCAATGAATTCTCAGCGCTTGCCCACTCTATTATTTCTGCCGTTCGCTTAACAATCTTTACACTTAACCGTTCGCTTTTTCTCAACATCCAATGTTGGCGTAGCCACCATAAAGGATTGCGCCAAAAAGAAATTATCCATATTGGAATTTCTCCCTCAAATATTCGTTTCCGTTGATCTATCTTTGTCTCTAATTCTTTAGCAACCATATCCTGCCATCTACGCAAATAGCTTATTGCGTTTTTAATAGCATTTTCCATAGATCCTCCTTTTTCTTAGTTGAAATTGTACTGTTGACATAATAGCATAATATAGCAATAAGTCAAACTATTATACTGATTTGGAAAGATACGAGATTCAACCTCGTACCTCGTTCAATTACCGATCAATAGACCCGGAGTAGTGACGAGTAGTGACGACATTTTTTATTTGACTTAAAATGATTTTGTGGCTACAATGGTTTAATGTCAAAAAAGAATTTTAAGATTATTAGTATTGCGGTTGTCTTATTAGCCCTTTTAACGGCTGTTTTTATTGAGCCGAGATATTTCAATCAAGGAGTTGATTTTATTAATGGAAAATTTAATTTGTCTCTTCCTCATTTTTGGGAAAGACCTTTTCAGTTAGGGCTTGATTTAGAGGGTGGGGCAGAATTACTATATGAAGCTGATTTATCTCAGATAGACCCAGAAAATTATGGTCAAGCGATGGAGGGCTTAAGAGATGTTATTGAAAGAAGAATAAATGTTTTAGGTGTTAGAGAACCAGAGATTGAAACCACCCAAGTTGGTTCACACTATCGTTTAAAAGTTAGAATTCCGGGAATTACAGACCCACAAAAAGCTATTGATGAAATTGGAAGAACTCCTTATCTTGAATTCCAAGAGCCAAAGTTAAATTTTGAGGAAATTCAAGTTCAAAATAAAAAGGTTTTAGAGACGGGTGAAGGGGATTTAGAAAGTCCATTTCAAGCCACAGATTTAACTGGTAGATTTTTAGAAAAAGCGATGGTTAGCTTTGACCCCAATACTTATGAATCTTTAGTTACCATAGAATTCAATGAAGAAGGAGCAAAGATTTTTGAAAATCTGACAGAAAAAAACACAGGTAAGCCATTAGCTATTCTTATTGATAACGAAATTATCTCGGCTCCAAGAGTAAGCAATAAGATTTCTGGAGGTCATGCTCAAATTACTGGTAAATTTACACCCGATGAAGCAAAATATTTAGCTCGCAACCTTAACGCAGGAGCTTTACCAGTTCCTATCGGTGAGCCGATTTCTCAAATAACTATTGGTCCAACTTTGGGAATGATTTCTCTTCAAAAAAGTTTGAAAGCAGGGGTAATTGGATTCTTGGCAATTATTGTTTTTCTTCTAATTGTTTATAAATTCCCTGGGTTTTTAGCAAGCATTGCCTTATTAATATATGCCATTTTACTTATTGGAATATTCAAATTGATTCCAGTTACCTTAACTCTGGCTGGTATCGGTGGCTTTATTTTATCTTTGGGCATGGCAGTAGATGCGAATGTTTTGATTTTTTCGCGCTTTAAGGAAGAGATGAGGTCGGGGAAGAACTTATCTCAAGCCATAGAGCAAGGATTTATTCGAGCGTGGCCATCAATAAGAGATAGCAATATGACTACCCTTCTTATAGGCGTAATTCTATTTACCGTTGGAACAAGTTTTGTTCAGGGCTTTGCTACCACCCTATCTCTCGGAATTCTTTTTAGTATGTTTTCAGCAGTTTTTGTGACAAGAAGCTTCTTAATTATTTTTTCAGGCACTCGTTTAGGTAAGATTAAAAAACTTTGGATTTAATTATGAAATTTCCCTTTACTAAATATAGCAAAATTTATTTTATATTTTCTGGAATTCTTGTCCTGATTAGTATTTTGGCTGTTTCTTTTTATGGCCTTAATTGGGGGATAGATTTTGTTGGCGGAAGCATATTGAGAGTTTCTTATATCCAAGATAGGCCAAGTAATCAAGAATTATTAGAAGAGCTTTCTTCATTGCTTGATTTTGAAAATTTTTCAGTAAGACTTAGCGGAGAAAACGAAATTAGCGTTAAGATGCCAGAAGTTTCTCAAGAGATAAAAGACAAACTTACTAATTTTTTCTATAATGCGCCGGGAGTGGAAAAGGATACAATTAGCTTTGAATCCGTGAGTCCAATAGTCGGGGGAGAAAGCCGAACAAAAGCAAAAAGAGCAGTTGTTCTCTCTATATTCGCTATTGTTTTTTATGTTGCCTTTGTTTTTCGTAAGGTATCAAGACCAATTAAATCCTGGCAATATGGGATAGCTACTGTTATTGCACTTGTTCACGATGTTCTAATCCCAACTGGTATTTTTGCGATATTAGGTCATTTTTACGGAGTAGAATTTTCAATTCCAATTTTAACTGCATTATTAACGATTTTCGGCTATTCGGTGAATGACACCGTGGTTGTGTTTGACAGAATCAGAGAAAATTTAATCAAGGGTAGTGGAACTACTTTTAACGAGATTATTAACGAAAGTTTGAATCAAACTATAATTCGCTCTATCAACACTTCCCTGACTACACTATTAGTGCTTTTTGCGATTTTTTTCCTTGGTGGAGCAAGCTTAAATTATTTTTCTATCAGTTTAATCATCGGAGTTATCGCTGGCACATATTCTTCAATGTTTTTAGCTAGTACACTATTGGCAGAATGGGTGGTTGTTCAACAAAAGTTGACAAGATAATTTTAAAATGTTTTACTATAATAAGATTTGATTTTTTAATAAAAATATTAAATTAAAAAGAAACATGCTTATAGATTATCAAAAAATTTGTGAAGATATTTTTCAAAATTTAACTCCTCGCAAGAGGCAAATTTTAGAAAAAAGATTTGGCGTTACTGGAGAAAACCCATCGACTCTTCAGGCAATTGGTGACGAGCTTGATATAACTCGAGAGAGAGTTCGTCAAATAGAAAACGATGCGTTTAATATGATAAGAGAAACGCAAAAAGCTCAGTTAGAAAAACCATTTCAACGTTTTTTTGATTATTTTGAAGAATATGGTGGATTAAGAGAAGAGACTAAGTTGCTTGAAGAGTTGGGTGAAGGAAAATTTCAGAATCATGTTTTGCTTTTATTAAATTTGGGAAATGATTTTAATAAATTGAAGGAGACGAATAATTTTTTCCCTTTTTGGACTCCTGAAATTAATAATATAAAGAAAGCCCAAGATGTAATAGAAAACATTATTAAAGAATTCAAAAAAAGTGAAGCGCTAATGGAAATTGAAGAAGTTGGACAAAAAATTACCTTTAATCTTCAGGTTCCAATTTTAGTTTCATATATAGACATTTCTAAATTTGTTTTTCAATCTCCTTCTGGTTACTATGGCTTGGTTGAATGGCCAGAAATTAATCCTCGTGGAATTAAGGATGAGGCATATCTTGTTCTTAAAAATGAGAATAAACCAATTCATTTTGTTAAAATTGCTCAATTAATTAGCGACTTACCCTTTGTTTCCAAAAATATCTTACCAGAAAGTGTTCATAACGAGTTAATAAGAAACGATAGATTTGTGCTTATTGGTAGAGGCATCTACGCCTTAAAAGAGTGGGGTTATGAGTCGGGGACAGTGAAAGATATTATTAAGAAAGTTTTGAAGAAGAGCAAGAAAGCATTAAACAGCAAAGAGATTATCAAAAAAGTTCTTGAACAGAGGCAAGTGAAAGAGAGTACAATTCTGTTAAATCTTCAGGATAAGAAATTTTTTCAAAAAGACAAAAAAGGAAAATATAATTTGTTTAAAAAATAATTATTTTAATTCTAATGGAGGTTGTTTCTTTTATCTTTTTGTCCATTTGGGCCATTATTAAAGTATGGTGGTGGACTTTAATTCCAATCATCTTATGGAGGCCTCTTCTGTTTATGTGGATTGTCTGGCGAAATGATAAGTTTTCTGAAACAGTGGACTATATGTTGTTGGAATTAAAAATGCCACGAGATGTTGATAGGCCTTTTCGTGCGATGGAACAGGTCTTTGCTGGTTTTTGGATGTTATACGACCCTGCTGATTGGTATGAAAAATGGTGGGAAGGAAAATATGCGGTAGGCATTTCTTTAGAAATTATCAGCATCGGAGGAGAAATTCATTTTTTGATAAGAATTCCGCGTCCTGCTCGTAATTTGATTGAAGCAAGTATTTACGCCCAATATCCCGAAATAGAAATTTCAGAGGCGGAAGATTATGTTAAAAATATTCCGCAAGAAATACCTAGTAAAACTTGGGATTTATGGGGTTGTGATTATGAAACAATAAAGCCAGATATTTATCCAATCAAAACTTATTCTAAATTTTTTGAAGAAAGCCCTGCAGCCAAAGAGGAAAAAAGGATAGATCCAATGGCAGCCCTTTTAGAAGGATTAGCTAAAACGGGTCCTGGTGAACAAGTTTGGGTTCAAATAAGAATCAAACCAGTAACCGTTGCAGAGAATAACTATAAAGAGAGAGCAAAGGAAGAAGTTGGAAAATTGGCAAATAGACCGAATTCTTCTAAAATGCAAAGAACACCGATTATTAAAGAAGCAGCCGATGTTGTAATAATGGGACAATTACCAGGTGAAGCAAAAGAAGAAAAGACAGACACCTTTTTGCCTCCAGAAATGAAGCTTACGCCAGGAGAAAGAGAAATTCTTGCTGGAGTAGAAGCTAAAGTATCAAAAACAATTTTTGAGTGTTATATGCGCTTTATAATCTTAGGCGAAAAAGAGAAATGGAATAAATCAAATTTAAAAAATGTTATGGGTTTTTTCGCCAATTTTAATACCGAAAATCTTAATGCTCTGAAGCCTTGGTCGCCAAGCATAACTAAAATTCATAAACACGAACGATTTTTTCTAAATATATTTCTCTATGACCGTTTACTTTATTTAAAGAAGAAGAAATTGTTGAGGAGATATATAAGCAGACTTAATTATTTTTATCCAAAGCCGGGCAAAACAATGATTTTTAATATTGAAGAATTAGCGAGCATGTATCATTTTGTTGGGAACAAGGCAGTTCCTGCTCCAATGATTCAAAGAGTTGAATCTAAAAAAGCAGAACCGCCGGCGACATTACCCGTGGAATAAATTAAGTAAAACAATAAAGAATGGATAAAGAAGAAACAAACTTTTTTGCCGAGACTAACTTTAGACAAAGCAAAAAAAAATTCGGTATTAGAATAGACGATCGCCGGCGTCATTTTTATGTTATTGGAAAAACGGGTATGGGAAAGACAGCGATTATTCGGAATATGGCTATCCAAGACATAAGAGAAGGAAGAGGCGTTGCCTTCGTTGACCCCCATGGAGAGGCAGCCGAAGAATTGTTGGATTACATCCCAGAGGAAAGGATAGAAGATGTAGTATATTTTAATCCTTCTGATTTGAGTTATCCAATCGCTTTTAACATTATGGAGGTTACGGATCCAGAAACAAGGCATTTAATAGCTGCTGGATTGATGGGGGTTTTTAAAAAAATCTGGCCAGATGTTTGGTCTGCCAGGATGGAATATATTCTACACAATTCTATTTTAGCTCTTTTAGAATATCCTGGCTCAACCTTACTCGGTATTAATAGAATGCTTTCGGATGTAGATTATAGGAAAGAGGTTGTTGATAAAATCACTGACCCAATGGTTAAGGTTTTTTGGACCAAAGAATTTGCTCGCTATACTCAAAGATACGAAGTAGAGGCAACGGCAGCAATACAAAACAAGGTGGGACAGTTTATTTCTAACCCTTTGGTTAGAAGTATTATTGGTCAAGCAAAATCGTCTATTGATATGAGAAAGATTATGGATGAGAGAAAGATTTTGATTCTTAATTTGTCAAAAGGAAGGATAGGGGAAGACAGTTCCGCTCTTTTAGGCGCTTTGGCGATAACTAAAATATATTTAGCAGCTATGTCCAGAATAAATGTTCCAGAAGAGAAAAGGAAAGATTTTTATCTTTTTGTTGACGAATTTCAAAATTTTGCAACAGAATCTTTTGCCAACATCTTATCTGAATCTCGAAAATATCGTTTATGTCTAACCTTAGCTCACCAATATATTGCCCAAATGGAAGACATTGTTAGAGATGCTGTTTTTGGCAATGTTGGCACAATCGTTAGTTTTAGAATAGGAGCAGAAGATGCGGAGCTTTTAGAAAAAGAGTTTAGTCCAACTTTTATTGCTGAAGATTTGGTTAATTTAGCTAAATATAATATTTATTTAAAATTGATGATTGACGGAGTGGCAAGTAAGGCCTTTTCGGCCACCACTCTTCCACCATTTCCGCCAATTAAAAACTCTTGCAGAGAAAGGATTATAGAGAGTTCAAGGAAAAAGTATGGTACTCCTCGCGAAGAGATAGATAAGGAAATTATTAAATGGAGTAACTTAGGCAATACTCCTGTAAAGAAAACGGAACAAAGGAATAATAGGTATGCTGGAACAAGAAAGAATACCTTTCCAAAATCTAATTTTAAGGAAAAGAATAATGCCACGCCTTTAGCAAATTCAAATCAAACATCTACGCCGAAACCAAAAATATCTTTAGAGGAAGCGACAAAAAGAGAATTTGTTCCATTTGCTGTTCCTCGTAAAGATAAAAAGGAGAAGAATAAAAACAATAAAAAAGTTGATGTGACTTCTTTGAAGGAACTTATTAAAGATGCATTAAATGACGAAAAGACGGAAAAAAGTGATTCTAATAATCAGGCAAAACAGAGTGGCACACTAAATCCAGGAGAAAAAGTTAAGTTTGATTAATAATTATTATTAATTATCATCCATTTTGTCTTGTTCTCCTGCTGGAGAGCTATGACGGGGG
>Ga0307992_1002125_pt1 | contig 11406 bp, 13 predicted proteins | sample EllFjometagen133_FD_203162 | JGI IMG/M metagenome (GOLD analysis project Ga0307992, IMG submission 203162) | Marine microbial communities from Ellis Fjord, Antarctic Ocean - #133 | ecosystem: Environmental > Aquatic > Marine > Unclassified | place: Southern Ocean | collected 2014-10-08
GATACAGCCAGGTAATACTGGAATAGTGACGGTATAGCCGCCCAATTTAATGTCAGGTTCAAAAATAGCAGTATATTGATAAACTTTTTTCTTCAAGGTTTTTCGTTTCATATGGCTCTATAATATCATCCCTGAATCCGAAGTCAAGCTCAAACCTTTGACAAAAATCGGGCTTAGCAAATAAAATTAAACGAAACCAAATATCATAGCTATTCCTAATCCTAAAATAACTAAACCTGAAATCAAGTCTAGATATTTTATATTTCTTGCCTGCCAAGTTGAAACATCTTGTATTTTTGATATGCCAAAATAAATTATAAGCACCATAGCTATCATCGGCAATACAAATATAAAATTATAAAGCAACAACATGGGAAGGGCTTTTAATAAGGAAAGAGAAGATAAAATTCCTCCACAAATAATGTAGGGGCCAATAGTGCAGGGTAATAAAAAGACTGTTACAAAAGCTCCCACCAAGAAAGCTCCCCTAGGACTGGTAATTTTAGAAACAATTTTATTTACTTTGGGAACAACCTTACATTCTGCTTTGCTCCTAATAAAATCTCTTAATTTAAAAAACCCTAAAATTATAGCTCCTCCACCTAAGATTTTGTAAAGTAATAACCGAACTGAAGTTAATCCTTGAATAATTTGAAATGATTTAACGATTATTAGTCCATAAATTAAATACATTACAAAAACCGAGAAAATGAATGCTAGACCAGCTAATAAAATATTTCTTTTTTTTCTGGGATTATAGGTTAAAATAGCAATCAACATTAAACTCAAAACCGCTAAAGCGCAGGGATTTACAGCGTCCACTATCCCCAGAGAAAGAATCTTGGCCAAGGTAAGTTTTTCTTCAATAGGAACTTCTTTTTCAGCTTCAATCTCAACCCTAAAACTTATGGAATTAGAGAACTCAACATAACTGCCCGACAAAAAAGCTTTTATGGGTTCAGCCGAATTATAATGAATTTCTTTTGTAATGTTTGGAATATCGTTAGTAATAATCAATTTTTGTAAAAATTGACTAGAGTTAGTTTCTTTAGAGCTTCGCTTTTCTATGATTTCTCCGTTCCAACCAAAAATCCATTCATCTTCTCCAGCAGCCTTTATTAAAATTCTATTTTGAGTCCATATTTTTGGTTTTCCAGGCAATACTGTTAAATTCAAATCTTCAAAATTCTGAAAAATTCCATTGATTAATGGGCAAGGACTTGCTTTTAAGTTTTCAATTGCTCCTCTTGTGTTATCCGTTATCGGTTTATCCCCAATAAAATGTTCGTCTTTTTTGAATATTATTAAAGGAATACCCAAGCCAGAACTATAATTCTGATTATACTTTTCAAGTAATGGAGCATTTTCTCTCTGTTGATAAATCTCATACTCAATAATAATAAGATTGGGATATTCTCTCAATAAATCTTTAAAAATAATAGGATCTGTATTGGCACAGTGAGAACAACCGATTCCAGTAAAATAAACTGCGCAAATATTTTTAGAAGAAAATTGTGCAATATTTTTTGCTTCTTCTGCTAATGTCTGACTCTTGGGCACAAAAATAAAAACACCTAAAAATAAAACAAAAATTAGTCCAAGAGAAAAACTCTTTTTTATAAAAAATTTATTCATATTATTTACAAAGATAAATTTTATTGGTAGCCTATTTTTCTTTTTCGTCTTTGACTTCCTCTATGGCACCGAAAGGACAAATCTTTGCGCCGTCACACTTCTCCAGCTTTTCGTGGCTAATAACTATAGCCTTCATATCATCTCCTAGCTTCGTCGCCCCTGGACATGCCTGAACACAGGTGCCACAACCAATACATCTCTCTTTGTTTATTTTAAACTTTTTAGACATGGGAATATTTTAACGCATCTAAATTATTTAAGCAACAATTGGACAATAACAAATAAAGTATAAAGAAACAAAAGTATTTTTGCCTCCTTTTTAGTAATCTCGTCTCCTGTTTTGGAAAAAACAAGAAACATTAAAACAACAACTCCTGTAAAAATAAAAGCACAAAGATATAGGGAAGGATCATAAATCCTGAAAGGACTGATAAGACAAGTTATGCCTAATACTAATGTGGAGTTCACTACGATAGAGCCAAAAATGTTTCCCAGAACCATTTCTTTCTCTTTCATAATCACTGAACGAATACCAAAAGTTAACTCCGGCAAAGAAGTACCGAGTGCAACAACTAGTGCACCTATGACAACTAGGGATAAATTAAATTGCTGAGCAAGCCGGGTTCCAAAAAAAACAATTGCTTGAGCGCTTAAAATTATTAATGCAAAACTCAATAAAAAAACTGTTAAATCCTTAAAAAACAACCTAAGATTCTTAACTGTTACTTCTGTTTCTTCGTCTTTATTTAAAAATGTCTTTTTAAATCTTCTTTGAGATAATATGAGCTCTCTGAAATAAAAAACAAGAGCAATAATTAAAATCACTCCGTCAATTTGAGATGCCTCTCCATCTATTATTAAAAGCAACGGCAAAAGCGCGTATAAACCAGCAAACAGTAAGGATCGTTGTATTATTTTCCCCCTGAGCTTTATCTTGCCACCCAAAAGAACCGCTACTCCGATTATAAGGGTCAACAAAATTATATTAGAGCCGATGATATTGCCGAAAGAAAGTTCAGACTTCCCAGAAAGAGAAGCTGTTATCCCTACAAAAAATTCAGGCATTGAACTAACCAAACCCATAAGTAATGAGGCAACAATAAACTTTTTCCAATTCAAAAAATCAGCTATTCGCATCAACGACCTGACGGTCCAAGCGCCTGCTTTAGCTAAAATTAAACAAGCAACAATAAATAATAAAATGTGTAATATAGAAATCATAATATTTCTCCTCCCCACCTTCCAGTTAGATGACGGGAATAAGACGAATTAGGTTTGATGACGAACAATAAAATAATGCTTAACTGTTTCAATCAAAATTAATTCCATTAATCCTAGACCAATCACAATCCACCAATCGTGAAAATGTAAGGGAATTGTGCCTAATAAATTATTTAAAAATGGAATATACAGAGCAGCAAAAAGAGCTGTAAATCCAACTGTCCAAGCAACGAGCAAAAATTTATTAGAAAACAAATTAATATGCCATATATTTCTTCTCAAGCTCTTGCAGGAAAAAACATAGAACAAAGAGTCAACTGCCAAAGCTGCAAAAAGCATTGTTCTTATGTAAAGAATATCTATGCTGTGACTGCAAAGCCAAAAAAACAAACCCAAAAGGAACAAATCGGTAATCAAGCCAATAGCAAAGATTATCACTTTCATTTCTTTAGTCAAGAGGGGCACGCCTTGTTTCTTGGGCTTGCGTTTCATTAAATCTTTCTCCTTGGGCTCAAATGCCAATGCTAAATCAGGCAAACCGTCCTCAACCAAATTTATCCATAAAATCTGAACAGCGGTGAGGGGTAAAAACCATGGCTGATTAAAAATCGCCGAAATGAACATACTTCCTCCAATTAAAATAATTTCAGTAAAGCTATCAGATAACAGATACGTCATAACCCTCCTAATGTTATCTAAAATTGCTCTCCCCTCCTCCACGGCAGCAACAATAACACTAAAGCTATCATTCAATAGAATCAAATCCGAAGTTTCTTTGGCAACAGTTGTACCGGAACCAATAGCCACTCCAATATCTGCTTTTTTTAAAGCTGGAGCGTCATTAATCCCATCTCCAGTCATTGCTACGACTTCTCCCCTGTCTTGCCAGGCCTTTACTATCCTCATCTTATGTTTTGGTTCTACTCTCGCATAAATTTGCACTTTTTCTAATTGTTCTTGAAATTCTTTTTCCGAAAGTTTATCTAATTCTTTGCCTTCCATAATATTGGCTTTTCCTATTTTAAATCCCAACTGTTCGGCCACTGATTTGGCGGTTAATTTATGGTCGCCCGTGACAATAATCGTTTTCATTCCGGCCTGCCTACAAATTTTCATTGCTTCTTTGGCCTCTTTCCTTAAAGGATCGGAAAGGCCCAAAAGCGCAACAATCTCTAAATCCTGAAAAATTATATCATCAATTTTTTTCTTAGAGGTCTTTTTTTTAGCAAGAGCAATTGTTCTATAGCCGTGACTAGCCATCTTTGTTAATTCTTCTTCCCATTTTTTGCTATCCTCTACCTCTAAGTTAGACATCTCTAAAAGATTTTCCGGCGCTCCGGACACAAAAAGAATGTTATCTCTTTTGTTTTTATGAAGGGTGGCTAAAAATTTTCTTTGATTATCGAAGGGCATCTCATCAATTTTGGGAAAATCCTGGTCTAATTCTTCTTTAGAAAAACTACCCGTAAAACCGAACGAAAGCATTGCTCTTCCCGTAGGGTCCCCCCTCACAATCCATTCTTTTTTTGTCTCCCATATATTTTCAACAAACGCTTCATTGCAAAGAGCGGCGATTTTATAAACCAAATCATTTGTCTTGATTTTTGAAAAAGAACCAAAAACCTGCTCAGCAGTCAATACCTTGGTTACTTTTATTTTCCCCTGGGTCAAAGTAGCTGTTTTGTCTGTACAAATTACTGAAGTGCTGCCAAGAGTTTCCGCGGCCACCAATTTCCTTACTAATCCTTTTTTCTTTAGAATTCTCTGCATACCCAATGCCAAGATAACAGTCATTGCCACTGGCAGACCCTCTGGAATCGCAGCCACGGCAACAGCCACGGCAGTAGTGAACATTTCTATAAACTCCCCTCCGGTAAACATTCCCTCAACGAAAATGCCTAAACAAATAAAAGCGATTACTCCACTAACTATTTTTGAAAAATTAGCTAACTTTTTTTGATAAGGTGTTTTTTCTTCCTTAGTCTCTTTCACTGTGACTGCTATCTTCCCAAGCTCTGTTGTGAGACCTATATCCGTAACTATCGCTCTTGCTTTCCCTTGTTCTATAATAGTACCCATATAAACCATATTATCTCTGTCTGCCATTGTTGTATTGGACAATAAAATATTGTCACTCTTTTCAGCTGGCAGCCATTCTCCAGTCAGAGCCATCTCGTTTATCTTAAATTGATGAACTTCAACAATCCGACCATCAGCTGGCACCTTGTCTCCTGCCTCTAAAATAATAACGTCTCCCGGAACTAAATCTGAAGTGTCAATGATTTTAATATTGTTTTCACGCAAAACTTTTGCCTTATGTTTTACAGCTTTTTTCAACTCTAATAATGCCCGTGACGCCTTGGATTCCTGAACATATCCTATGAAAGTGTTTAAAACAACTGCTCCAAGAATAACAACGGTATCTGCTCGGTGGCCTAGAAACAAAACAGTAACCCCTGCTATAAGCAGAATATAAATCAAAGGACTGCGAAATTGCTCTAAAAATATTTTTAATCGAGGAGCCGATTTTTCCTTAGGAAGTAAGTTTTGGCCGTATTCTATCTGGCGCTCTAAAGCTTCACTTTCTGTCAAGCCCTTTTCTATATCAGTCCCCAAAATTTTAGATACTTCTTTGATAGATAAATTGTGCCATCTTGCAATCATTCTATTTATTTTACTTTAAAAAAAAGATTATTCAAACAAAGCAACCCGCCCGAGACGGGTTGCTTCTTCAAAATTAAAATTAGCGGAAGTCAAGTTTCCATTTTTCTCGATTTTCTACGCCTCTTTTTTACCTTTGGTTTCGCGTTTGATGATAATCCAATGATAAAGATAGAGCGGAAGACCGATTAGAATCAAAGAAGTGTTAGTTGCTGCATCCTTATGTCTCCTGCTGGTTAAATAATCTACTTCTCCCCTCTCCTGCTCCCATCGGTCATAATCCTCAAGCCAGTTTTTAATTTGGATTCGCTCTGACTCGCTTAATTCTGCCCCCTCTCCTGCTTGTTCAATTTTCTCAACAGTCATTGGCGGAGACATTGGTCTCATATAATCAACCTTCATATCCTGCTCTGCTTTTGTAAAAACAAATGCCTTTAATCCCATATCAACAAATCGTACACTGCCAGAAATTAAAAGGGCCAAACCAACCAAGGCAAAAAGATAGAGATAAATTGTCCTAATCAAAGGATAATGCTCTTTATTTTTTATCGGAGAAACCTTTTCGTTTTTCATATTTTTAACTAATATTCATAATTGCTTTCGACCTTTTCTTAATGGTTGTTAGATAGAGCAAAATAGAGGACATAATAAAGGGCCCTCCTATAATAATGGCTACCAATAAATTATTTTGAATAGCAATGATAAAAGTAAAAATTGCTAAAATCAAACCAGACAACAATAGCAAATAGGCGCCAATCTTTATTCTCCAAAAAGCTATTATTGTACTTGTGGCAGAAAAAAATAAAAAAGCGACAAATAAAATCCCCTCAATGTAAAACTGTCCTTGGGTTATAAAAATTTCCAATCCTCCTTCACTGATAATAAAAAAAGAGAGAAAAACTATTGTCACTGAAGCAATCAACCGAGCAAGCCAAATTAAAATTTTGTGAGCAGTAGTCATCTTCTAAATCATAAGTATTTAAATGTTCATAAAGTATAGCATAGTTTTTTAAAAAAATCTTTGAAAAATTTATTAAAGAAAACAAAAGAGCCAAAATAGCTCTCTTGTTTTTAAATTTAACACTACGAAAGAATTTTAAAAGCTTTTCTTCATTGGTTTAGCTTCGTCTACCACGATAGTTCTTCCCCCAAACTCTTTTCCGTTCAATGTATCAATAGCTTTTTGAGCTTCCTCTTCGGAAGACATCTCAACGAAACCAAATCCTTTAGAACGACCAGAAATCTTATCTACTATGATAGTTGCAGAAGTTACTGTGCCAGCTTCTGCGAATAAATCCTTAAGAGCATCTTCGGTTGTCTCATAAGGGAGACCTCCGACGTATAACTTATTGCTCATTGTTTTCTTAGTCTTTGTAATTGATTAATTTTTCGACCTAAATTTCTTATTGTAAGAAACATCTTCTAATATATACCAATTCCTTCCCCTTGTCAAGCGTCTACGCTGTCTTAAATCAAAATTCCTCGCATTTAGTTTCGTAAAAACTTCTCGGATGATCACAAGAAGGACACTTTTCCGGTGCTTCTATCCCAAAATGAACATAACCACATTCTCTACAAACCCACCAAACCTCTTTTTCTTTCTTAAATACTGTTCCCGCTTCCACTTCTTCTAAAAGCTTTTGGAATCTTTCTTCGTGATGCTTCTCTGCAATCGCAATCGCTCTTAATCTGTCGGCTATGTCTTGTAATCCCTCCTCCTCGGCAATTTTAGCAAATTCTGGATACATTCGAGTGTGTTCATCGTTCTCTCCGGCAATAGCGGATTTAAGATTTTCGACTGTATCGCCATATGTTGTCGGAGCCATTACTTCGACCTTAAACTCCCCCACTTTATCTTCGTTTAATTCTTGGATATGCTCAAACAATCTCTTCGCATGTTCTTTTTCGTTTTCAGCAGTTATTAAAAATATTCCAGCAATTTGTTCGAAGCCCTCTTTTTTAGCAACTTTAGCATAAAAACTATAACGATTCCTTGCCTGGCTTTCGCCGACAAATGCTTTAATTAAATTTTCTATTGTTCTTGTCATATTTTTTTGGTTAATAATTCTCTTTTATTTTAACATTAAAAAATAGATAAAAAAACTATTTTACTTTAATGTTTGCAAATATTTAAAAATGCTTTCTGCTGCAACCGCTCCCTCGCTTGAGGCAGTAATAATCTGTCTAAGTCCGTTTGAATTAGTGGTAATATCTCCAGCGGCCCAAATTCCCTTTTGATTCGTGCTCTGATCTGTTTCAACTTTAATATACTCAAATCCATTAAGATCCACGCTTAACTCTTTTGCTAAATTTGTTCTTGGAATAGTGCCAATCTCAACAAATAATCCATCAACCATAATTTCCTTTTGTCCATTATGTGGATTGTCTAAAATAATTTTCTCTAACTTATCCTTACCTTCAAGTTCTATAACTTGCGTGTTGTAAACAATCTCTATTTTTTTATTCTTCAATAATTGTTCAACCCAAGCCGTTTCTCCGCGCATTTTATTTCTTCTATAAATTTGGTAAACATGTTTTGCCATCTCAGACAAATAAAGTGATGCTGTGTGGGCGCTGTCTGAACCCCCTATCACTGCTACTGTTTTATCTTGATAAAACATTGCATCACAAGTTGCGCAATAAGAAATTCCCTTTCCTAAAAATTTATTCTCATCGGGCAAATTTAGTTTACGATGTTCTGTTCCAACGGCTAAAAGCAATGTTTTAGCTAAAATCTCTTTACCGAATTCTGTAGAAATTTTAAATCCGTTTGCCTCTCTATTTATGTGAACAACTTTATCCATTAAAATTGGATCACTCAATAATTCGGCGTGATCCTGCATTTTTTTAGTTAGCTCTCTTCCTGTTATTTCTTTCTCTGAAGAAAAATTACAAATTTTGTGGGCTTCAAAAACCAAGCCACCAACTGCCTGACCAATAATCAAGTTTTCTATTTTGTAACGAGAAGCATAGATGGAAGCAGTTAATCCCGCTGGACCAGCTCCGATGATTACTAATGGATATTCGTTTTTAATGTCTGTCATGTGAGATATAATTTTAAGAATTATTAGTCCTAATTATAAATTGCCCCTTAATCTTTCCGCAGAAAGTATTCTCTTGATGGCTATAATATAGGATAAAGTTCTCAAATCAATTTTCCCCTGCTTTTCTTGAAAAAAATCAAAAACTTTTTTCCAAGAAAAAAGCATTTTGGATTTAAGCAATTCCTCTAAATACTTTTTATCTAGAATATTCCCTGTCCTATTTTGCGCCCATTCAAAGTAGCTCGCTATCACTCCGCCAGAATTTGCTAAAACATCTGGAATAATCTTAACTCCTCTGTCAAAAAGAATTTTGTCTGCACTATAAGTAATCGGCCCATTGGCTATTTCGACAATATATTTGGACTGAATCTTATCAACGTTTTTTTCGGTAATTTGATTCTCTAACGCTGCCAGAACCAAAACATCAACCGGTAATTCTAATAACTCTTTGTTGGTAATTTTTTTACCATCAAAACTAGCTCCTACTTCTTTCTTCTCATTTTTGACCTTAGATAAATCATCAATATCTAATCCATTCTCATTATAAACTCCACCCTTACTATCGCTTACTGCCACAACCTTAAAGCCACTCTCGTTAAGCATGCGCGAAATATTTTGCCCGGCATTACCAAATCCTTGAATGGCGAATGTTAATTTCTCTGGTTTCTCACCAATTAGATCTTCAATCGCCTGTTCAATAATAATATAAGCTCCTCGCGCAGTAGCATCTCCGCGCAAAGAACAACCTTGCAATTCCAAGGGTTTTCCAGTAATCATTCCTGGCTCGTGATGACCAACTTCTTTCTCGTATTGATCTAACATCCAAGCCATTACCTGGGCATTAGTATATACATCTGGCGCTGGGATATCGATATCTTGACCTAAAACTTTATAAAAACTATGGACAAATTTTCGACTAATCTCTTGTAGATTTTTTTTATTCTCTTCTTTCGGATTAAATTTAACACCGCCCTTGGCCCCTCCATAAGGCAATCCAGCCAAAGAATTTTTAATCATCATCCAAAAAGATAAGGACTTTACTTCATCTTCTGAAACGTTGGGGTGAAAGCGGACACCTCCCTTTCCTGGGCCTAATGCATCATTAAAAAGAATTCTCCAAGCTGATATTGCTTTACCATCAATATCTAATTCATCTTTGCTAATTCTTTTCGGCGTAGAGAGTAATTTTATTTCTTCATCGCTTAGATTCTCGATTTTTTGAATGTCTTCTAATTTGCGAAGAACATTATCGAATATTTTTGTTACCATAAACTTTTGTTTATTTAATTTTAGAATATTAAAGAAATAAATTAAATTTCTTTTTCAAGCTCTGACTTCAAAATTTCTTTAGGTCTTAATCCTATGAATTCTTTTATAATCTTCCCGTCCTTAAAAAGCTTCATATTCGGGATACTTTGAATATTATATTCGGCTGCCAAATTTCGATGTTCCGCTATTTCCGTATTAAGTTTACCGATCTTTAATTTTCCATCTAATTCATCTGAAATTTCATCTAATGCTGGTGCCATCATAAGACAGGGCTGACACCATGGAGCCCAAAAGTCCACTAAAACCGGAATCTCTGATTTTAAAACTTCCTGTTCGAAATTTTGATTAGTTAATTCTATTGTTTTTGACATAATTATTTTTTCTAAAGCTAAAGATTATAAACAAAAATTTGTTGTTTAAAATTTTAACCTTGTTAGTTAATGCTTAATTAATTCTTTAAAAAACTTTTTACAAACTTCATTTTCATTACCCCTACTACACGCCCCGAGACAGTTAGTAAATTCTTCCTCAAGATACTTGAGCGACAAGGAATCTATTGCTGACCGAGCTGCTTTCATCTGGGACAAGACAGAGAAACAACCCTTTTTTTCTTCTATCATCTTATCAACTCCCCTCATCTGACCAACAATATTATTAATCAGTTGGTGCTGATTTTTCATATTTTTTTGATTATTTTTTCGACGGTTTATTTTTAATTATCCACATATTATCATACACCCCTATGGGGTGTCAAGAGGATAAAAAAATTTTGACTAAAATCAAAATCCTATAGCAATCTATTTCTAATTATTTATGTGCTTTACATATTCCTTGCAAATAACATAAAATTCTCTACTCTGCTTCCTTGTCGCTTCGGGACTAAATCTTTTAACTATCTTGAAACAACTTTTTAATCTTTTAATAAACTGCGCGGTATCCCCGCTCTCAAATATTTTTATAACAAGATTGCCTTTGTTTTTCAAAAATGCTTTAGCAACATTAAGTGCTTCCTCTCCTAATTCGAGCGATTCTTCGGCGTCAGCAAATTTAACTCCAGTAGTTTTCGGCGCCATGTCAGAAACAATTACATCAAACATAACCTCTCTGTTGTCTGAATTTATAATCTCTCTAAGTTCTGAACCAAATAAAATTTCTCGGATGTCTCCTTTTATAAACTCCATATTTTTCTCTATTGGAATATTAATATCTTGAATATCAACTCCGATAACTCTACCTCTATGTCCAACTTTTTCGGATAAATACATCATCCACGAACCAGGAGCACACCCTAAATCCAAAACAATATCTTTATTTCTAATAATGCGATATTTTTTATCAATCTCTTTAAGCTTGTAAACTGAACGCGCAGGATAACCCTCTTCTTTTGCTTTATCAAAAAAGAAATCTTGTCTTTTGTTTTGTATTTTATTTTTCCCTTTCATTATTTTATTTTAATATAAAACCGCCTTTTTGGCGATTTTATGTTGATTCCAAAATCTTAAAATCTATTTTACTAATTTTACTGCTGTTCCATAAACTAAAAGTTCGGCTGCTCCGCTCATAACTTGAGAAGTTG
>Ga0307992_1002126_pt1 | contig 11405 bp, 18 predicted proteins | sample EllFjometagen133_FD_203162 | JGI IMG/M metagenome (GOLD analysis project Ga0307992, IMG submission 203162) | Marine microbial communities from Ellis Fjord, Antarctic Ocean - #133 | ecosystem: Environmental > Aquatic > Marine > Unclassified | place: Southern Ocean | collected 2014-10-08
AAAAGTATTTGTATCTGCTAAAGTTACCTCTGAGCCATAATCAAAGTAAGCGACTAACTCATCATTAGCGGCAGAATCATTATAGATGTATACATATCTAAAAGGACCAACTGCACCAGTAGCGGTTAAAGTTAAGTCAGCTAAAACTAATTTATAAGTTCCTGTTGTCTGTGAAGATGATGTAGTTGTAATAACCCTTGAAGATAGATTAGTATAGCTAACTTCTGTTAAATCTGATAATTGTGTCCAAGTTGTTGTAGGGGTTGTGTTGGTTAAAGCAATAGTCAAGGTATCAGAACCAAGATTATGTACTTTTTCTGCAACTGCCTCTGTAAATGATAATACTTTTGTAAAAGTTGCCATATTATTTGAATGAGTTATATAATCTACCCACTCTAGGTTTTTTATCTTTAAACCTTAATGAGTAAAATTGTTTAATTTGTTGTAGTCTTAGTAAATAGTCTTGCTGTAAGTTCTGAAGTATAGGGTCAGAAGGTGTTTTTATCTTTAACCACTCAATAGAAGCCCCAATAGGAACAATATCGTGGTATTCTGAAGCAAAACCTGGTGTCTGCGTAGTGTCATCTGATGCAAAAGCCACTGAGCCTCTATCAAAGAAAGCTTTTAAGCCAGCAGTTGAAGCGTAGTTTGGTGTAGGGAACAATTCTAGTGTTTTTCCTACTAACCTATAATATCTAGGAGTTCCATTATCATCCATAAACTCGCCCTTATTGTGTATTTCTTCTAGTGTAATAGCTTCTAAAGGGAACCATTGGTCATTAGAATCTTGCATCTCTAGCTTTTCTAGGGTCAAAGAGGAAGCTGGGAGAGCGTATTTAGATGTTCCACTAACTATATCAGTTGTAGCTTGTGGTAAATCAGTCTGGTTTGAATCATCATAAGCCCAATTACCATTTGAGGTAAAGATTGTGTGCCAAACACGACTTGATATGATATTACAGTAAGCTGTGAAGTCTTGTAATAAGCTTGTCGTACCACTAATAGAGGTATCACCAAGATTGGTGTACCTTTCGCAGTTCTGTATAATACCCAGTCTGGTTGAAGTATCGTTAAATTGCATATTAGATTAAGTTTAAAATTTGTTTAGTTACGTTTTTATAGTTATATTTATCAAAGTCATTTGGCTTGTTTACGTATTCCCAGTTTCCGTACTCATCATAAACGCTTGTTTTTTTATCCATAGCCCATGCTTCTAAAGTTACTGTTCCTATAAATACACCAGCTACCTCATTAGCCTTAGCCATTAACTCCTTTATATTATTAGTCGCAGACATTACCTTTACACTCTCTGGCAAATCAACATTATCTAACCCGTTATAATCCTCACCCACTATCCAAACTTCTATATTAGTATCGTTTTTAGCCCTGTCTATTAATGAAAGAAACATCTGCACTCTTAGTTTACCTATCGAGCAAGGAGCTAGTATAATGTATTTATTTTGCTTGTCTGTAGTAGGAGTAAACTTTTCAAAGTCAATCGGTATTGGAATTATAGTAAAATCCTTATCCCATTTGTCAGCTACCTGTTCTCTGGGTGCTAGATAACCATTAATCTCATCATCTTCTATTGGCTTATCAGCTTCATCTTTAGAGTGGCAAAAATTGTAAATCTTATCAGCATAAATAAAGTCTAAATACTGTGGGAAATGCTCTGATATTATTGCTAAATCATAGTATTGTTTACCCCACTTATGACTTTCCATAGACTTATAAACCTTACAACCTATCTTTTCAAGCATTTCTTTAATCTCTCCACCTGTTTTAAGCCCAACACAGGTTACATTATGCCCTAATTCTATTAAACCCTTAGCTAAATTGTAATTATACATTGGAGCACCTGTTAGGCTTTCAAACTCCATAGCACAAAGTAAAATGTCTTTATTTTCCATATAATATCCTCATATCGTTTGTTATTTGTTGTGATAGCTCACTATTCCAACTTCTGCTTACACTACCTCTCCTTACCCTGTATCGGTAAAATATCACAGGAGCTACTATAAACTTCTTACCTGCTTTGTGTGCTTTTATCCAAAACTCCCAGTCTTCAGCGTATTTGTAAGTGTAACCTCCGACATCTTCCCATACTTTCTTTTTAAACCAGCTTACGCCAACGAATTGGTTGCTATTTCTTAGATGTTCAGGATTTTCTCCTCCTCCGTAAGTTGACCTGTTCTCTCCGAAACATTGTAAGTGAAAAGAGTATATGTCTGATTCATTTTCTTCTACAAACTTCTTCATCTCAATCACTTTTTCAGGTATTAATTCGTCATCATCATCCAATAGACAGATTATATCCCCAGTGGCAAGTCTTATCCCAGTATTACGTGCCTCATACAGCCCCAAATTTGCCCCATGTAGGGCTGTTACACCCTCGATAGGTATATCTGACCCATCGTCTATTATTATAGTCTCATCAAACAATCCATCTGCACTTTTCAAGGCTTTATCTAGCCATTCTTTATTTGGGTTGTAAGAACAAACTATTAGGCTAAACTTCATATTTTTCTACTACTATTATCCCATAAACATCATCCTGTGTTTCTTCATGTATAATCTTACCCCAATCTTTAAACATTCTTTTTAATTCCTCATAGGTAAAGTCGTGTAAATGATATGGGTTTATACCTACTGTTGGTATAATCGGTGTTGAGTAGATTATATATTTCTTAGCTTTCTTTAAAATGTCTAATACGTTCTGATAATTCTTGACGTGTTCAATAGTTTCAAAGCTGATACCTATATCAAAGTCAAAGTCTGGCTTCCAAGTGTTTAAATCAGCTATTATATTACCGCACAGGTCATCCTTATCAACTCCGTTGTACTTACCTTTTAAAAATTCCCCACCATAACCTGTGCCACAGGCTACGTCTAACAGAGTATCAGTATCTTTAGTATAACTACCAGCCAACTTATATCTATATTCATGTGCATTTCTTTCGTATCCGTCAAACTCTTTATCAGTTGTTATTCTTTCTGCCATAATTTTGAATGATTAGCTGTGTAATAATCCCAGTATTTTCTATGTATTGGCGTTCTCCAATCCTTACCATAGTTGTATTCCAGATACCCTACAATGTCTTCTGGTATCAAATACTTCTCTCCGTAAAATTCTATTTCTTTAAAACTTTCATAAAACCTTTTAGGTAGAATGTAAGTGTTTGATACTTCTTGCTCTCTAAACATTCTGAATAAAAGTTCGTCTTTATTATATGGGTTTGGTATAAACTACCATACTACTTACTTTCCTTAGCCTTATCTCTTAATGCTTGCTTGTATTCTTCTACTAAGTCGATTATCTCGTAGTAAGCTTCCCCACCTTCTAAGAATATTCTGCTAATCATTTCAAACTCTGCTACTTCAGGACTAAGTTTATCCATTATTACCTTTGTCTTTTCTTTTAACTTATCCATTTTATAGCCTAACTTTGTTCTGTCCTTGTCTAGTTTCATTAACTGTTCCATTATACTGCCAATCTCTGTATGGATTACCTCTCTCTTTTTTAAAATGTCTACTAACTTAGAGTTAGCTACTTGTACTTTTATCATACGAATAATTCTTTATAAGCTTCAGCCCACTTATGAGCGTTGTCTTCTATATTATAGTTTTTTAATACATACTCTTTGGCGTTTTTGCCAAGTTGTCGTCTTAGCTTCTTATCATCAATCAACCTATCTACTTCCTCTTTCCACTTGTCGTTGTCTTTGATAAGAACTCCTATATCTTCTGTTATTTCTTCGTACGGACCGTTGTCAAAACTCTGAGCCACTACTGGAACTTCACACATCGCTGCTTCTAAAAACTTTAGATTACTCTTACAGCGGTTAAAGTAGTTATCCTTTCTAGGTATAAGCATCATATCTAGTCCCATGTTGTTTAGTGTCTCTGGGTAAAGATGGATAGGACACCAGGGGAAATGTTTTTTGTTTATGCTATCCCAAAAAGCATACTCGTCTTTGAATACTTTTGTAACGCCAGGGTTCTTTTCTCTGTGCTTCTTATCTCCTAAGCCGAACATATAAATCTCTACATCGTCTCTTTCGCTTAGTTCTTTTATAAAATCTTTTAAATGCAGATAGTCGTACTCCATCGCTACACTGCCTACTAACCCAATCCTAACCTTGTCTGTTTCATTCCTAAATGGTTCTTCCCAGTCGTCAGGGTCAATCTGGTTAGGTAAAATTACTACGTTGTGATTAATCTTTTTGTACTCCTCTGCTAACGTCTTTGTGGTAGTAGTTACTAAATCACATATCTTTATGAACTCGTCCAAGTTATCGTTTCTTCTTTTAAGATGGTCAACCTTGCTTCCATCTGGTTTAAAGTTTGCTAACGGGTGATAGTCAGTTAGTTTAAAAGTGTCGTCATTATCCATTACTATCTTCTTTCCGTCTTTCTTTAAAAGTTTTGCTAAATCGTGGTACTCTTTTTCTTCTGCTCTGTGGAACACCACTACGTCTGCTCGTAGTAGTTCATCTTTAATCTGGCTTATAGCCCTTCTTGGTTCGCTTTGTAATGGCTGGTCTGTCCCATATCCATTATGAGTGCATGGTTGATTTATTCTAACATAGTTACAACCTCCGTACCCGCTGTTTATCATAAATACTTTAGGCTCAAACATATCTTTTATTACGTTTACGCTTTTTTATTAGTTCCTGCCTTTTCTGCCACTCTATCTGGTAATCCATTGCCTCCCTTGTCATCTCTGATAATTTTTGGGTTATTTTTATAGTCTTCAATGTTTCCTTCATATTTTTGTCCGTTAGCTCCGATGAATACTTTTACTCTTTTAAGGTTTCTACCTGTTGCTAATTCTGCTGGCATATTAGTATTTATTAACTAGGTTGCACCCTACACTTTTAGGCACATTTTTATTATAAACGGCTTTAACGCCATAAAAACTATCTTCTTTAATTCCTTTTAAATCTGGTAGTTCTCCGCTATATTCTATTACAGCTTTAGGTAAGTCCTTAGCCATCTCTACTAATTGTTTAATTCTTTCTATTTTCATATAAGTTTTATTAAGTATTCAGGGTTATTACAATCTCCGTATAAAGCTATAATGCCTTTTTCATATTTACCATTTGGGGTAAGATGCACCTTCTTTTTTTTTATCCAAATACTCCAAAATTCTTTTCCACTTATTTCTTTTATACTGACAGAATTATTTTTATTCTCTAAGATTAAAATTCTATCAGACAACTTCGTAAACTCTTTTATTATATTCTCATGCAATCTACCATTAGTAAGTGCATTCTGATTGTATAATGATTGTAAACGCTGTGTCTCTTCTAAGAGTTTTGGGAAAGTTGCAATACCATTTTTAGATAATTCTTCTAATTTCTCAGAAACCATCTCTTCAGCTTTTATAGTTACTAGAAATCTAATATCTTCTTTTAATTCGCTTATTACTTTATCTTTAAATTGCTTTCTTAAACCACCATTCTTTTTGAATATTATCATATAATTTACTTTCAGACTTGGGGATGAGCAGTCTGACAGCCCGCCCCAAGCAAATTAAGAGTTAATTTGTATTATTGTTCTAAGCGTCTGCGGTTTTAATCCACACACCACTTGTGTCTCTGTTTTCTGTAACACCATATACTACATCAGCAGTTGTTACTGTTGATAGGTATTGTGGGATATAATTTGATTGTACTCTCATGATTGTCGAACCATGTACGATTGCGTCTTTATGTGCCAAGCAAGATTGTGCTGAACCATCAGTTGCACCAATCCTGTCGCTAACTGCTACAGGGATACCATATAGGTAGCCAATGTGTCCTTTCAATACTGGGTCTGCACCTTGAGTGTTTACCAATAGAGAGAAGCGGTCAATAGCTTGTAAATCGCTCCAAACTTGTTTTGGAGTAACGAAGAAAGCTCTGTCTTCTTGTGGAACGCTGGCTTCATCCAAATACTGGATAGCCCTACGCACATTGCTATCTGCTAAAGCTGCTGCTGAAGTACCAACCACATTTGAGAAGTTATCAAACAAAGCGATTATAGCATCTTCATAAGCTGCTGCTACAGTGTAAGAGGCGTTCATAGCCAATTTATCCATGTAGTTGTAAGATTTCTTGACTTGTTCTGCTTCTTTGTCTTCGACTGCGAATGAACATTCGTTCCAAGTATCAACAGTTAAGGTGATTTGGTTATCGGTAGGATTGTTCAAAGTTACTGCAGTTGCGTTGCTCTTAGAATGAGCAGTCATCTCAGTAATATTTGGGATTAATAGAGTTTTAGTACCACTAGACAAGTCTGCTGATAAATCAGTAAAGAAGGCTGCGGTTTTTAAACTGTCTCTATAAAAGTTGTTCATCTTTTCAGCGAACAGACCAGGGATAACATTCGCTAGAGTAGCATTTGTTTCTGTTTCTGTAGGAAATACTCCTGTTGCCATATAATTGGGTCATTATACATTACCCATAGTTTCGTGAAATAACTTAGTATGTTCTTCTGTAGTCATATCGCCAGTATTCTTAGGTGCAAACTTGGCGTTACCGCCTGATGCTCCTAATGAAGCTTTTGCTGATTTCTCTTTCTTTAGTCGTTCCTGAACCTTTGCTTTAACATAGGCATCTTCGGAGGCGGCTAGAGTTGATATACCCTCTATCTTTGCTAACTTATTAGCAAGGACAACTTCTTCTTCGGTATAACCACGTGCAAACAATATAGTTTCATCACGGGTAATGCTTGAGTTAGAACTGCTTTTTGCAGTTTTAACAGGTTTCTTTGCCTCGTTCTTTTTTAAACGAGCGTATAGTTTTGCGTTTAACTCTTTTGTCTTGTCTAGTTCTGTTTTAAGAGTCTCCGCATCAAGCTCACTGTCATCGCTTTCAACTTGTTCACCCTCTTGGTCAAGGTCAAGTTCCTCGGTTTCTTGAGAGGTTGTCTCCTCAGATTGAGTTTCCTCAATTATTTCATCTTCCATAGAAGAATGATTGTACTTGCTTAAAGCTGGCAAGTTCAGCAACTTAGTTTTATGAGGTCTAAGAACTCTTGCAGTAGCCTGGGAGTTGAACCCAGGACTGTGCCACTCTACTGTTACCTTTTAAACAAACTTATTATGCCTTTAATTCTTTTTCAAACTCTTTTACATCTTCTCCCGTTAATTGGATTATGTTATTGACCATCCGTTTACCATTGTACCAGCCTATAAACAAGTAATTCTTTTCTTCATCTGATGAGTAATAGATACTGCAATACTTACCAAGCTTATATAATAGTTTATTTTTCATACTATCTATATGGTAAATCCTTTTTAACTGGCATTAATACTGTCTTCTCAAACTTCTTAAAAGCCCTCTCAACCATCTTAGCGGCTAACTCAAAGGCTGTAACTTCTCTAGCTATGACTTCGTTAGTCTTCCCGTCTGTCTTTAGCCTCATAGGCTTATTCTGTGTCGTATCTTTTAAGATTTCCTTAAATGTCTGATACTCTTGCCCATCTATGAATGATTTAGTTATCATATTAGCTCGTCTAACATCTTAATTAATTCCTCTTTGTTATCTTCTAAGTCTTTCCTATTCTTTTCAAGGTACTCTTTAGGTACTTTCTTCTCAATGCAATATTCTTTCCAGTCTTTTGCTACTAATATCAGATGTTCTTTCGCATCCATCGCCAGCATGCACTCAGTGAAATCCTCTAGGGGTAAACCATGAACACTAAACATTTTAAAGGCTAATTTGCCAAGCTTCTCTGTTCTCCACTTTTGAAAGTCTTTGTAGTAGTTCATATTATAATGGTTTAGCAGAAGCTAACAATGCGTCTGGCTTCTTAGGCTCTGGTAATGTTTGAGCGTTGCCCTCTGTGTTAGCTTGTTCTAACTGTTCTTTTTGCTTAGGTGTTAGTTTCCAATAACTGATTCCGTTATTCTCTAGGTACTGTCTGAATAGTGGTATATCAGTAAGTGTTGGGTTAGCTCCTGTCATCTGTAAGGCATTGAACATAGCATCGTTAATCTGTAGCTTGTCTCCTGTCTCAGATGTAGGCATTAACTTAAACCCAAACTTAAAGTTAAACCAATCCTTAGGTACTTCTACCTTTCTACCCTTAGTCTTTAATTCACCTGTTACCTGTTCTTCGATGTTATCTAGTATCTCAGTTGATAGTTGTTCGCCATTTAACATCTTCTCTTTAGCCATCCAATTCTTCACAGCCTTGTCATACATTTCAACATCTACGTCATCTTGGGCTATCTCTACTATCATTCCTTTGTTCCAACCCTTTATCACATCAGGGAATATCCACTGCATTAATACATCGCTAACTTGTTCTCCTAAGTTCTGACGATATATAGTAAAGGCATTTTCCGCCGCTGAGTTAACCACTGCTAACCCTCTAAAGGTTGCAGATGAGGGACTAGACTCACCCTGTATTATTTCAGGTGTCATACATAGTCTATCAGCCTGTTGGTTTAATAGTTGTAGTTCCTGTATAAACTGGTTAAGACCAGTGTTCTGTATCCCTACTTGCTCGAAGCTTTCATCAGGGACTATCTGACCATTAATTGCTTGTTCTAATACGTTGCCTGTTAAGTCCATATTAGCTGATTTGAACAGTAACAGCGATGCTATCCTTGTACTCTCAGCGTTCTGGTTAATCAATTCGTTAGTTCTTTCTTGTATTTCAAATAGTCTTTCAACTACACCGATACCTAATGCTCTACCATTGTATCTACCTAACCTAAACAGTTCATAGGGGCAGTCTTCTTTCTTTATAGGTTCGTTCCAAAGCTCAGTATAGTCATCTCCACTACCATAACCTATAATGTGTTTATAGTTGTTCTGTCCATCCTCATATAGATAACCTGTGTACTCCCATAGCTCTATTGTTCCGTTGTCTTTTTCTTTCTCTAGTACCTTTTCAACGTCTGTCCAAATATCCATCTTACCCATTAAAGCGTTTCTTGTTAGATAATGCTTCTCCACTAAGTCAGCATCTTCTATCTTTTCAGTTGCTTGGTCAAAGTATAGGTTTTCTAGTTTACACTCTTTTAATTGATTCACTCCTTCTTCAGTTACTACTTTCCAAATGATACTACCATAGGTTGATATACCCTGTGCTAAATCATTTAGTGTTTGGTAGAACTTCTCATCTCTAAACCATTCTTTAGCTTTAATCTTTAGTATCCACGCTTGGTAGAAGTTATACTCTCCTTCGCCCATTGGTAGAAAGTCTTTAGTATCAAACTGTAATAGCTTGGAAAAGTGAGGGATACGAGGAGTAGACATATTCCAAAATATAGCTGTGTCATCTCGTTGTGTGTACTTATTGTTAATGTAAAAGTTTATCTTACGTACTAAGTCTCTTTGATTATAAAGAAAGGTTGATTGCTCACTCCTGTCTTTAATCACAAATTGCAAATAATCATTCTGTGCAGAAGTGATTATGTCTTGGACTTTAGCGTGTATTATTTCGTTAGGTATCATATTATCTAAATAGATTTGGTTTATTATTTGCGAAAGGATTATTACTCATATGTGGTTTAGCAAACTCCATTTGGTAAGCTAGGGCATCTACTAAATCATCGTGGACACCACTAGGAAATGTAAGCATTTCATCTACTAGGTCTGTCTGTTCTTTCTTGAAATACATTGAACCTGATAAGAATCTAGGCACTAATGCTTCTATCCTTAAGTTCTTGCTCATCCCACCATCTTTTAGTTCTGTTATGTTAAAGAATTGATTTTTCTTTCTCATTTCTTCTTCTAGAACTATCTTGAAAGTATACTTAAAAGCCTTTTGTTCCATAGCTGTCTTAGATGGCTTCCAGTAGGCTTGCATATCCATTAGCTTGTCCCTAACCTCGAACTCGTTACCCTTGAACCTTTCAGCTACTCTTATATACCAGTTGTTCTCTTGGTCTACACTGACTATTACAAAGGCTGTGAAGTCTGCTGTCTTCTGTGTTGAGTAGGCTCTGTCTATCGTTAGGAAAGTTCTTAGATACTTCTTAGAGATTTCATCTTCTGTGTAGTATTTAAAGCTCTCTATTTTAAACTTCTGATTATCTCCACTAACAGGGTCGTTCATATACTCCTGATAAAAGAGATGTCCTTGTCCTTTTTCTATGTATTCTTTTTTAAGTTTCTCTATTTGTTCTAAAGTCTTGTGCTCGTTCCATATACTCTTACCATCCATTATAGCTCTGTATATCTTCTTGCTATACTCAGTGTAGTTGTCCTTGCTACTTATCTTTGTAAGTAAGGCATCGTAATGTAGTATAGTTCCAATGATTACTATTCTACCTTCCTCTGCTAGACTAGGCACTAGGGTGGCGTTATACCACCTCTCAAGCTTCTCTCTACGCTCTTTGCTCTGTACTAGCTCATCATTCTCTACGTCGTCTATGATTACTAGGTCAGGTCTGTATTCTCTGTATTTTAACCCCCTTACTTTCATACCAGCACCTAACGCTTTGACCATTATTCCATTGGCTACTATCTCGCCTTCGCTCCAATTACTACTGGTTAAATCTCCATAGTATCCTTTTAGTTTATCGTTGCTTTCAAACTCTGCCTTTAAAGCATCTAAGAACAATACCGCCTGTGAGTATGTATCTGATGTTAGTAATATAAAGTGAGCCTTCTTGTTTACTATTACCCATGCTAAATATACTAAGTCTGTTATAGTGCTCTTGCTAAAGCCACGAGGTGCTACGATTGCCAACCTATCAAGAGTGTCGTTCTCGTATAGTTTAAAAATCTCTCTATGAAAGGCTGGTGTTTTCTTTCTAAGGTGGTGGGGGAAGAAGAACTGACCGAATGCCTCTATGTCCTTACTCCATACCTTGTAAGCCATCTGTATCTTCTGTTCCTTTGTTATCTTTGTTTGATTCATAGACTTGCATAAGTGTTGAGAACTCTTCATCCTCTAGGTCTTTTTTAATTAGTGTTATATCTTTTTTATCAGGGGAGTATTTACCTTTTAGCTTATAGTAATCTGATATAGCTCTCATCTTAACTCCTAGGTCAGTGTGTTGGTTTACTAAGAATAGATGTTGCTTCTCTATGTTCTCTTCGTTAAATCCGCCATTTTCTAGCAATTCCCTTATTCTATCCATTACCTTGACATTACTTAACAGACGAGATGTAGCAGAACAAGCTGTTTTATACCAGTTAGGTTTGCTTTTATCTGGCTCATAAACTTCTAAATAGCTTCGTACTCCATTACCAAATAATTCTTTATCACCGTTTATATATAGCTGACAAAACATTTCTTGTCGTTCGTTTAGTTTTACTTTGTCTGCCATACTATTTCTTAAGTTCTTCTTTCTTTATTTCCTTTGGTTCTTGGCTTCTTAGTTTAATCTCCTCGTTTATTACTTGAAGGTTATACTTGGTTTGTTCTCCTAGAGCGATTTGGTCATAGCCCATTGCTT
>Ga0307992_1002127_pt1 | contig 11402 bp, 7 predicted proteins | sample EllFjometagen133_FD_203162 | JGI IMG/M metagenome (GOLD analysis project Ga0307992, IMG submission 203162) | Marine microbial communities from Ellis Fjord, Antarctic Ocean - #133 | ecosystem: Environmental > Aquatic > Marine > Unclassified | place: Southern Ocean | collected 2014-10-08
ACGTGTTTATAATAACGATGATGAAACTAATGGAAAGACTAGATATTTTTGGAATACCTTACAAACGAAGTTATTTGAAGAAAAATTTATAAACGAAACCAAACAGTATAGTGAAGGTATCGGAATCCCACTAACAAATATCAATCCAAATTATTTTGGGATCGACACATTATATAAATTGAGTACAGATACAAATTATGCAAATGGCGAGTATGAATTGATAGAAAATTCGTTTTCTATTTATACAGATGATTATGAGCACTATAATTTAATGATGTATTTAAAATTAAGTAAAATAAAATAAGAAACCAAAAGGTTTCTTATTTTTTATTGTATCTTAAAAATCTAAATCAAAATCTCCGTTTATTACTTCAGATGATTCCTCATCTTGAAGAGCTTTTTTCGGAATAGTTTTAATTTCATGTGTAATCATTTTGTTTTCAGATTCAATATCTCTACGAGCTATCTTAGTTGATTCTTCTGCATCAATAACAAACTTACTTGCAAATTTATTTAATGTTGCCAGTGAACTAGCTCCACCCATACTTGCATTTGCAAATGTTTCAACAGTTCCTAATACGTCTTTAAGCTGTGTTCTAGCTCTATAAAACATATAGAAAATCTCTCTGAATGATAATACTAAAGTTACAATACCAGTTGCCTTGTATGCTAAGTCAATAAATTTCTTATTATTTCCTGTCATATCTTGAATACCTTTAATTACAACACTTAAGATATCTCCAGCTTCTAATATAATGTTATCATCAACTTCAACTTCTACGTAATGTTCACGTATAGCCGTTACGTTTTTGATTGTATTTCTGAACTCTCCTTTTTCAACGCTTCTATTGAATTCCATAAGAGTTGTGATTGGAGCGATTTCCTGATATTTAGGATGAGGTACAATTTCCATATCCCCAGCTGAGAAATCTACTAGAACTGATATCAAATAAGACACTGATGAGAAAATTGACATTACTAATGATTGGTATTTCAAAATTAATAACGTTTTGTTTCCTCTATATGCATCTTTAAATTGTGCTGAATATTGGTTCAAATACATAATTGATTTAACTGTTTGTTTTAGGTATATTTGCAATTCAGGTGTTACAGCTTCAGCAGATCTTTCAATCATAACTTCAAGTTGTGTCACAGCTTCTTGTAAAGAACCTAACTCACGGAGACGTTTAATGTCTCCACGAGATCTATCTATTGGAGTTGTGTCCATTTTTTCTACTTTTTCTTTTATAGCTTTTAGTACAGTCACCACAATTTCTTTTACAGACTCTGTCTTAGCCGTCTCTAGTAAGAATTGTACTTCATGCTCCGTAAGAACGTCGGATTCAATTAAGAATGCTTCTAATAATCTGTCAGTATTCATAATAACCTCCTTACATACGACCAATTTTTGTTAAAGCTGATGTTAATTGGTCTCCTGTGTCTTTATTTTTTAGTGCACTGTAAGGTACTATGTCCCAACTAATATTAGATGGATCATCATACATATACATTCTTTCACTAGCATCATTGGCAATCATGATACTCATTGCTGAGTAACGTTTCATCAATGACCCTGATAATTTTTTGTCTCTAAGATAGTCAACTCCTGTGTCAGCTCTTACATCATCAACTTCTTTTTGAGAGAAGATTATATGTGCATTTGCAATATTGTTACTGCGTTTCCCTGCAAGCTTATTAGACATAGCAAGTCTACCTACTTTTTCTAGGTTTTGCCATATTTCGGCTGATTGAGGAAGTTTTTCAACATCTTTTTTAAGTTTTGTAGCACCTAATAAATCAGATACTAAGTTTTTATCACTACCTGCAGCTTGGAAGATTCCTTTAAGTGTTCTACCTTCAGAATTTGAACTTAAGATATACGCCATTTCTTCAGATGGTACACGAGTGATTACACCAAGAATTCCTATTACAGCAACTAATTCGTTGTCTGCATAAGTTCCATCAGCATATCTCTCTTTGAATCTAACAGTAAGCATTAAAGGAGCGTTGTATTTACGGTCTTTTAATTCTCGCTTATCATATTCAACTTCACCGTAAGCATATGTCGCAGCCGCGCCGAATTTAGGAGCAACTCTTACTTTGGCTTTAGATTTTTTATCATATTCGTAAGTAGTTGTTAACTCTACTGGAATTTTAGTTTGTATAATTGCTTCAGAAAGAACCTCAGCTTGATATTCTCTATCATTTAAAACTTCTTCTAAAAGAGCTTCTTCAAATAGTTCTAACTCTTCAATCATATCTTCAGTTAAAGTAAGTTCATATTCTTGCTCACGTTTATATGAAGCACTGATATCGGCATTTTTCATCCAAGTCTCAATATTTTTATTAGTATTTTTAAGTAGTTTTTGAACTTCACTACTGCTTAATAATTTTCCTTCTTCTTCATCAAACGCAACTTTTTGACCATATGATTGGATCTTATTCACATTATCTTCTGGTTCGTTTTTCGGATCTTTTGAAGTACCTGCAGTAATAACATTAATTCTGTTACCTTCTATAAGGTTAATAAGACTTTCAACACGTTCCCACCCAAGAATTTTGTTTTTTGCACTTTTTTTATCTTTTCTTAGTTGAGCTACATGTGATATCTTTCTGTGTTTTTTAATGAAATTTAATAACTTCTTACCACCAACAGCAGCTCCAGCAATTGCAGCAGCTCCAACCCCTGTAAGTAATGTTCCTACTGTAAACGCAGTAGCAGTTGCGATTGAGAACGCACCGTATCCAACAGCAGCTCCAGCAACACCAATACGCGTAGCATTCATGATATCTTTAAGTAGTGCAGACAAGAATGTAGGTAAAATTCTACTAATAACTCGTTCATTATTTCGTATTCTAGTTACATCTTTTCGACTTAAAGTTAAAGATATATCACTACCATCTTTTGCACCCATTGTACCTTTAGTTGGATCCATAACGTCTTGAATTTTAAATTTAACAGCTAATTCAGCTCTAGTTTTTTTACTAACAGGTAAACCCAATCTAGTACTTACATATTCTACCCATTCCATTCCAGCGATTTTTTGAGACTGTAATAAGAATGTTGCTAACTCAAATTTTCTTTTAATAACTTCATTATCTGGGTGTAGTAATAATTCCCCAACGCTGCTTTCAAGAGATTGTGCTAGTTCTTCTGCATCTACTACTATATCTGTAGAAGTTAATCTATCAAATCTAGGTTTAAGTGATTCTTTATATGCTAATTCGTCTTTAAGAATGTCTATAGCTTTTTGTGCAGTTCTTAGTTGAGCTGCATTACGACCAGGTACATTATTAAAATCTAGTTCGGCACTAGTAAGAGCAGCTTTAGACCCTCTTACGTTATCTTTCCATGCTTTAATACTTTCCGCATCAGATTTACCACGGATTATATCGAATTTTTTATTTCTTGCTGTTACGTTTTCTGCTGTTTGAGAAGAATCTGACATAAAGTCACCTAATGTCATATATTTTCTGTCAACTGCTTTAAGTCTAGCTTTCTTTTCCGCTTCAGTTTTTTCGTTAAGCGTTTGCATTTCTTCTGGGTATGCTTGTATGTATTCAATTAGAGAACTTACTTCTTTAGGTTCAAGAATTACAGCATCCTCTAGCAATGCATCTAACATTGGAACACCAGTTTTATAATCAGCGCTTTCACGTCTAATTAAATTGTATGCTGAGATATTTTTAAAGAAATCATCGGCAGTTACTTCACCACGTATTGCATTTCTAGCCGCACTTTTCCCAGAGAAATCATGCCCTGAAATTTTGTCTAGTGCTTGAATTGCGATGTTTCCTTCAGCTCCAGATTCGTATTCTGATATATCAATAATTTGATTAGAAATTAGTAGATTAATATATTCTGCATATTGTTCTTCTAATAATCTTTTCATCATTACAGCAGTTTCTGGTTCTACATTATCTGAAATTATGATAGGGAAAGATTTAATAGATCTTGAGGCTGCATTACGAACACTATTTACTCCAATAGTTGCTCCGAATACACCAGTTAATCTTTTCTTCGCTTCATCGGTATCCGTAATTCCTCTGGTATCTGGATTAATTATTGCACCAATTCCTGGTTGTTCTACAGAATTTTTATTTTGAGCTTTGTACTGAGGATATTTCTTTTTCAGTTTAGCCGCATATGTTGATTTTCTGAAGAATAATTCTTGTAGAATTTTATCGTTTCGTTTCATTGTATCATCATCCCTTCACAAAAGTATTATTTGTTTTCATATAATTTATTGTTTCAACTACAACAATTTTAAATTAATAGTTTTTTATGATAAAGAACAATTGATTATATGAAGTTTGAAGGAGCGTGAGAATATGAATGATAAATATATTAATACTAATGCAGATGTAGCTGGTCTTGAGGAATTAACTAAATTTGACGTCTTCATGCAGAATCATCGTTATGCAGATTCTTTTACTACAGGATATGCTTATATATTTGTAACTAAACCTATGTTATTTTTATATCCATATAAACCAAGAGGAAATACATCTAGCACATTAGAAAAATTAGCATATGAAAATATGACTAGAGATCATACATTCTCTCAATTCTTAATTGAAGAAGCAATGAATGAAAATGATAAGACACTTATAAAACAATTATCGTATTATAATAATTTTGATACAGCAAATTTTTTGCCTATATTTACAAATCGAGTTAAATCATTCCAAACAATGGATGTTAATTTAGTTCAAAATGAAAATTTTGATACACGTCATGGATTTAGAATGCCACTTCCAACTCATAAGGTTGAAAGTATCGGCTCAAGTAGTACATCACTTATATGTTCTGAAACTATGAACTTAGATTTTATTAAAATGATGACTCTTTGGGTTAATTATATATCAAATGTGACAGATGGAACTTTTCATGCAAATCCTGCAATGATTAAGAATAATGTAATTGATTATATGAGTTCAATATATTATTTTTTGTTAGAACCTGATGGAACGACTTTAAAATATTGGGCTAAATATACAGGTGCATGGCCTACATCAATACCACAATCAAATCTTAGTTTCAGCCGAGGAGATCAATCAACTGTAGAATTGGATATAGCATTTGCATATTCATCTAAAGAAGATATGAACCCTTCAATACTAGAGGATTTTAATAGAGTATCATTAAATTATTTTGAAACAAGAACAGATGATTTTAATAGAGTATCATTAAATTATTTTGAAACAAGAACAATAGATGTTTTAGAAGATGAATATCCCTCAGTAAAAAAAAGTCCTTTATTAGCTCCTGAATCATTAAAAGCTAATCCTAATTTCTTTAAAGAAACACGAGGACCATTAGTTTATTTCAAGAGTGGTTTATTAAGTGATTCTACCAATTCAACACCAATGACAGACAAATTTGAACTTAGCTTTGGAGAAAATGTTTTTGAAAGTACATTTATAGAAAATATAGTAGAATCAGAGTATTTCTTTGACAGTGCCAAAGAATTCTTTGCCACTCAACTGGATGAATAGGAGGTATTAGACTATGGCTACAGAAGACTTAACATTAGTTTCATCATCACAATACAATATATACGAAAAACTATTAACTATAGCATCAAATTATACTGATATAACAAACGAGGACTTTTTAAGAACTGGTTTGTTTGGATATATTACTGAGTCAATGGCAATGATTGCTAGAGATAGTTCATTCCATAAGACAATGCTGTACAATGAATCGTTTTTAAATACAGCGAATATGCCAAAATCAGTATATAATTGGGCTAAAATGTTTAATATCAATATTACAAGTGCCACTCCTGCTTATACAGAGGTTATGGTTACAATTGCAGTAGATGATATTCCTGGTTATAGTACTTTACATACTGAAAGCAAATATGGTGTTGAAGTTACAGGTGCAAATAAATCTATGCTTATTATAGATCGTTCGAATCCTCTAGTTGCTGGTGAATTAGAATTTATGATGGAACGTTCTATCATGATATACAAATCATCTACAACTGCATCTTCATATATTGTTAAATATATTAGTACAGAAGATCAAGCTACAACATTTCAAGATTTAGATTCATACTTTATAAGAAGTAATGTGTCTAGAACAGACGGTAATGAATATTTATCATTTGTTGTAAGATCTTATCAATATACAAGAGCTGAAATTGTAAAACAGATCAGTAGTGCATCTTTTTTAGATACTAAAATTCATAACTTTGAATTTGAAGATCAATTTGTATCTGCAAGATTATACTACTCTAAAGGTACAGGGGCTAAAGAAGAAATAGATCTTAGATTCTCAAATATTCCTTCTACAAGTACGATAGAATCTACTCAAAAATTTGCATATTATAACTTATCATCTGATCAATCAATTCAAATAAAATTCTCAAGTGCTTCTGGAGATTTTATTCCAGCTGCAAATAGTACACTTTATTTAGATCTTTATTCAACTAAGGGTGCTTCAGGGAATATTGAATATACAGGTGATATCTTACTTAGATTAAATGAGGAAGAAATGCGAAATCTTCCAATATATGCAGTTTTATTTAACAGCTATGCTATTGGTGGAATAGACACTCCATCAATCAATAAAATAAAAAATGCAATTATTAATGAAATTTCTACTCGTGACGTTATAGTTACTGAAACCGATTTAAATAATTATTTTTTAATACTTACTGCATTACTAGAAACAATAAATGATGGAAAAATAACATTCATTAAAAAACGTGATGATATTCTACGTAGAGTATTCAGTTCATACATTTTAATGCGTGATGGATTGAAGAATGGTGTGACTGCGTCTTCAGGGTATATGTCTAAGGCGTTGCCTACAAATACATTAGATGCAGACTTTACAGTTTCTACAAATGTAAGTAAACCATTTGGAACTATAATCGAACGAAAAGAATCAACAACTGATGAATATCATTATGTAGAGACTCCTTTAACTGATGATTATTATATTATTCCATTTTATACAAGAGTTACACTTTCACCATTTAAGAAAGTAAAATATATTTATAATTTAACTGATATGAGTACTAGCCTTGATTATAGAAGTATATCAAATAACTCAGGTGAAAAGTACTTTGTGCCTTCAATAGTTTCTATTAACCGAGGAATAGAAGATATAACTACAAGTGATTATTATTCATTAAAATTTACATTTGTAACAAACTTTAATCTTGAAGAAGAAACTTTACAATCTAATGATAGTTTCGATATATCATTTTATCGTAGAGGAACTGACAGTGTTGCGATTAGTACTATGAGTTTTGAATCTGGAATCGACAAAGATTATGAAATAACTAGTGTCGAAGATGAAGATAGCTCAGGTGTATTCGAGACAATTATTGAATTCAAGATTAAAGTAAAAAGTGGTGGAGCTGAATTTAACTTTTCATCATCTAATGAAACTACAGATTATGGTACAAACATTGTGTTGATTAGTCCTGATGCTACAGAAGTTGCATTGCCAGATGATGTAAAATTAGTACTAAAATTCAACAATATTACTAGTGATAGTATAGATATGGATTTCACTTCAGGTGGGTATCTTTCATTATTTAGAAATTTAGATGAATTAATGTATTCTGATGTTGATGTTAACGAACAAGATGGTGTATGGAATGAGTTAACTGTTGTTGAAGCTGGAGCAGTTCCTCCTCCTGGTACAACTGGATATTATATTAATACACTTACTGATGACCTTTATATAGGCGAAGTTTTAGAAGAGGCTGCACTTACAGCGACTGATACAAAACCAACATCACCAGTAGATGATGATTATTGGCTTACAACCTCAGCACCACGTATATTAACTCAGTATGATGCAGCTACATATGTTACTTCAATAAAAATTAAAAATATTCCACTTGTTCATGCATCATTCTTTACAGGTGAAGAAAGTAATACTAAATTCATCAATCAATTATTTGTATATATCGATATGTTAAAAGAAAATCTTGGGAAACTAGAAACGAATACTTTCTTTGACTTGAAATTCTATAACACATATGGAGATGCACAATATTATAATACGCTAAGTACTAATATAAAATTAGAGCTTGATGTATATATTAAAGAAAATCAATTTGTTGAAGGATTAGATGATAATATTAAAGATTATGTACGTCTATTAGTGGATAATGCAAATAATCAAAAATCATTGAAGATTTCAGAGTTAATGAGAGATCTTACAACTCAATTTTATAATCAAATTGATCACGTTGATTTCAAAGGTCTTAATGATACTTTTAATCAATACATAAAAGATATAAACTTAAATACTACACCACCTATTAAACCATATAACTTATATGCCCCTGAATATCTTAATATACCAGAGGAAAACTTAGATTTTATAGTAATTTATGATTATGATGGCACTAAATATTAAACAATATATTATATGGGTTATAAAATATAATGTACGAGAGGATGGTTAACATGAAAAATGAATTTAATATGACTAACAGCTTAAATGAGGTTGGGAATAAAATAGCAAGAGACAAACAACGAATACAAGAACAAACTTCAGAGTATTTACGTAAGTATTATGAAGGTTTGAGAGAAGGGCAAGAACAAGAAGCTGCTGATCTTAAAGAATCAATGCTAAGTGGCGCTGCGTTTTCGCAATCTTCTGCATATATGAAAAATAAGCAAAGAGTACAATTAATGGAGAAATCTATTAAATATAACAATCGTGCAGCTACAATTGTTATGGCTGACTATCTTGCTAATATTGTTGAAAGTTCTCTCTTAATGGAAACTGAAGAATTTGCAGTGTTAAATCCTGCATATCAAGCAGATATTAGAGAAACTGTTTTGGCGTTTTTAGAAAATGCTGATCTTAATGATTCAGTAAATGAAAAACGTACTTTAAAAATCATGGAACATATTTCTAGAAATCTTCCTGATGTTAAAACAGGAATTTATCTTAAAGAAGAAGAAATTGTAGATATCGTTAAAAAAGCTACTCCAAAAGAAGTTAATGATTCAATTGAAAATTTAATTGGAGATGTAAAATCTAAAGTAGCTAATTTAGTTTCTAAAGAACAAAGTGATGAAGAAGAATTACAAGATCAAATTGATGAAATAGTTGCAATTAGTGAAGCAGCTAAGGCTGTAAAACGAGCTAAATCTGAAGTTAAAGGTCAAAAAAAGAAAAAAACAGCTGATAAAGTTGCTAAAAAATATAAAGTAGATCCTTCTGTAACATCTCCTGAAGATGCTCCAGTGGCTGCTGACATGATGGGTGACCCTGCAATTGCTGCTGAAACAGCTGCTGCAAATACACCTTTACCTGTTGAAGACCCTGTCTTAGTCGCAGATTCTGCTTCTGCACCTACTGTAGATGCTTCTGCTGATGGTGCTGTTGCTATAACTGATGGTGCTGGTAAACAAACTAGTATTAGTATTTTGCCTGATGGTAAAGTTGAGATTAAAATTAAAGAGTCATTCTATAGAGAAACTCCTGCAAATGGTGTTCTTGAAACGTTTGCTCTTAATGAAGCACTTGAAATGATTGAAGAAGGACGAGAATACAATGGAGAATTAGCAATTGGTAATGCTCTTATGTATATTACAATTCTTGAAACTTTTAATGTAACAGGTCTTTTAAATATGCAACCTGTTGATTATAAAAGAATTGCTGAAAGACATATAAGAAAATAAAGAAATAACCGAAAGGTTATTTCTTCTTTTTAATTTGTAATTATTCGAACATATGGATTCTTAGTCTTTACTAAATAAATCTTGTCCTTTATTGGAATTCGATTTGCATTTATATCACTTACTATTCGACCTGGGTTTATTCCCTTTATGTTGAATAGTATTTCTTTTCCTGGAGCTGGCGCATATAACTCGGCATCAAAAATTTCTAGATCCATAGAATGAATTCCATTATTTAGTTGATAATATTTAATGATTGGAATCATAATATCAAAATGAACTTTAGACAATTTTATATAGTTAATATGATTTATTGTAGCAACTTTATACATATACTGAGAAAAACTAGTTGTAGAAAATGGCACAATTTTAGTTTTATTTTGATATAATGTTGTAATTGCCAATATTTCTTTAGATGAAAATTCTAAAAAACTATTTTTATTATAATTTTCAATTGTTCTTCTAATTATATTATATGCTATTGCTGAATTCTTGTATATTATAAAATTATTTTTAATTATAGATGTATACGATTTAACTATTTCCTTTGAATTGTTTTCCCCTTCAGATTTAATCGAAAGCAGATTTTTTATGAATGAATACATAGTGCATGATACAATTAATTTATCAATATTATCGTCAAATTCTACAAACATTAACCCTTCATGAACCCCTTGTTTTAACTCACTAATTCTCATTTGTAACTCTCACTATTTTTTCTTTTATCTTGTCTTTTAATAGTGTTGCATCTTTAACGTTATTCCAAAGGTATGCATCATGTAAGTCAATATAATCTTGAGATTTTTCAGACAATGTTATAAGCGCGTCTTTACATACTTTTATTTGATCTGATACTTCATCGTACATTATAACACGCTCCATTCGTCTATAAGTATTTTTTCTAATAAATCATTTACAGTCATATCTTCTTTTCGATATACAAGCTTTTCATAATCTGTTGTAACTACTGTCATATAATTTTTATCTATATTTATTAATTTGTCTTTATAAAAATCTGCATAATTATCAGTAAATGCATTTCCATCGACAACTGTTAACGTTGTTTCTGAATCAATATGAGTATCATATAAACTATACTTATAGAAATTTTGAAATAAATTATATATTAAAAAATTCTTAAATTCTAATTTAGTTGGTAAATTTCTTGTATACACTCTAGTTGTTATTTCTGGAAAGTCTAGTGCTGAAGTAACTCTGCTAAAATCGTTATATGCTTTTAGTCTCTTAGATGTTTCGGCTAAATATATGTTTCTAGAAGCATCTGTAGGAAATTTTTCATAATCCAGCAGTTTAGTGAATGTAGTTTCTGTAGCTAATTTGTTTAATATGTAAGGCATACTTTCAGTATATGTTTTAGTATTTATATCGCTTACATCAGATTGAATATTTCCAATTACAATTCTGGGACTAATAGCAGTATAATTTATTAAGTCTTTTTTAACTTCTGGCAATTCAAATAATGATGAATCTTTTTCTAATCCTTTTATATATCCTTCTGTAAATATTCTCATATTTGTTAAAATATTTTCTGAAAATACCATATCTGAATCATAGAATAAAAAATCATCATATCTTTTTTCCATAAATAACCCTGAAAGTTCTTTTATAGAACTTAAACGCATTTCTTTAACTACATCTGAATCTATAAGATTTCCTCTTATTTCAGTTAACTTTTCAATAGAATATCCAAGTTCGTAATAATGAGAATAATTAAAATT
>Ga0307992_1002128_pt1 | contig 11401 bp, 12 predicted proteins | sample EllFjometagen133_FD_203162 | JGI IMG/M metagenome (GOLD analysis project Ga0307992, IMG submission 203162) | Marine microbial communities from Ellis Fjord, Antarctic Ocean - #133 | ecosystem: Environmental > Aquatic > Marine > Unclassified | place: Southern Ocean | collected 2014-10-08
ATATAAATATTTGAGAGAATAATTCTTATTTATATTTTGGAGAGGTGCCGGAGCGGTCGAACGGGGCACCCTGCTAAGGTGTTGTACCCGAAAGGGTACCGAGGGTTCGAATCCCTCCCTCTCCGCACTGATGAAAAATCGTCTTTATTCTTAATTTTAGAGATAGCCAAATATGGCTCTTTAAAGCTAAGACTGGCGATTTTTTTATTTCTAAATTTAGCGTTCCAAAGTAGAGTTTTTGTGATTATCTCTTGTTTCTTGTTTTTTCTTATTGAAAACTCCTTTTTGGCTTTAATAGGGTATAAAAAGATGTTTTTTATCCGTTCCAAAGTAATTTCACTATTATTCTCTTTTTGCTGTTTTAAGTCTTCTAAGTCTTTTTTAAATTGCACTATTTCATTATTAAGTATCTTTTCTTTTTGGTCATAAACTTCTTTAGCTAGGTTGCCATCTAGATATAGGTCTAGGAGCTTGTTTTTGCGTTCCTCTGCCTTTGTAATGGAACTTTGTATACTTTGCTTAGCTTGTTCTAGATATTCGTCTGTTTCGCCTTTCTTCTCTTTGTTAGCTTGATAACACTTATTGATTAGCTTCTTATCAATAATTAAATCATCAAACATTTTATCTAGTTCTTTAGAAACATCCTCTTCTTTTAGATATGTTTTATGTTCATTACATATTCCTTTTCCATCGGTGCAATAATAATATGTATGTTTACCTTTCTTTTTGGTAGCAGTTAAGACACAACCGCAAGTATCACATTTCAAGACTCCACGATAGGTAAAATGTAGCTTCTGTTTCTTACTATGAGCTTTTTTATTTAAAACATCTTGAACAGTGTTAAATAGTTTTTTAGATATGATTGGTTTATGATTGCCTAAATACTCTTTATCATATTTTCGCATTATTCCGTAATAAAAAGGATTGCTTAAAATATCATGTATTTTACTTTTATGATATTTATATTCTCTACGACTTCTAAAGCCTTGTTTAAATAATGTATCAGCAATTTCTTTAACACTCTTATCGCCAGTTGCGTACATAGTAAATATCTTCTTAATATATTTCTCTCTATCTTTATCAATTAGAATTCCACCTTTCCCGTCATTTAAATATCCCAAGGGTGCTTTATTAGCCCAACCACCTTTTTCTAATTTAGTTATAATCCCACGCTTAACATTTTTAGATAGATCTAAAATATACTGATTAGCCATTCCGCTCTCAACATTAAACAAAAGCACATTATCAGACGGTAAATATTGTCTATCAATAGTTTGAATTATTTTTAATTGGTCTTGTTGTAAAAGCCATTGAATAACGGCACTATCTATTGGATTACGAGATAGCCTGTCAATTTTCCAACATAAAATACCTAGTTCTTCTTTGTTTCTTTTAAGGTATTTAATCATTTCAGTAAACAAGGGTCGGTTTTCAGGTTTTTTAGCTGACTTGCTTTCGGTATAGGTTTTAATAATTTCCAAACCTAAATTAGAAGCCAACTTTTCCATTTCATTAGTTTGACTTTCTAAGGATAAAACTTGTTTACCTTTGTCTTCACTTGATTTTCTACAATACAAAATGTATTTCATATATTTAAAAATTTAATAACAAAAAGGGACGGTTCTGGTTAAACTAACGCAATTACCCGAAGATAACTTTTGTCGGACAGAAACCGCCCCTTTTTGGGGACAAAAATAATAAAATCCTCGGGTTTCAATTGTGCTAGTTTAACTTTCATATATTAACATAGTTATTTATTACTTGGCAAATCATTTTTTAGGGAATAGGCAGTATATTTAATTTTTCCTGCCCACTCACTCTCAAAAGTCTTTTCAAATTTAAGGGGTAATTCTTTAAGATGTTTATTAAAAAACATTATTGCTTCCATTCCTGTTAATTCAACTGGCTTATTTAGATTTCTTGAACAAAAGAATTTCTTTTTGCCAAACATTCTTTTATCAAACATATCTTTGCTAAGATATTTACAGAAATATGCTCCCATATTATCCACCTTGTTAACATCTTTTACTTTTACAAAACCATATTTCCAGTATCTCATTTGAAACCATCTCTCCCATTCAAATCTATCCCTTTTGATTATTGTTTCAATATTGCAAAGTAGGTGATAGTGAACTGATCCGCCCTTTTCTTTTTTCTTTCCGTGATAATCTACATCTTTTTGAAATTCTACCACTGAAATATATTCAAATTCTGGCTTAGTGTGAATTACTCTTTTCATAGCTAGATGGAACAGCTTGTTTGCTTTTACTAATTCAGTGGTGCTTTCAGCAAAGGTTAGGGTTAGAAACTTATCTAATTGTGGATTAGAATTTGTTAGTCGTCTAATGTTTGACCTTGTTCTTTGAATAGAAAACTTTGTTTTTTCTTTATAGCTTATTTCCCACTCCTCAATCTTTTTAAGTTCTTTCTTGTATTGACCAATACTTAGTTGACCCATAAAAGGTTTTTCTTTATTCTTATTCTTTCGTTCTTTTCTTTTGTATCCTCTTAATATTTCTTTATCTTTGTAATCATATACCTCAACTTCTTTTCCTGATTTTATGATTTTAAAGCTGTATGTTTCTATCATATGTTTTAGGATTAAAAAACTTGTCATTTTCATGTGCAGATGTGTGTATATAATCTAGTTAATGTATATGGTTTTTTCTCTCACCAAACTGGCAAAGTTTTGGCGAGAGAAAACATTTAAGTAATACTTAATTTTTAAAGGTATTCATTTTTTGGTCTGCTCTGGCGAGCTATCCCAAAAAAATATAATATCCTTTGAAAAAATTAAGTTAGTCATCGCTTAAAAGATTTTCCATACCTGTATATAAATCTGCAAAACTATCTAAGTATTTGTCAGCAGTTTCATGATTAATATCAAGATCACACACTTCTTTAAAGTATGAGATACATTCCTCTCTTAATTGTTTTGAATATGTAAACACAAAAAAACCGCTTAAATAATTATGCGGTTATTTTATAAAAAAAGACTTCCACAATTATACATGGAAGTAATTGAGGAACTTTTTATATTGTCTTATCTTAGTTAAGTTTTGTTTATCCTTTGGGGGAATTTTAAGCTATATATTCAAGATATTTTTTGTTTATTTTAACATTACCAGTCTTATTAGTAGTATAAACTAGGAAATCATCTATATTAACATCAACCCTTATTTTGTTTTGTAATCTTTCACAAGCATTATAGTATTTCTTCCAGTCTTTAGTGCTATTGTATTCTAATTCATTTAATTTTTCAGTAGCTATATCTTTGTAATATATTTCTTCTGTTTTATCACTTTGTTCAAACAAGTATTCTAAAATATAGTGTTCAAGAGGGAAGTCCGCTTTCCTCTTTATTTTTATCTGCTTACCTTTGATATGGAGTATGCTTTTTCCTTTGTCAAAAAATATATTATCTTTATGTCCTTTGATAAAATCTTCACTACTTAATTCATTGATTATTTTTTTGCTCAATACTTGAAACGACATATTGTAGACCATGTTTTGAGTGGGGTCTTTAAAAGCCATCTCAACTTTTTCCTTAAACTCATCCATTTTCTTTTTATCTGTTAAGGCTTTGTATTCTTCCATAGTTTTATACATAGCGTCTAAAAAGGTGTAGAAGAATATTGAGCTATTCTCTATATTGGATTTGCCTGTTTGAATATTAAAGTCAGCAAAGGTGGTTGAGCCAGTCATCATAGAGTTTAAAGTATCACTTGTTTTACTATTTTCTTCGGTAAACATATCTTTCAACACTTTTTCCGTTTTTAAAAACTCCATATACTTATGGATTATAATCATTTTCTTTAAACAATTAGTTTCTGTTTGAAAATCTTTTTCTAATTGTTTTATTTTGTCTATTATTTGAGTATTTTTCATAATATGGATTTATTATATCATATTTGACTGTAGATTAAAAAGTTTGTATACTATAACCATATATAATAGTAAAACTATACTAATATGATAAAGGAAAAAACTAATATTGCAAATAATATAAAAAAATACAGAAACAAGCTCGGCATTTCTCAAGATGTGCTTTCAAAAAGAGCAGACCTTGCTTTTCATACGATTGCGAAGATTGAAGCAGGCTCCACGCCTGATCCACGCATAGAGACTGTTAAAAAGATTGCGGATGCTCTTGATGTTAGCTTAGATGATTTAATGGAATAAAAATATGTTAAATAACATGTTAGAAAATTTAAATATTGTCATCCCTCTCATTATATTTTTTTTGATAGATATATTTTTATTTATTATATTTTTAATAAAGTATAAGCAACATATAAATATATCTAAAAAAATTGATGAAATATATTCTAAAATTCATAATGATATTAATTTTGCCGTTGTCCCGAATTCTATAAATCTTTCCCCAAGCACGGATGATTTTATACAATTTGCAATTGAAGTGTGGCGTATTGAACAACGGATAACAAAAATACAAAGCATTTTGCCAGAGAATCAAAAAAAGGGAATAGAAAATTCCACAAAAAAATTGAGAAGATACTTTGAAAAATATGATATTGAGATTAGAGATTATACTAATCAAAAATTTAATGACGGTTTAAATCTTGACGTTCTTTCGGTTGAAAAAAAGCCAAATATTGCAGAGTCAATTATTAAAGAGACAATCGAGCCTACAATTATGTATCGTGGACAAGTTGTTCGTAAGGCAAAAATTATTGTTCTCACTAAAGAAAATTAATTATGACAAATAAAAATATTCAAATTGGAATTGATCTTGGCACAACGAACTCAGAAATCGCCATTAATCATGATGGTAATATTGAAATTGTGAAAAATGTTTTTGGTGACGAATACACACCTTCTGTTTTTGGCATTGATAAAGCTAAAAATAAAGTGGTAGGCAAACGTGCTTATGAACGATTATATAAAGACCCTTCTAAAGAAGAATTTAAAAATCATAAAGCCGAAATAAAAAGATTAATGGGTACGTCAGAAGCGACTTATTTTGAACGTATTGATTTAGAAATGATACCAGAAGAAATTTCTGCTGAAATTCTTAAAAGCATGAAAGAGGATATTTTGAGAAAACATACTGATTTTGATAAGATCGCTGCTGTTATTGCTATTCCAGCAGCCTTTTCTATAATACAATCAGAAGCAACAAAGCGTGCAGGAAATCTTGCTGGGTTTAAGCATGTTGTTTTATTACAAGAGCCAATCGCAGCTGCAGTTGCTTATGGATTTGGAAATGCGAAGAATGAAAATTGGCTCATTTATGATCTGGGTGGCGGAACTTTTGATGTTGCACTTATTGCCTCAAAAGACGGAGTTTTGTCAGTACTAGGGCATAATGGCGATAATTTTTTAGGTGGAAAAAATATTGATTGGGAAATTGTTGATAAGGTTATCGCTCCAAAAATTATTGAAAAATTTTCACTAACTGATTTTAGTAGAAGTAATAAAAAATATCGTACTGTTTTTGCACATCTTAAATACGCCGCGGAAAGAGCAAAAATTGAGCTATCTCAATTTGATAAAACTTCAATAGAAATTAATATTGGTAAGGATGACAAAGGTGATGAAATAGATTTTTCAATTGATTTTTCGCGAAAAGAATTTGAGGCATTAATTGAGCCATATATTAACCAAACAATTAAACTCTCAAAAGAAACATTAAAGATAGCTGGCATTAAACATACCGCAATAGAAAAAATTATTTTAGTAGGTGGGGCAACATTAATTCCCTATATCAGAGAAAAGATTGAGAGTGATCTCAAAATTTCAGTTGACTCATCAGTTGATCCTTTAACAGTTGTTGCTCGTGGAGCTTGCATTTTTGCCATTGGTCAGAAAATTCCAAAAGAGTTGATGAAAAAGGAAAATAAAAAAGTGAAGAAAGGAACTCAAGTTTTAAGTTTATATTACGAAGCCTTAACTTCTGATACTGAGCAATTAGTCACGGGTGTAATTGAGGGACTAAAGGATACAAGCGATGAATACTATATACAAATTCAATCTGACAGTGGATTTTACAGTGGCTCAAAAATTAAATTAAAAAATGGAAAGTTTTTGGATACTATTACGATAGAATCTAATAAATTAAATCTATATTGGATATACTTATTTGATAAAAAAGGTAATTTAGTATCAGTTGATCCTGATTCATTTACTGTAACACACGGATTGTCAGTTTCTGGTGCTCCGTTACCACATTCAATTGGGATTGTATTAGCACAAAAAGACATAAAAAATGGTTTTGTTTTAACTAATGCGCGAGAAACGATTTTTGAGAAAGGTTCAGCTTTGCCACTCAAACATCATGGAACATATAAAACAGTTAGAAAATTAGAGAAAAACGAAAATGATAATCCGCTCAAAATTTTTATTGATGAAGGAGAATCGAAAATACCAGATCGAAATACTTTTGTTTGCGAACTTGGTATAAGTGGTGATGATTTACCTTACGATTTACCCGAAGGAACAGAGATAGAAATAACAGTTGAGTTAGATGAATCTCGTGAGCTTTCCGTAGTTGCCTATATTCCGCTTATTGACCTCACCCTTGATGCTCGCTCAACCATTAAAGATGAAATTGTTGATATAAAAGATCTTGAAACCGAATTGAATGTTCAAGCGGAAAAAGCGAAAACTATCTCGGAAAATTGTTCACTAGAAGAAAGAAAAACAATTGAGGATACAATTCAATCTGTTCAAACAAGCGTTAAAAATGCTCACATTGACGAAGATGAAAAGCGAAAAGCAAATAAACAAATTAAAGATCTTAAAATCTCTTTGGACAAAATTGAAAAAGAAAAAGAAATGCCTCAGCTCACTAAAGAATTTTATGCTAAAATTGAAAGCGTCCAGAAAACTATAGATGAATATGCGGATGAAAAAGATAAAGACGCAAATAATGAACAGTTGTCAAAAATGAAGATTGAGGGTGAAAAAGCAATAGAAGATAACGATAAAACCTTACTTATTCGTGTTAACGAACAAATTGAAGAATTAGGAACTAGAGCATTGTTTTCTAACCCCGCAACTTGGATTTATCATTTTCAGCAAATTACTCAAAGTGACAAGAATTTTATCAATGAAAAAGAAGCGCGATATTATATTGAGAAAGGTAAAAGAGCCATTGAACTTAATGATATGGACGAACTAAAACGTTGCGTTCACAATTTAATGCTTCTTTTACCCTCTGATGAGCAAGAGACAATTAAAAAGAATTTGTCTGGTATTACACAATAATTATGTCAAATATATTAAAAAATAATGCATATCATATTCTTGGACTTGACACAACGGCGAGTCAAAAAGATATTCTCAAAAGATCAAAGGAAATTATAAAGCGTTTAAAGATTGATGATTTACTTCAATACGATCTTGATTTAGGATTGTTTGATAATTTTAGAACAGAAGAATTCACTAATGAGGCTATACGGAAACTACAAACGCCCAAAAAAAGAATAAAAGAATATTTTTTTTGGTTTCAAATAGCTGACAATATTGACGAACAGGCTCTTGGGCTAATTAAATCAGGGGATTTTGAAAATGCGTTGCGGGTCTGGAAAAATGTCGCCGAAAAAGGGGGTATAAAATCTTTCTTTTATAAAAAAAACTTAGCAATTCTTAATTGTCTTTTACTTTCTATTAACGATGATAAAAGATACTTAAAAAATTCGTTATCAATATGGAAAGAACTTATAGAATCAGATAAATTTTGGGTTGCTTTTTCAAAAGTTTATAATTTACACGATGAACAAACAGCAAGCCAAACATTAATTATCGATTTTAAAAAATATGTGACAAATTATCTTTCTGATATTTATACCGAATTGAATGAAATTTACCAAAATACAGATTATATCAATCAATTTCAAGAAGTCTTTTCTGCAAAAGGTAGAAAAATAGAAAAAGATATTTTAAAACCAGCATACAGGATAATTAATGAAGCGGTTGAGGGGCTTGAGAAAATGAATATAAGTGAGGATGGTATTATTGATAAAGAAGAAACTCAAACCATCAAACAATTTGTCGGCAAAATTCAAGATGAATTGAATAAGCTTATTGACATCGGTTTGTATGATGATAGTCAGACTAAAATAATGAGAGATAAGGCTGCGAATGCCCTTAAAACAATTGTTTTAGATTTACATAATAATTTAAGTGAAACTGACAAAGCCATTACATTATTAAATATAGCTCTAAAATTTGTAGGAACCTCCAGTCTAGAATTAAAGATAAAGCAAGATATGAAAATACTTGAAGAAGTAAAAGGGAACACTAATCTTGTAAAACCAGTGCTTGATTTGATTTCTGATGAGCAATATGAAAAAGCATTAGCACTTATTAAATCTGATCGAGAAATACACAAAAGCAATTATGAGTTACAAGGATTTTATAGTAATCAAACAAAATTATGCATTTCAACTATTGCTGCCCAAAAATATAAAAAAGCTCGCGATTATTTTGACAATAAACAAGAAGAACTAGCAAAGCCCCTTTTTATTGAAGCTGGAGAGTTAATTTATGAGAATATTGATTTGTTTAATTTTAATAAAAAAGCGATTGATGAAATACTTGATGAAATTAAAAGTAACGCCAGCAAAGTTAATTTACGAAATATTAATCAATTTGATGAGTATCGTAATTCATTTGTAAAACTGGCAAAGGAAAAATTTGAAGACCAATTCGAGGAAACCATTTTAATAATTTTAATCGATTCTTGTCTTTTTAACGGTTTATCCGATCTTATGAAAAAAATACGACATAAGTCGAGTGTTGTTAATGCACTTTATACTATCGGTTGGTTTACAGTTTGGTTTTATGGTATTGGCTTAATTTTCTTTATAGTTGGTTGGATTTATAAAAATAAAGATTAGCATGACAAAAAACAAGGAACATCTTGACATAGACTTAGATTTTTTAGATGATGAAGATCCATCAAAGAAGGATGTTTCTGATCGTAAACCAAATATTTCTAATAAGCAAGATAAAAAACAAAAGTATAACCTTAAATCAATTTTAATAATAGGAGTGGTCGTTTTGTTTTTTATTTGGGTTTTTGCCTCAGACGATGGTTTAAGTTCAAATTCCACACAAATAAAGCCAACTCAAGATCAGGCTCAAAATATCATACTCACAAAAAACACCTCTTTTGATAAAAGTTTAGTTAGCACAGAGGAAGAGGAGTATATAATTTTAGGAGAGTATAGGTGCTTGATGTATCATTATAATAAGGCTAGCGAATTAGAGCCAAGTAAATCAAGGGAAGCGTTTTTAGAATCTGAAAGAATTCGTATTGATAATAAAGGTAGAGAATTAGAAAAATTTGCACTTGAAATTGAAAACATGTATGTAGATGAGTATTCTCAGTGGTCAGTAGATAATTATAATAGTAAGCTAAATTCTTATAATCGCCAATTTTATACATATGAATCAGGTCATGAAAAATTTCAATATGATATTAACTCTTATAATAATAAAGTCACTGTATATAATAATTATTTAGAAAATAATTGTACGTTTAGTAGATAAAATTATGACAAAATCAACAAAACCAATTTTTTATAACGGGTTCAAAATTAAAGACGGATTAACTATTAAAAATCGTGTTGAACGAATTTTCTTTACAGAAGTTTATTTATTGTCAAATGATAAATATTTATACGTATTTATAAACATTAAACCTGAGGAAATTGTAGATAGAGGCAAAAAATATAATCTCATTACAATTTATCTCGGCGGCAAAAATTATCTCGGCGTAATTATTAAGGAGCATTCACACGAAAAAATAACTGCCATTATTGACGATTTAACTGTTTTGCGCGGGTTTGATTGTGTTGCAGGAATGAAAGAATTAAAAGCTTTATTAATTAACGATGTTATTGATCCACTCCTAAATCCTGAAAAATTTAAAAAATTTAAACTTTCAATCCCAAATGGTATTTTATTATATGGTCCCCCTGGATGCGGAAAGACCTTTGTAGTTAAGAAATTAGCGGAAGAATTAGGATATAATCTTATTGAATTAAATCCATCATCTATTGCAACATCTTATGTGCATGGTGCTGTTGGAAATATTGGCAAAGTGTTTGAAATGGCGAAATTACAAGCACCTTCAATTGTGTTTATTGACGAAATTGAAGGACTTATACCCAAGAGAGAAGAGTTGTCATCAAGTGCAGATATTAAAAAGGAAGAAATTAATGAATTCTTACTACAATTAAATAATGCGGGAGAAAATAAAGTTCTTGTTGTTGGAGCAACAAATAGACCCCATATGATAGATTCTGCGATACTTAGAGCAGGGAGGATGGATAAGAGAATTTATATACCAGCTCCAGATTTTAAGGCAAGAAAAGGAATGTTCAAAATTTGTTTATCTGGCAGACCATGTGATAAAAATATTAATTTTGAAAAACTGGCAAAAATGACAGATAACTATGTTAGTTCTGATATTGAGCTTATTGTTACGCAGGCTGCTCGTGTGGCAGTAGCCAAGAATAAAAATATGGTTGATGAAAAAATGTTAGTTGAATCAATAAATAAATTCAATCCTTCAATTTCACCAGAAGAAATTCAATATTATGAACAATTTGGAAACATGGAAAGATGGTAGGTTAAAAGTAAAAATTCATTAATTTTAATTTTTAATAATTAACAAATAAAATTATGAAACCAGAGTATTATCAAAAAATTTGGGCGAAAGTCTTGTCTTCCGACGAAAAAACAAAATATGAATTTGGAATTAGCGGGAAATATATCAGATTCGCCTTAATATTATGGGGTATTGTTAGTGTTCCTCTTTTATTTGCAATGGGATTAGGAATAATCACTTTTTTAATCGCATATTTTTATTACTCTTTTTATTTGCGTGCATCAAACGCATACGCCTTTACAGACAAGCGAGTACTAATTCATAGTGGCTGGTTATCAACATCATTAAAAAGCATTGATTACAATAAAATAACTGATATAAAAATTGATGAGGGATTTTTTGAAAGAATTTTATATAAAACTGGAAGTATAACAATAAATACAGCCGGAACTGGACTGGCAGAGGTTATATTGAGGCACATAGATAAGCCTTATGAGGTGAAGAAGCAACTTGAAAAAATTAAAGCTGAAATTAATAATTAATATTTACACAAAAAAGTTCCAACATCGTTCCACCCTCCCCGCAACATCGTGCTAGCACGAGGTACTTGGAAACAGAGCTTTTTTGAAGCTCTGTTTTTAATTGGGGAAAACACTATATTTTGACAAGATATTATAAAATATATTAATTTTGTCCTGTACCGCCCAAGTGATAATGTCATAGCAGGAGCAAAGTTAAAATGTCATAGTTAACAGATTTATGCCATAATTTATCTAAATTTAATAATTAATTTAGAATAACAATATGGAACAAAATCAA
>Ga0307992_1002129_pt1 | contig 11400 bp, 12 predicted proteins | sample EllFjometagen133_FD_203162 | JGI IMG/M metagenome (GOLD analysis project Ga0307992, IMG submission 203162) | Marine microbial communities from Ellis Fjord, Antarctic Ocean - #133 | ecosystem: Environmental > Aquatic > Marine > Unclassified | place: Southern Ocean | collected 2014-10-08
TATGTAATCTTTTTTGAGGATTTTAGTGATGATATGACACGCGATCTTTATTTGCATTTCTTCTTTATTTCATTGGTAGCGTCTTTGTTAGTGGGTATGTTTATTTACTTTTGGGAAAAGCATCGTGTTCATATAAAATATATTGACCATATTTATTCGAAGAAAGAATTACGCAAGAGAATTTTTAATCTTAAAGTTGGAAAGATTAGAAATCGTTTATGGATTTCAAGTGCGATGACTACCTTGCTTCCTTTAACAATTGTAATTTTTTATCTTTTTCTGAGTATTACTACAATTAAGGATCTTGGTCTTATTCAGATGTCTCCAGAGCAATTAAAAATTCTTTTTGGAAAATATATTGCATATTTTAATGATGTTGACTTAAAAGATTATGAAAGTTTTGTTTATGTAAATGCTTTTGATACTATTTTGATGTTTATTGGGATATTTACAGGAATTATAATTTCAATTTTCTATATTTTATTTTTTGTTATCTGGACTACAAATTATATTGTTGGACCTGTAAAAGAGTTACTTATTAATATGCAGAGAACCGGAAGAGGCGAAATGGATCAGTTTACAGTTGTGAGAACAAATGATGAGATTGGTGAGTTGACAGAAGGATATAATGAAATGTCTTTAAAAATAAGAAATTATATTGACCGGATTTCAAGAATCAACGAAGCAAATTCAAGATTCGTTCCTGACCAATTTCTGGAGTTTCTTGGAAAAGACAGCATAGAAGATATTAAACTTGGAGATCAGGTGCAAAAAGAAATGACTATACTTTTTAGTGATATAAGATCGTTTACAAGTATTTCTGAAGAGATGACACCAAAAGAAAACTTCGATTTTCTTAATAAGTATTTGGGATGTATGGAGCCGGTAATTAGAACAAATCATGGTTTTATTGATAAATATATTGGAGATTCAATAATGGCGTTATTTAGCGATAATGTGGAAAATGCAATTAATGCAGCAATAAATATTCGTCAAAAACTTGCTGAATTTAATGCAGAAATGCGAAAAAATGGAAAATCGGAAATTGACAATGGTATAGGGATTCACACAGGAAACTTAATGTTAGGGGTAATTGGTGGAGAAGGTCGTATTGATGGAACTGTAATTTCTGATGCGGTAAATCTTTCTTCACGACTTGAAGGCTTGACAAAAATATATGGCGCACCAATTATTATTTCTGAAGATGCTTTTATCAGAATTAGCGATCCGGGAAAATATAATTATAGATTCTTGGATCTTGTTAAAGTTAAAGGAAAGAAAATAGCAGTTTATATTTTTGAAATTCTTGATGGAGATGTTTCTGAGAGTAATAATCTTAAAATAGAGACAAAATCTGTCTTTTCAGAAGCAATTCAATTTTATAAAAATAAGAATTTTGAAAAGTCATTAGAATTATTTGAAGATGTTTTTAAAATCAATAAAAATGATAAAGCCGCAGCGCTTTATATAAAAAGATGTGAATATTTCCGTGATAACGGAATCCCTGAATCATGGGATGGGATTGAGGTTATTGATGAAAAACTTTAAATTGATGCAATTGACCTGGAGAATAGAATTGCTGATTGGAATGAATGATTGGGTAAATGGATAATGGAGTGATGGATTGATATTATAAATTAAATTTTACAAAATAATTATTATGAAAATAGAAGAAGTAAAAGATTATATTTTAGGCTTGCTTAATGAAAAGCTTGATTCACAATTGTATTATCATAATATCGATCATACTCTTGATGTTTATAATAATGCATTAATATTTACTGAAAAAGAAAAGCTTAGCTTTGAAGAACAATCTTTGGTGCTGACAGCGGCTCTTTTTCATGATTCAGGAATGTTGAAATCTTATGATCATCACGAAGATGCTTCAGCTGAAATTGCAAAACTTACTCTGCCGGATTTTGATTATTCAAAAGAAGAAATAAGGGGAATCTGTAAAATAATTTTAGCTTCAAAACCTGATGTTAATCCCGAAACTATATGTGAGAAAATATTGAAAGATGCCGATTTAAATTATCTTGGCAGAAAAGATTATTTCATTATTGCACAAAAGTTACGTCTCGAATGGGATATAAAAAATATTAACACATTTTCGCTTAAAGAATGGTATGAATTTCAAATTAATTATTTAAAGAATCATAAGTTTTATACAAAAAGTGCAATTGAATTGAGGGAAGAGCAAAAGATTAAAAATTTGAAGCAAATTGAAAGATTGTTTAAATAGATTTTTATTTAGTGCATATAAAAAAGAAAAATATTTTAATGAGCAGTGAAGAAGTAAAAAGGAAAATTGAAGATTTAAGCAGTGAAATTGAAAAGCATAATTACAACTACTATAGTCTTTCAAAACCGGAAATAAGCGATTATGATTTTGATAAGCTTCTTGAAGAGCTTATTGCTCTTGAGAAAGAATATCCTGAATTTCAATTACCTGATTCACCATCACAAAAAGTAGGCGGAACGGTTACCAAAGAATTTAAAACGGTAAAACATAAATATCCAATGCTTTCGTTGGCAAATACATATTCTGAAAAAGAAATATGGGATTTTGATAAAAGAGTGAAAAAAATTATCGGTTCTGATGTAGAATACGTTTGCGAACTAAAATACGATGGTGTAGCAATTGGTATCACTTATGTTAATGGTTCGCTAATAAAAGCTGTTACACGTGGTGATGGAGTTAAAGGTGATGATGTTACTAATAACGTAAAAACAATAAAAAGTATACCTTTAAAATTGCGTGGTGATTATCCGGCAGAATTTGAGATTAGAGGTGAGATATTTTTTCCGCACAAAGGATTTCAAAAACTTAATGAAAAGAAAATCGAAAATGGAGACACCGCTTTTGCAAATCCAAGAAATGCTGCTTCGGGAACTTTAAAAATGCAAGATTCAGCTACTGTTGCACAGCGACCTCTCGATTGTTTTTTGTATAGTCTTCAAGGCGAAAACTTGTCTTTTAATACTCATTACGAATCTTTGAAAAATGCAGGAAAGTGGGGATTGAAAATTTCTCCAAATATTGCTATTTGTAAAAAAACTGAAGATATTTTTGAATATATTAATGACTGGAACACCGGAAGATCTGAGTTAGCTTACGATATCGATGGGGTTGTAATAAAAGTAAATTCCATATCTGATCATCAACGATTGGGTTATACAGCCAAATCTCCCAGATGGGCAATTGCATACAAATTTAAAGCTGAGAGAGTTGCAACAAAATTATTGTCGATTGTTTACCAGGTGGGACGAACCGGAGCTGTTACTCCGGTTGCAAATCTCAATCCGGTTTTTCTTGCAGGAACAACTGTAAAAAGAGCTACTTTGCACAATGCTGATATTATTTCGAAACTTGATGTAAGAGTTGGTGATACGGTTTTTGTTGAAAAAGGAGGGGAAATAATTCCGAAAATTGTTGGCGTGGAATTAGAAAAAAGACCAGAACATTTACTTCCAACAAAATTTATTAAAAACTGTCCCGAATGTAATACTCCGCTGATAAGGCAGGAAGGAGAAGCTGCACACTATTGTACTAACGAAAATGGATGTCCTCCACAAATAAAAGGAAAACTGGAACATTTTATAAGTAGAAAAGCCATGAATATTGATAGCCTTGGTGAAGGAAAAATTGAAATGTTGTTTGATAACAATTTAGTAAATAATGTTGCTGATTTGTATGATCTTTCTTATGATAAAATGATTGATCTTGAAAAAACTTATCCGGCAACGGAAGAAAAAAAAGAAAGAAAAATTAGCTTTAAAGATAAAACTGTAAATAATATTTTGAAGGGGGTCGAAAATTCAAAGGATACAAATTTTGAAAGTGTTCTTTTTGCTCTTGGTATCAGATATGTTGGCGAAACAGTTGCGAAAAAATTAGCTCGCCATTTTAAAAATATTGATAGTTTAATGATTGCTGATTTTGATGAACTTATTGATGTTGATGAAGTAGGAGAGAGGATTGCTCAGGCTGTTATTGATTTTTTTAATGAAGGAAAAAATAAAATTTTAATTTCACGGCTTCAGCAAAAAGGACTTTGTTTTGAAATTGATGATGAATCGGAAGATATTATCAATAAACTTGATGGCAAGTCATTTGTGGTTAGTGGTGTGTTTGAAAAATTTTCGAGAAACGAAATAAAAAGACTAATTGAAAAAAATGCAGGCAAAAACGTTAGTGCAATTTCCTTGAAAACTGATTATGTTCTTGCCGGAGAAAATATGGGACCGGCAAAATTGAAAAAAGCAAATGAATTAGGTATTTCTATTATTTTTGAAGAAGAATTTTTAAAAATGATTAAATGAGTTTGAAGTTTCAGCATGCTAAAATTATAATGTATTTTTAAACCATTACTAATTTAGTGTAGTTTTATAGGTTTTAGACCATTCAACATTCAACACCTAAGCATATAAAAACTCCTTTGGATAACTTGAATATTTAAAAATATTTTATACATTTGAAAAACATAATTATGAAACAATATTTTCTAAATACAAAAATTGTTATTAATCAATGGATTAATAAAAATCATTATAGTGGGTAAAGGTGAAATATAGAGTGTAGTGTAGTAAATATTTAGGAGTTACCAAACATATTAAAAAAAAGAAATATGACATTTAAAGAATTTGAATCTAAATTCAAGGAAAAGTGCCAACTTGAAAGCGTTTCAATTAAGAATTTTGAATTTTCTGAAACTGAAAAATATATTACCCTTGAACTTGAATATAGTTATGACACTATGCCAATTCCTGAAAGATTTGATATAAACAAAATTGACTTTTCAAATAAATTAGTGTCAGGAATTATTAAAGAAAAATATTTCAAGAAAGTTATCGAGACATTTTACATATAAGATAAAAATGAACAAAGACTTGATATATAAATACGTTCCATTCTCAACAAACTCATTGAAATTATTAATCAAAGGTGAATTATGGTTTGGATTCCCAAAAAACCTAAATGACCCCTACGAAGGAGAATTTTTAGTAAAAGAATATAATAACATTCCACGAAAAAGTCTTGTAGAATTCTTCTATGAACAACATCCCGAACTTTGTAAAGATGAAACCATTGAAGTAATAGTTGAAAAAGCAACTTATGATTATTCCGCTTTTTATAAAGATTTGTATGCTGCATTGAAAGTTCGATTAAAAGAAAATTATGGTGTTGCTTCCTTTTCTTATGACCAAAAAAATATTTTAATGTGGTCTCATTATTCTGATTCTCATGAAGGATTTTGCATAATCTTTAACAAAAATGAATTATTAGAAACAATTAAATATCCTTGGACAGAATTTTATGATGTTGATTACAAACCAGATTTATGTGTGTCTGAATTAATTTTAGAAAAAGGAAAAATTGCTTTTAATAACGAAAAAGAAATTCTATATAGAAAATTGGATATTTGGCAAAAAGAAAATGAAGCAAGGATGATTGCAATATTTACTCCTAACAACTTCAATAGAAATATAAAATTCAATAAGGACTGTGTAAAAGGTATAATCATCGGAGAGAATATGCTTATTGACAATAGAAATACTCTTCAAACACTAATTCAAAATGATACTGAATACAAAGAAGTTAAGTTTCATACAGCAATAAAAAACTTATCAAAGAAAGAAATGGATATAACTTAAAAATAAAAAGAAATTATGAATAAATTATTTGTACTTCTTAGTATAATTGTAATAATGAGCTGCTCTGATTCTGGACAAAAAAATGATTCATCAGAATGTAATAGGTCTGTTGCATATGGTGATATTGAGTTGTGTTTACCCGTAATTGATAGTATGAAAGAATGTTACTCTGTTCCAAATGTAAAAGAACTAGCAGATCAATTTGAACCCGAAGTGAGTACAATCCTTGCATTTTACCTTAATAACGAGACGTTCAATTTAGTAGACCACCTAAGTGAAATTTCATTTGATGATTATTTCAAAATTTCTGCTGCAAATAACCTAAAAGATTTTAAAGCTAGTAAATCAGAATTGAATCAGATGGCGAATATGCTTGAAACCAATTTCATAAAAGTAAATTGGAATGAGATTAAAAGTAATATAGAGAATAGCCTTGATTTCATTTCTGTTGGACAACCTGTTCTAATAGAAAGCTACTCACCACATTCTGAAATCAAAACTTTTGTTATGTTTATTAAATACCAAGGCGAAGATTTTGAATATGTAATGGCTATGTCATCAAATATGCTTCTTATTAAGGAACGCCTTATTTATTTAAACTATTTCAAGATTTATGATGGAGAAGAATCAATTAAAAAACTTAAGGCAAAAAATGATTATATTGTTTTACGACTTATGGAAGAGAATTAATGAACAATTCTATTTAATAATCTGAATATGCATTAAATTACGGGTTACTATACCATTTACCCACTTAGTTTTATAAAGAACCTTAATTTTTAATCATAAAACCATCACACAATGAAAGAAAAAGATGAATTAACGTGGAATGAGATATTTAAGAATTTTTTACTAATCAGAACCGGAATACCATTAGTGCTAACAATTATTTTCATGGCGGCTTTTGGAGGCACAAGTAGTAAAGGCAATGATTTAATTGTTGGTTTAGGTGTCATTTTAGCTATTGGTACTATTCTTGGCTTTTTAACATTCCTTAATGTAGTATTCGTTAAAGTTTTTAAAACAAAAAAAAGCAATAAAGACGAAAGTCAAATTTAAATATATATAGAAACTACTGACATAAAATAAAATACGTTTGGTAACGATGTATATAGTTTATGACGGATAAAGTGTTAGATATAAACATATTAACAATATATAACCATCGATGTAAGTTGAAAGATTTGTGTTTCAAAAACCGCCACAAAACCATATAATAACCGTCTGCCATAATCGAAAAAAAAAACGAATGGACAATTCAAACATATTATTTCTTGAAAAAATAATTCACCTTGGGAAAAGACTTGAAAAAAACAGAATCTATGAATTATTAGAACCGTGGATGATTGATGGCTATAACTCTATCGAAATTCAGAATGCAGGAAAAAAAATTAGCAACTTCATTGGTTTATCCAATCTTACATTTGTAATAACCTATACTACCCAGGAAAAGAATGTAGCAGGACATATAGAATTGAATAACAATAGTGATGAAGGAGTATTTATTGAAATTGATGAGAAGTTTAAATCAGAACCAGAAATTATTTTAGCCATTCTTGCACATGAAATTTGTCACAAATTAATTTATATCAATGGTTTATCACAATTTGGCCATGAAAATGAAATATTAACTGACATAGCAACTATTTATATGGGTCTTGGTAAATTATCGCTTAATGGTTGTGAAATTGTAAATATATCAACAAATACACAATGGAGTGGAGACGAAAGAAAAACAACAACTTCCACAACTACTCAAAAGGTAGGATATTTGAGCAGAAGTCAATTTGCTTTTGTATATAAAATAATTTGCGAAATGCGGAGAATACCAAATAATTACGCAATTACTGGTCTTAATGGTAATGCATTAGAAGTACTCAATAGAGTGTACTTCAATATAGATGATAACTTTTTCTATAATGATTTTGCCTTAAAAGAAGTGAATGAAACCTTAAAGAAAGCAAATCATGATATTCACTTAATTTCAGCATTGAATACTAAACTATCGAAAACTATTCAAAGTAACATAGAACTAGTAAATGAAACAAATAGAACAATCCACAAAAAAATAAAATCCACTAGTAAAAAATACATAGACAAAGCGAATGAAAAACTTAAGCCAGAGAGTTTAAACTTCGTTAAGAATTTACTTCTTATTGATGAATTAGAAAAATTAGAACGAATTTATAAAAATGAAGAAAGAGAAATAATCTCAATTAATTCTCAGTTTTTAGGTTTTTTATTCAAGCAAAATGAAAATGGAATATTTCCAATCAAATTAAATAATAGAGAAGCACTATATAATATTAAATGCCCTGTTTGTCAACACAGTATGCGTCTCAAACAGGATAAACTTGTCAAAATAAAATGTTTAAAATGTAAATACTCATTTATTATTGACAATACTCCAATTGAACATATTAATAGTGACAAGAGCACTACTCCAACGAAAAAATCTATTAAGCAAAAATTTAAAGAGATTATATCAATATTGAAACAATAAAATTACGGCAGCCAACACCTAAGCATATAAAAACTCCGTAGTGCGTTGGCATCTACGGTTTTTATATGCATTGTTGAACGACACCAAAAGTAGCGGGGCTGACTATTTCAGCAGATATGTGGTTTTAATAATTGCTGGGGCATAGTTCATCAAAAACAACTGAGATTTGTACTTATGTAGTAAACAAACATTTGCAAAAAATAAAAAGTGCGTTGGATAACTTGAATATTTAAAATTGTTTTATACATTTGAAAAACAAAATTATGAAACAATATTTTCTAAATAAAAATCATTATAGTGGGTAAAGGCGAAATAATGCGCATAGTGTAGTAAATATTTAGGAGTTATAACCAATTTTAAAATAAAAAACATGGCAACATTCAAAGATTTAGCTGACCAGTTGGAACCTAGATTAAAACTTATGTCCAAATTCAAAATTGGCAAAACAGGTCAAACTCTTAAAAACCGTTACGACCAAGAATATTCGGATGAATATAGTTTTTCTGAAGTAATTGATTTTTCTACAACAGCCAAAACAATAGATGATTTTGAGATTTACCTAATTAATCGATTTGGAAATTTTGAAAACTCTGATAACGAACAAGTTGGCGGAGGGGAGATGACAACTTCTGACAAATACATTGCTTATCTAATGTATAATAAATAGAAATTATGGATTATTTATGGGCATTCTTAATTTTTGCCGGAATTTGGACGTTAACAACAATATTAGCAGGATTTTTGAGATTGGTAATTCCAATTATTTTTTTTCTGCTAGGCTTTATTCTTGGTGCAGAATCAATAATATTAGGTATTGGTGGTCTCCTTGGCAGTTTCGTTAATATTTATAATACCAATAGATATATAAGGACTCAAGGAGCAATGTCAAACGCACCAAGATACAGTAAAACGGCTTCCATTGGATTTATAGTGGTCTTTATTGCAACAATTATTTTGAAATATGCATTTAATGTTGAATTGAGTAATTTTAATTATTGGTATCTTCTAATTTTTGCATTTATTGCTTGGGTAGTATTAAGCATTACTTTAAAAAATAATAGGAAGCAATCACTTGATAAATTAATAGAAAGCGTTATAAAATATAAGATAGTGGAAAAATATGATGATGCTCCTAAATGGGCAACATATTTATACTGTAACAATGGAAAAGAATGTTGGAATCAAACAATCCCAGGTAGTTTTCTTGCAAAGGATCCAAAAAACGATTTGACTTTTGTGCATAATACAAAAGAAAAAGCTTTACAATATGCTAAAGACTTTTTTGAAAATGCTGAATATGTAGAGAATTAAATAAAAAATTGGTTATAACACCTAAGCATGTAAAAACTCCGTAGTACGCTAGTATCTACGGTTTTTATATGCATTGTTGAACGACACCAAAAGTAGCGGAGCTGGCTGTTTCAGCAGATATGTGGTTTTAATGATTGCTGGGACATAGTTCATCAAAAACAACTGAAATCTATACTCATGTAGTAAACAAACATTTGCAAAAAATAAAAAGTCCGTTGGATAACTTGAATATTTAAAACTATTTTATACATTTGAAAAACAAAATTATGAAATAATATTTCCTAAATATAAAAATTTTTATAATCAATGGATTAATAAAAATCATTATAGTGGGTAAAGGTGAAATATAGCGTGTAGTGTAGTAAATATTTAGGAGTTATGTGGCATTAAGGAAAAGAGTCTGAGTATTAATTAATATTGGAATAATGAAAAAAAATGACCCAGAGAATATTAAGCCAAAAGATTGGATTTTCATTGGAAAAAGAAATGCAGTTGTTTGTAAAATATATAAAGACGAAACGAATAAAATAGAAGTAGTGTATTTGGATAGAGATCGTGCGATAAATGAAGATGCTCATTATGTTGATGGAAAATGGACTTTCGTCCATGAAGGACCATGCGGCGGTTATGCAGACAATTCAGAACGCTTAGGAGAATTTGTCAGAATACTAAGAGCTGGAAGATGGTGAGAATAATCTTTTAAATCATATTTTAACAACCTATGAAAAACTCGGTAGTTATAGTTATAATAATATTATTAATAACGTTCTGTTCAAATAATAAAACTGAAAAATTTCAAAAAGTTGAATTAGGAGAAGCTTGCTTAAATAGTTTAAATCTTTCTATGTTCCGTGGCATTTACCCAAGTATTTATTTAAACAAAGTCCATATTATTCTTGGGCAACCAGATGAAAAATTTGTGATAAATGATATTGATGAACCAAGAGTTGACTTGGCTTATTATAATGAACGCGGAAGATTACTTCTTCATTGGAGTGGTGAAATTATTGATGAAATCGGAATGATTGAATTCAGACCTAAAAGAAAATTATTCTTAAAAAATGTCTATCCAAAAGAAATAAGGGTTCACAAAAACATACTTAGAATTGACTGCAATCAAAAATATAAGTTTTACATATTTTTAAATAAAAATCTTAAAACAGTGAAAAAAATTGAATGGTGGTTTGAATAGAATAATTAAATAACGCCACATAATAGCAAGTCATAGCATATAGCCGGTTTATGTTTATCAAGACAAATAAGTAGTAAAACAAACATAAAAGCAATCAATAAAAATCCTGCAAAGAAACGGCTACGGGTCATATTTGCAGCACGTTATAATACATTTTGAATGACGATATTATTTAGAACAAAGCATATTTCAAAACTAATAATTTATCGAATTAAAATTTATTAAATAGTGAATTAAAAATCATTAAGATAAAGTCACATATACAGTATTAATATTCTAAAGTAAATTATTATGAAAAATAAATTATTTCGAATCTTGCTAATTTCTGTTGGGTTTATTGCCATATTTTTTGTTGCTCGATTTATAGGTTATTGGTCTAATTCTGCAAGTCAGAAAACAGAATTTAAAAATCCAACATTGTATCAGAAGGAAATTAATGAAATTAATAAATCTTGTCCTAGAATGGTTGATAGTGAAACTCGTTTTGACAATGTTGTTCTTCTACCAAATAACATTGTTCAGTATAACTATACTACAATTAATTACAAAAAGGAAGATATTAATATTGAGGACTATAAAAATTATGCAACACCCATTTATCTTAATCAACTAAAAACACACCCACTTTTGGAAGTTTTCAAGGAAAATAATACAGTCTTAGCCTATAATTATAAAGATAAAAATGGCGTTTATATTTGTACAATAACCATTACACCTGAAATGTATAAGAACTAATTAT
>Ga0307992_1002131_pt1 | contig 11392 bp, 8 predicted proteins | sample EllFjometagen133_FD_203162 | JGI IMG/M metagenome (GOLD analysis project Ga0307992, IMG submission 203162) | Marine microbial communities from Ellis Fjord, Antarctic Ocean - #133 | ecosystem: Environmental > Aquatic > Marine > Unclassified | place: Southern Ocean | collected 2014-10-08
AGCGGCTTCTAATAATTCATCAATCCGATTTTCTTTTTCAGTTATTAGCTTAATTAAATCTTGATCTAAGGCACCTTCTGGAACTTTACCATCATAAAATCTATTTATAAAGGTTAAAGTTCTATTTACAAGATTTGATAAATTACCAATCAATTCTCCATTAACTTTTTCCTCAAAATCAGCCCAGGAAAAAGTAAAATCAGATTTTTCAGGCCTGTTGTAGAACATATAAAAACGCCATACATCACTTGGAATACCTGTATCCATTACATCATTTCCAAAAATACCTACTCCTAGGCTCTTTGAGAATCTTCCACCTTCATAATTTAAATATTCAGTAGAGCTCATATGATGCAACATAGTCCATTTTTCATCAGTTGCTAATAAAGAAGCTGGGAAAATTACAGTATGGAATGGAATATTATCTTTTCCAATAAATTGGAACAATTCAGTATCCTCTGGAGATTGCCACCATCTCTTCCAATCTTCAACTGCATAAGCTGAAATTGAAATATAACCAATTGGTGCATCAAACCATACATAGAATACTTTATTCTCAAAACCTTTTTTAGGAACTGGAATACCCCATTTTAAATCTCTGGTTATAGCTCTTTCTTTTAAACCGTCACGAATCCAACTTTTAGTAACTTGAACAGCATTTTTTGCCCAAAACCCTTTAACTGAAGCTTCATTCATCCAAGACTCTAATAAAGGTAGTACTTTTGGTAAATCTAAATATAGGTGAGTAGTTTTCTTTACTTCAGGAGTAGAGCCACAAACACTACAATGAGGATCAATAAGTTCAGTTGGCTCTAATAGGGTAGAACAACTATCACATTGATCACCCTTAGCCCCCGCACTATGGCAGTGAGGACAAGTTCCAAATACAAACCTATCAGCTAAAAATCTATTACACTTAGGACAATATAACTGTTCAATCTCACCTTCTCTAATATAACCATTCTCATCAACTTTATTAAAAATATGTTGAACAATTTCTGTTTGTTTTTCAGTACTTGTTCTACCAAAATAATCAAAATTTATATCAAACCATTTGTATATATCCTTATGAATAAAATGATAGTGATCACATAATTCCTTTGGGCTGACACCTTGTTCTAAAGCTCTAGTTTCTGTAGCAGTTCCATACTCATCAGTTCCACACACATATAAGGTTTCATACCCTTTTGATCTGCAAAATCTAGCAAAAACATCAGCTGATAACACTTGTGTTAAATTCCCTAAATGAGGGATGTTATTTACATAAGGCAAGGCAGAAGTAACTAGTCTTTTTTTCTTCATAAAACCTCCAGGCAATCTTTTTAATAAAAAAAATTGCTCAAATTTATAGCAAAAATAGATTAAATTTCAATAATACTTTTGCTATAATATAGTTGAAATAACAAATTTTCAACCTATATTAAATAGTTTTATAATCTTAAATCTAATAAAATTATTTTAATTTTATCCATAATTCACAAAATATTATAAAATAAACAGATAAAATATGATGAATATAAACAATAAAGAGAAAAACAGAGCTTATAATTTATAAAGGTGTGAATATTGCTTGACCCTTTAGGGGTAACTTAGTTAAAATTAAAGTAATAAGAGGTAAAAACTCTTAAGGAGATAAAATGGACCAAGAACCTTTCAAACCAGCTAATAATAAAATTAATATTAGTCCAAAGTTAATAATTGGATTAGTAATTGCTGTTATTGTTCTAGCCACAGCCATGTCTAGTTTTTTCGTTGTCGATCAAACTGAACAAGCTGTAGTAACCCGATTCGGGCGCTATAATAGAACAGTAGGACCAGGATTACAAATAAAAGTTCCTTTGGGAATAGAAAAAGCTTATAAAGTTCCAACTCAAGTTGTACAAACAATGACTTTTGGTTACAGAAGCTCAATCAACACTAGTCCTTTAATTGCTAGTACTGATTTACCAGCAGAATCAATCATGCTAACTGGAGATTTAAATATAATTGACCTTGAATGGATCGTTCAATTTAAAATTAGCTACCCAGATAAATGGTTGTTTAACGTACAAGAGAGAGAAAGAACAATAAGAGATATTAGCCAAAGTGTAATGAATCAACTTGTTGGTGATTTACCTATTCTTTCAGTTATGACTAGCGAAAGAACCTCTATTGAAATTGAAGCTCAAAATGAGATGCAAAAAACTTTTGATTCCTATGGTCTAGGTATTAGAGTTGTAACAGTTAAACTTCAAAACATTGTACCACCAGAAGGTACTGTACAAAACGCTTTTGAAGATGTTAACAAAGCAATTCAAGATATGAACAGATATATCAACGAAGGTAAAGAGCAATACAACTCAATCATTCCAAAAGCACAAGGTGAAGCAAAACAACAAATTCAAATTGCTGAAGGTTATGCTAAAGAAAGAGTTAATAATGCAAGAGGTGATGTTGCTAGGTTTAATAGTATGAGAGATATATACCAACAAAGCAAACAAATCACAGCTGATCGTCTTTACATTGAAACTATGGAAGAAATTATTTCGCAAAGTACTGATAACTTAACACTTATTGATAAAGACTTAGAAAACTTCCTACCAATTTCTCAAATCGACAGTTCTAAAAACAGTACTGTTGTACAAAATAATACTAACGTAGGAGGTACTAACTAATGAAAAAATTTGTAACCACTATGGTTGTAATACTAGCCTTACTAGTTGTATTTGTTATACTCGGACCTTTCTATATTTTAGTAGAGGGAGAACAATCAGTTGTAACTCGTTTTGGTAAAATTATCGAAAGCGAAGATACTGCTGGATTAAAATTCAAGATTCCATTTATTGATAATGTTGTTGTTTATTCAAAGAAAATTCTATCTTGGGATGGAGAAGCTCAAAGAATTCCAACCAAAGAAAACCAATTTATTTGGGTTGATACCACAGCAAGATGGAAAATTAGTGATCCTGCTCTATACTATGAAACAATTAATACTCTAAGTAATGGTATTTCTAGGTTAAATGATGTTTTAGATTCTACAGTTAGAACTGTAATATCAGAAAATTCATTGAATGAAGCAGTTCGTAATTCAAACCAAATTAATGTAATAAAAGTTGAAGCTACTGTTCAAAACTTAGACAATTTGCAAGATGCAGAAAATCTTAGAAACTTGACAAAAACAAACACGCTTCAAGAAAACATTTCTATAGGTCGTGAGGGTTTATCTTCAAGAATGTATACTATGGCTGATGAATTTACTGATGCTTATGGTATTGAATTGATTGATATTGTTATTCGTCAGATTAGATACAGTGATGATTTGACTCAAAGTGTATATGAAAGAATGATAAAAGAAAGAAACCAAATAGCTGAAGCTTATCGCTCCTATGGTCAAGGACAACTTGCTCAATGGAAAGGTAAAACTGAAAGTGAACAAAAAGATATCATTTCAACAGCCTATGCTACTAGTGAAGAAAAGAAAGGTATAGCTGATGCTGAAGCTGCAAGAATTTATGCTAAAGCTTATGAAGCAGATCCTTACTTCTTTAAACTCTGGAAAACTCTAGAATCATACAAAAAAACAATTCCTTCACTAAACAAAATATTAACCACTGATATGGAATATTTTGATATGCTTTACGGAATAAATGTTGAGAAATAGAAAATAATCTATTAATCAAAACTAATAAAAACTTGAATGTAATTAATTTGCATTCAAGTTTTTTTATGCCCATTTACAACCAATATCCTCCCATACAGTGTTATGTTGATAACAAATAAGCGTATATTTATTAACTAATTTCAATAAAATATGTATAATTATTACTTAATACTTGATTTATATTAATTTTTATTGTATAAATATGCTAAATATCATTTGGAGGTTTATTATGATAAAAGTAGGAGTAGTTGGAGCTACTGGGTACTCTGGTGCAAAACTCGTAGAATTATTACTCAATCATAAAGAAGCAGAAATCGTTTATTTAGGATCAAAATCATACACAGGCCTTACTTTAGGGGAAGTTTATAAAAACTTTTCACCCTTTAAAAATTTAGTTTTAGAGAATCTTGAATTACTAGAGGTAAGTAAAAAATGTGATGTAGTTTTTCTAGCACTACCTAGTAAAATAGCCAAAGATTTGATTACAGAAGAAATACTAGATAACACTCTCATAATTGATTTGGGTGCAGATTTTAGACTTGAAGATTCAATATCTTATCAAAAGTGGTACCAAACTACTCCACCTAATTCAAATATATTAAAACAAGCCATTTATGGATTAACCGATATATATAAAGATAAAATTAAACAAACAAAACTGATAGCTAATCCTGGTTGCTATACTACCTGCTCAATTTTAACACTAGCACCTTTGGTTTATAATAATTTGATAGATTTAGATTCTATTATAATTGATGCAAAAAGTGGTGTTTCAGGAGCTGGAAAAAGTTTAAATTTTAATTCCCTATATTGTGAAGCCAATGAAAATATAAAAGCTTACGCATTAACTTCTCACCGGCACACTCCAGAAATTGAGCAGGAACTTAGTAAATTAGCAAAAAGAAAAGTAATTGTACAATTCACCCCACACCTAGTTCCAATGAACAGAGGGATTTTATCAACTTGCTATGCAAAATTAAAAAAAGATGTGGACTCAAAACAAATAAACACAGCTTACATTAATTTTTTTAAAGATTGTGAATTTGTAAACTTTTTGGGAGAAAATCAAACAGTTGAAACAAAATATGTAAAAGATTCCAACCGAATAGATATTAGTTTCACTATAGATAAGAGAACAAGAAACATAATTGCTCTTGGAGCAATAGATAATCTTGTAAAAGGCGCGAGCGGACAAGCTATGGAAAATATGAATCTATACTTTGGCTTTGATCAATATTTGGGGTTGCAAAAATTTGCATCAACTCCAATATAAGGAATAAAAATGTATAAAATAATAGATACCCCTACTTTACCAAAAGGTTTTAAAATTAATGGTATTGCCTGTGGTTTAAAAAAAATAAAAAAAGATTTATCTTTAATTGTAAGTGATAATTTATGCTTTTCAGCAGGAACTTATACCACAAATAAAGTAAAAGCTGCCCCTGTTATTTGGGACAAAAATCTTACTGATAATAAATTTAGTACAAAAGCCCTTATTGTAAATAGCGGTAATGCTAATGCCTGCACTTCCACTCAAGGCGAAAACGACAATCAGGAAATAGCGAAGTACCTTGCAAAACACTTAGACTGTGATGAAAAGAATATACTTATCTGCTCAACAGGTGTAATTGGAGTGCCACTAGAAATGGACACTTACAAAAAAGGAATTGCTTCTATTGTTAAAACTATCGAGGTAAGTGATGAAAATTTATCAAATTTTAGTAATGCAATACTTACTACAGACACTTTCTCCAAAATTGTTTCAGTTAAAACTGTTATCGATAATAGAGAAGTTACCATAACAGGGATTGCTAAAGGCTCAGGCATGATTCATCCAAATATGGCAACCATGCTTAGTTTTATTTTTACTGATGCGAATATAGAGCAACAAGCACTCCAAAATCTATTAGGTAATACAATAGAAGATACTTATAATATGATTAGTATTGATGGCGATACCAGTACAAATGATACAGTTATAGCTTTAGCCAGCGGATATGCTAATAATGATATTATAAGTGAAACCTCTTTCTATTTTAAACAGTTTCAAAAAGCCTTTGAATTTGTAAATACTTTTTTAGCCAAAGAAATAGTAAAAGATGGAGAAGGGGCTAGTAAATTTATACAAGTAGATTTAACTGGTGCTAAAACAAAAAAAGATGCAAAAAATATTGCAAGAACTGTAGTTAGTTCAAATCTTGTAAAATGTGCCTTTTTTGGAAGTGATGCAAACTGGGGAAGAATTCTCTGTGCAATGGGTTACAGCGATAGTTATTTTGATACAAACAATGTCTCAATATCTTTCGAAAGTGATAAAGGTACAATCTGTGTTGTTGATAAAGGGCAACCTATAAAATTTGATGAAAATTTAGCTAAAGATATTCTATTAGAGAAAACTATTCTAGTTAAAATAAAGCTAAAAGATGGTGATTATAGTGCCACAGCCTGGGGCTGTGATTTAAGCTATGATTATGTAAAAATCAATGGCGACTACAGGAGTTAGGTGTGAAAGAATTTATTAAAAAAGCAGATACTCTTATTGAAGCTATTCCTTACATAAGAAAATTTTCAAATACTACGGTTGTTGTTAAGTATGGTGGATCAGCAATGATGAGTACCAAATTAAAAAAATCAATCATACAAGATATATCAATGCTAAAGTATCTTGGAGTTAATATTGTACTAGTTCATGGTGGAGGAAAAAATATTACAAATACTCTCTCTAAAATGAACAAAGAAACAAAGTTTGTTAATGGCCTAAGAGTTACGGACAAAGAAACTGCAAAAATAGCGGAAATGGTACTTTCTGGCAGTATTTCAAAATCTTTGGTTCAAAATTTACAAAGTCATGGACTAAATGCAGTTGGAATAAGTGGTAAAGATGGTAATACTCTCTCTGTATCTAAAGAAGAAAAAGAAGTTGATTTAGGGTTTGTTGGCAAAATTGATTCAGTTAATACAGATCTATTAAACACTTTATTAGAAAACAATTATATTCCTGTATTTTCACCCATTGGTAGCGATGCTAAGGGAAATACTTATAATATCAATGCAGACTATGCTGCAAGCGCTCTAGCGGGTGCCCTTAAGGCTCAAAAGCTAATATTCTTAACTGACACCAATGGAATTTTAAAAGACAAAGATGATAATTCAAGTGTAATAAGTAGTATTACAAAAAAAGAAGCACAATCCTACATTAGTCAAAAAGTAATACAAGGCGGAATGATTCCTAAAATAAACTGCTGCATTGAGGCAATTGAAAAAGGAGTCGAGAGTGTGCACATTTTAGATGGGAATTTACCCCACTCTATGTTATTAGAAATTTTCACATCAAAAGGATGTGGCACGATGATAATCAATGAGGATCAAAATAAAAACAAAAATGAGGATAATAAAGATGAATAAGCAAATTGAAAGTTCCAAACAAGTTATTTTAAATACATATACCAAATTTCCAGTAGTTTTTGAAAAGGGAGAAGGAAATTATTTAATCGACTCAAATGGCGATAAATATTTAGACTTTGTCGCAGGAATAGCTGTTAATGCCTTAGGTTATAATAATGCTGAAATCAAAGCTGCTTTAATTAAAGTAATAGAAAATGGTGTTTTTCACACCTCTAACCTTTATTGGCATCCTTATGAATTACAAGCGGCATCTAAATTAATAAACCTTTCTGCCCTTGAAAAAGTTTTCTATTGTAATAGTGGAGCTGAAGCTAATGAAGCAGCTCTAAAACTTGCAAGAAAATTTGGATCAAAAGACAATCGCTTTAAAGTAATCTCGATGAATCACTCCTTTCATGGAAGAACTTATGGTGCTGTTTCAGCAACAGGACAAGAAAAATATCATAAAAACTTTTTTCCGCTCCTTGAGGGTATAGCTTTTGCTTCTTTCAATGATTTAAGTAGCGTTGAAAAAATTATTGATGATAAATGTTGTGCAATTATTGTTGAACCACTTCAAGGTGAAGGTGGTATTATTCCAGCTACTAAAGAATTTCTACAAGGTCTTAGAAAGTTGGCAGATAAACACAATTTGCTATTAATTTTTGATGAAGTTCAATGTGGTATGGGAAGATGTGGAAAACCCTTTTGCTATCAAGTTTACGATGTTAAACCAGATGTATTAACACTTGCAAAAGCACTAGGTGGGGGAATTCCTTGTGGCGCAATGGTTGTTGGAAAAAAAGCAAACAACATATTCGAGCCTGGAGATCATGCTTCTACTTTTGGTGGTAATTTATTAGCACTTAGTGCTCAATCCGTTGTATTAGGAAAACTAGAGGATAAAGAATTTCTCGACAGTATTTCAGAGAAAGGTGAATTATTAGTCGAAGGTTTAGTGAAACTAATTAAAAAATATCCAGATAAACTAGAATCAGTTAGGGGATTGGGGTTAATGCAAGGTTTGGTAGTAAAATGCAATCCTATTGAAATTATCAATGGTTGTTTAAAAAACAAACTATTGGTAGTAAGAGCTGCAAGTGATGTGGTAAGGTTTGTACCACCATTAACAATCAAAAAAGATGAAATTGAAGCTATGCTATCAATATTAGATAGAGTAATTGCCTCTATTTAATTTTAAAAAAAACTGGGAGAAAAAGAATTATTCTTTATCTCCCTTTTATATTTTTTACTCTTTATTAGTTTTTCTTTTTTAACTTAGAAACTTCCCCAGCAACTATTTCATCTATCTTTTTAATCAAATAAAGCAATTCATAATTAGTAACTGTGGGATTTAATAAAGTACATTTTAAATAAACCTTATTATTGTAACTGGTTTGTCCTATTACTAGGCCATTTTCATGCAATAAGATTTTTCTTATTTTTTTATTTAACTTGTCTGATCCTTTGTGCTTAAAAACAACAGAACTTAATTCAGGGGATACAACTGTTTCAAAGGCTTCATCCAAATCTAGCATATTATAAAAAGTTGTTGCATTGTTTATGCATTTATCTATAATTTTAGAGTAGCCGTCTCTCCCTTGAGTTTGAAAAGCTATCCAGACTTTCAAAGCATCAAAACGCCTAGTAGTTTGTATAGATTTTCCGACTAAATTAGTATAGCCATCTTCTTCATCTTCCTCTCTATTTAGATAATCAGCATGCAATTGATATGGCTCTAGAAGTTTTTTATCCTTAACTAAAAAGGCACTACAACTTATTGGAAGTAAAAACATTTTATGAAAATCAATAGTAATTGAATCAGATAATTCTATACCTTTAATTCTATCTCTATATTTTTCACTTAAAATTAATGCGCCACCGTAGGCTGCATCACTGTGAAGATACATAGAGTGTTTATCACAAATTTCTCTGATTTTTACTACATCATCAATACTTCCATAATCAGTAGTTCCAATTGTAGCAACTACTGCAATTGGAATTAAACCTTTGGCTAAATCCTCTTGAAGCATTATATTAAGCTGTGAATTATCGAGTTTAAACTGATCATTTGTGGGAACTTTTCTAACACAATCATACCCTAGTCCTAAAATGTGCGCTGCTTTTTCAATTGAAAAATGAGATAAACACGAGGTGTAAATTCTAAATTTATGATAATTAGAGGGTAAACCTTTTTTCTTTATATCGTGGTGCAAAATATTGTTACAATACCAATCTCTAGCACATATTAACCCACTAAAATTTGATTGACTGCCACCGGAGGTAAAAACACCATCACTGTCACCACTATAATTATATAATTTAGTTAACATATTTATAACTAGCAATTCTACTTCAGTAGCAACAGGACTTTGATCCCAGGAATCCATAGATTGATTAAAGGAGGCTATTATCAACTCGCTAGCAATACTCTCTACAATTGCTGGACTGTGTAAATGTGCCATATAACCTTTTGAAGAGGTATATAAAAAATTAGGTAAGATTTTATTAATTACTTTATTTAATACTTCATCAAAGCTTTCACCGGTTTCAGGTAAAATATCAATTTGCTCAAGTTCATTCTTTAATTCATATGGAGACAAGCCCCTATAAGCTAAAGATGTATTAAAAGAATTGGTTATAGCCTTGGAAGTTTTAGCAATAATATCATTATAATATTGTTTGCTTTTATTATTATTATTTAATAGTAAATTCTCAAATTCCATTATCTACTTCCTTTACAGATGAAGAGAAAATTTCAAACATTTCTTCTATTTCACCATAGCTTATATTTAGGGCACAAAGCACTCTCATTACAGAGCCGTATCTGCCACCTTTTTCCATAATCAAATGTTTTTCAAAACATTTTTTTTGAACCAAAGCTGAAATATCTCCAGATGGTGGGAAAGAGCCTATAATATCTTTTTGACCTTTTGGATCTATGAATTCTATACCAATCATCAAACCCTTACCTCTAATATCACCTATAACAGAGACTTCCTCTTTTAATTGAGTTAATTTTTCAAGTAAAAATTCACCTTTTTCTCTAACTTCTTTTAAAAAGGATGGTTTACTAACTTCATTTATTACAACTGTCCCTGCAGCCATTGCTAGTTGGTTTCCTCTAAAGGTCCCTGCGTGAGAACCGGCATTCCAACCATCATATTTTTTATTATAAATTACCAAGCTCATGGGTTGTGCCCCACCAATTGCTTTAGAAACTAAAATTGCATCTGGAGAAATATCTGCATATTCATGTGCAAAAAACTTTCCAGTTCTACCTATTCCACATTGAATTTCATCAAAAATTAATGGAATATCTAGTTCTCTTGTAATTCTTCTTACCTCTTTTAAAAATTTAATTGGTGCTGGGATAACACCACCTTCCCCTTGAATAGGTTCTAATATAACAGCGGCGGGTTTTGTAATCCCACATTCAGGATCTTTTAAAGTTCTCTCGAAATATGCAATTGCTGCATCAACTCCTTTATCACCACCCAAGGCAAAAGGACATCTATAAGAATATGGAAAAGGAAAAAAGTGAGCATCAGGCATCAAAGAAGCAACTTTTTCTTTTGCATTAAGATTACCTGTAAGAGCTAATGCTCCATGGCCCATTCCATGATATGCCCCAGAAAAAGCAATAACAGTTCTTCTTCCTGTAACAGTTTTGAATAACTTTATTACTGCATCCACAGCATCTGTACCTGAAGGGCTACAAAACTGAATTTTAGCGTTATTTTTTAATTCATCTGGTAATTGATTGATTACTGCTTCTACAAAAGCATCTTTGGTAGGTGTAATTAAATCTAAAGTATGAAGAGGTGCTTCACTCGAAATTAAATCTACCATTGCTTTATTGATTTGTTTATTATTATGACCTAAAGCAAGGGTACCAGCTCCACAAAGAAAATCTAAATATTTATTTCCTTCAACATCTTCTAAATAAGATCCATAAGCTTTATTCAAAGCAAAAGGAAACTTTCTAGGATAACTTCTTGCGCTCGATTCAAACGCATTTTGTCTATTAATATAATAACTATTATTTTTCATTTGGTTACTTCCTTAAATGATTTTCACCAAAACCCATTTATTTATTTACACAAGGGATTGTAAATTTTTTATTTATGGTTTTCTGATAGGGAATATATATAGTTTAATGATAAAATTCTAGGCTTTTTTATAGTTTTTTCATTAAAATATACTTTTTTTTCAATACAAACATTTAAACCTTATTTTAAATATAAACAAGAGGGAAAATATAACTTCCAACCTTGTTTATATTATATATTTAGCTTAACGATTTTTTCAGTAAAACGCAACTTTTATACGCATATTTTTAAAGAATGAATATAAAAATAAAATTAA
>Ga0307992_1002132_pt1 | contig 11390 bp, 14 predicted proteins | sample EllFjometagen133_FD_203162 | JGI IMG/M metagenome (GOLD analysis project Ga0307992, IMG submission 203162) | Marine microbial communities from Ellis Fjord, Antarctic Ocean - #133 | ecosystem: Environmental > Aquatic > Marine > Unclassified | place: Southern Ocean | collected 2014-10-08
ATTATCAACTTTAGCTTTATCAACATTTGTATAGTCATTTGTTGACAAGGCTTTACCAGTCACTTTGTCAACTTTGTTTAAGTCAATTAATCTACCTTGATTAGCACTCAAAGGTTTTTCTACGTCTGTGCTATCTAAAGCATCCACAATATCACTTATACTTACTTTGTTATTACTTAAAGCATTTATTGCATCTTGTAATAACTTAGCTACATTTGCACTTGCAGGTTTATCTGTATCAATGCTAGTTGTGTTGTTTACTATATTAGCTTTTGTGATATATAAACTCAAAGTAGTTAAATCAGCTTTGTTTGTAATTAAGCTTGCTATTGCATCAGCATTTGCTTTGATTGTTTCAGTACTCCAACCTGCACCAGCTAATATTTTTAAAAGATTTGATAGCTTCATTTTTTTCATGTATGCTAATCCTGTTCCACCTGTTTCTACTCCAAATAAAGCATCAGCATCTATTGCTGTTGTTTCTTGTGTGTTGTCACTATATGGTACTATTGCCATTTTATTCTCCTAATCGTATCTTCTGTCTAATATATTCACTTGACTTGATTCTAATATATAAACTTCACCAGTTTGTATTATCCATTTTATTTCATAATAGTAATTTCTTGGGTCTAAGGTTGTGTCTGCTACACTCAATGTAAATTCTGCTATTCCTTCAGCACCACGATTTGTTACATTTGCATTTTGTGAAATTACAGCATCTTCATCACTTTCACTTTCAGTTCTTTTAAATATAATACTCACTGTATCATTTTCTATATTTTGTAACACTTTATCTTTATAACAATACACATTAAAAGATTTTGTAGTTTTTTCAAAAAAGTTTGTTAACATTCTTCTCGCCTCCATTCTATAAATCCATAACTATCTTCAGTATCATATCCATAGCCATAACCAGTATAAGTATTATAAATTAAAACATCTTTTATAATTGCACTATATATTGATTCTACTATTTTAGAACTAATACTTTTTTCTATAATATTAGATTCATATATTTGTTCTTTTATCTTACACTTTATCATGCTTTCCTCTTATTTTATTATACAACAAAGCACCTATTAAAATTCATTAATAAGTGCTTATCTGTTACATTCTACCTCTACTTATTAAAACTTTTTTTCGCTCTTCCATAGATATTAATAAACTATCAACGCCTTCGATTCCAACAAAAGTATTGTTGCTTATATTATATGTTGGTGAATCAGAACCATTTCCAAACCCAAAGTCTTTTGCTTTACTTAAAGGAGCTATTATTTCAGGTTCTCCACCATCACCTACAACTGCATTTGTTGGTCTAGTCGCTATTCCACCTTCTGCTAAATATACTGGTGGTAATGGTGGTGGTTGAGCACTTATACTTGCAACTTGAGCTATTGTCGCTCCTGCAATAATAGGAGTAGAAATTGCTCCAATAATTGGACCTAATGCCCAAGCTTGCATAATCCCTTCTGCACCTGCAATTATTGCACTTGATATAGAAGATTTCTTATCATTTTCAAATTGTGCTACATCTGCAACATGTTGCCTACGTGTTACTTCGTTTTGTGCTTCTTCCCACTTTGCTTGAGCAAGTTCTTGGTCATCTGCATATTTTGCTTCCGATGCAGTTTTGCTTGCCAAATATTCTTCATAACTTATTTGGTCGGTGTCATACATTTCTTGTAATGAATTTAATTCTTCTTCATTAGCTTCTGATAATCTATCTAATGCCTCATCTTTTGCATCAGCAAGTCCACCTACTCTATCAATTTCTCTTTGAGCTAATTCAATAGCTTGTTCTTCTTGTGCCATCGCTAAGTCAAAACTAGCACTAAAGGCATTTGATACAGCATTTATAACTGGTTGTAAATCACTCCATGTATTACTAAGTTTTTTAACACCTTTTTGAAAATTCTCTAATACACCATAAGCAGTATCACCCATAGCACTTTTTAAAGCTTCTGCTATAGGTTCTAATGCACTTCTTTCTAGTTTATAATCTTTTATAAGCTGATTATGATAAGCAAGTGTGTATGCATAATCTTTTGATTCTTTCCCATATAACTTTATAGATGCTTCTAATGCTTGCTGTTTATTATGTTCTAATACTTCAATTTGTGATGCACCAGATATTGCAAATAATTTTTGTTCCCACTCTTTTTGGATAACTTCGTCAATTTTTTTAATTTTCTCGTCATATAAAGCAAGTGTATCAGCCATGATACCTTCTTCGGTTTCACCTTTTTCTTCTAATTGTGCAATTGCTTCATCACGTTTTATTTTAATTTTATCATATACATTAGTAGTTGTTTCTAATAGTAAATTTCTTGATGCAGTTTTACGATTTGCGTCTCCTAATTTAATTATTTGGTCATCGTATAAAGCGTTTGTATCAGCTATGATACCTTCTTCAGTAACACCAGTTTCTTCTAATTTCTTTAAAGCAACTGCACGAGCATTATCAATTTTTGCATATTCACTAGTAGTTGTTTGCAATAATAAATTATTTTTAGCAAGCTCACCAGCTTCTTTAATTGTTTTATCTCTTAAAGCATCATAATAATCTCCAAGTTTATCTAAATAATCTGCGTCTGTTGCATGAGCTTCGCCTGCTTTTAATATTGCATTAGCTCTATCATTTTCAATTTTGACTAAACCTTTACCAGCACTTAAAAGACGTAGATTATTTTCTAATAATCCTTTCCGTTCTTTTACAAACGCTTCGCCTTGTGAAATTTCTTCATTGGTTGTTACAACTAATTGTTCTCCTAGACTTAAAAGTAAAGCAGTTAGAAAAGTTTGTTCTGAAAGTTCAGCTGTAGATGCTTTTTGTTTATTTAAAACTTTTATTGTTGATTCTAAATCGGCAGAACTTAATTGGCTATAAACTAACATTGTATTGGCTACTTTTTTAGCTAACAAATCAGCTTCATTTGCTCCTTTGCTAAAAGCATCATCACCTTTTTTCATTGTTTCAGCTAAAGTGTTAATTTCTTTATATAATTCTGGATAAGCATCAGCTAAATATTCTATACTCATTTGTTCATTAGCAACAAGTTGAGCTGTTTTTATCATAGTAGCTTGTTGACCAAGTTTTAAACTACCTAGTTTACCTTCTGCTTCTAATAACTTATTGGTACTATGTATTAAAAGACTTTGTGCTTCACTATATGCGACTTTTTTTGTGCCTAATTCAGTAAATCCATATCCTTGCATCATTTGAGCTCGTGTTAAATTATTTAAATCATCAATAATACCTTCAGCTTTGAATCCATCAATAACTGCATTTGCTTTTTCCTGCCTTGCAGTTTGTGTTTCTATGGTTTCACTATAAGATTGGGTTTTACTCTCTATCGTATCATAATTTTGAGCTAATTCAAGAAGGTCACTATTCATATCTAAGACTATTTGTTGTTTTCTTATATCTAATAAGTTTCGTTCTGTAGTTGTTAACCCTTCTTGTTTGTCGCTAAGTGTTTTAATTATTGCACTATAATCTTCTGTTGAGCTAACTAAATCAAGTAAAGTACCATTCATTTGTTCAGTTATACTATAAGAGCCCATCATTTTATCAATAAATGTTGTTGTTGCTGGTACAATACCACCAAATGCACCTATAATCGCATCACCAATTTCAGTGCTTATAGCTTGCATTTGAGAACCTAATCTCTTGAACTCAAATCCTACTTTATTTATTCCTTCCGTTTGTTCTCTATAAGCTCTATCAGTTGCACCAACACTATCACTTAATAAATCCATTTTACGTTTATAAGTATCAGCTTGGTCCATTGCTAATGCTTGAGCACCAACTACTGCTTGTATACGACCAAATAATTGTTTAAGTGATATTCCACTTTCTTTACTATACGTTGCTATCTCTTCTAATGCACCTTGGAATCCTTTTGCTTGTACAAAAGCTTTACCACTTGATACACCCATTTGGTCATAAAATTTCTGTAATGCTTGTGAAGGAGCTGATAAAGCTACTAAAGCACCTTTTAGTTGTGTTGCTACTTCGTTTGTGTTACCTGTAACACCAGTTAAAGTTGCAAAAGATGTAAATAACTCTGTAGTTGTAACACCTAAGTTTTTACTTAATGATGTTACTCCTTGTATACTTCCAGCTAATTCAGGGAATGTTGTTTGACCTAATTTAACTGTCATAAATGCTAAGTCTGATACTTTTTGTAAAGCTTCAGCACTTGTATCACCATAAGCTTTAGTAACAGCACTTAATAAATTTAAAGACCCTGTAGTAGTACTTAAACCTGCAATTGAGGCTCTAGTAACTACATCCATCTTCGCAGTTGTATCAGTGGCATCACCAAACGCTGATATGACTTGATACAAACCACCACTTAAATCTGAAAGTGATTTAGCACTTTCAGTACTTAAATCTCTAATAGAATCTTTTAATTCATTAATTCTATTTATTTCACCAGGAATAAGTGTAGCAACATTAGCCATACCCTCATTAAATTCAATTGCTTTTTTTGTACTATCTATTAATACTTTTTTTAAAGTTAAGAGTGTACTTGCCAATCCTGCAATTTGAGCAATTGAACTACCCATAAAGGTTTCCATAATGAATTGTATACTATATTTTTTAGTTGCCATTTTTACCTCTCATTTCTCTGTTCATTTTCAATTGCATCGAAAATTTCAAAAACTTTTATTATTTTCCATGGATGTTCATACCAACTTTTACTATAAGGCATATAACCTTTTTTATACCATTGCCACATTTTTATCCATTGAAAAAAATAGGTACTCATGTAATTTGGTATTTCCTTTTTCATAAAAGAAAATCCACCTAAATTACATTTAACAGCATGTAAAGAATCACACGTAAATCTATTAGGTTTATAATTCGCACTTCCCTCCATCCAAAGGAGAAATGCGATTATTAGTTTTTTGTGTTAAGAACACCAATTGTTGTAATATAATCTTCAATTTCTCTAACAATTGAACTAATTTGGTCTGACTTGTACTCATAAAGTTTTTCAGCATCTGTAAATTCTATAATTTCGCCATTAGCTCTTTTAAATTTAAAGTTCTTTAATTCTTTAATCTTTAAAATAAACTCCCACTTAGGGCTACATTCTCTATATTTTTTAGTCCAAACATCAGTTGATATAATTTTTTCAACATCTGATTCTTTGGCTAATTCTTGAGCAATTTCATTTGCAGTTCTTTGTACTAATTTATCTAAATCCCTAGCACTTAAAGATGCTAGTGTAACTACCATTTGGTCTTCTTCTTTTCGCTTTGTATTATCATATGCTTTTACAACATATTTTATTTCTTCATCTGTAATATCAATATAAAAATCTGTTTTAGGTTGTTCAACCTTTTCAACTTCTTTTGTTTTTTTAACAACTTCTTTTTTAATTTCTTTCATTTATTATTCCTTTAATAACTAAATTTACTACACCTGTTTTTGCAGATGTAGTATTATGATTTTATAGTAAAATTTCAATTAATTGTAATCTATCACCACTTACTGGACTAAAGTTTGAACTGAATTCCTGTGCTGTGTTATCAACAATTTTAATATTACCATTTTCAATTGCTATTTTGCCAATTACTGCAATTCTCTTTCCACCAGTTACATCTTCCTCATTCAAGAATCCAAGTAAAATTAATTCACCATCTGTTGATTCACTATAATTAATTTTACCATCGGTTGCTACTGATAACAAAGGTAAAAAAGCATTAAGATAATCTAAATTATCTGCTCTTGTAATACCACTCAGTGTACCACTTGCATCGGTACGTCCCATACGATAAGTTTTTATATCATCAGGTAAAGTTGTCATCTCAATTTTGTCTTTTGTTAAAGCAATTTCAAATGATTTGATACTTGCATCTGGTACTGCACTTACTTCAAGCACCATTTCTTTTACTTTATCACCAACTGCTGGAACCAAAGTACCATCATTATAAAAATAGAACCCTACTTTTGCACCCTCGAAATCAAAGACTGTTGTTAATGCTGTTGCAAGTGCTGTTATTCTATAAAATCCAGCTCCATCTCCACTTGCTTTGTCTCCATCAACCAATTCATCCAATGTTTGAGTAACATCTCCTACCAATTCTGCAGAAGTATCTTTTACAAGATACAAAGCCCCATCATTACCTATTAATTTTTGTTTAGCCATTATTTTCTCCTATATTATTATTATAACATTGTCACTTTAGTTTAAGTGAACTCTTTATATTCTATTGTCAAATAGATTGTATAATAAATATCATTCACATTAGATATTTCACTATCTCCTGAACCACCATCTTCATACACATATGCCAAATGAACACTTCCGTAATCATTTGTCAATATACCATTTGTTTTATATATATTTTTTAAATCTTCTATAATTGCCAAAGCTCTTGATGTACCAGTATCTTTAGGTACATTTACATTTATTTGAGCAATTCCGTTTAATCTTAGCTTACCATCAAGTGTAACTTCACTATTATAAGCACTCATAAAATATAATTCCAAAAATTCATCTATACTGTCAAAGTCAAACTTTACATTTTCGGTGATTAAAGAAATTGAATTTGCTGTGCTGTATGTTTTTAGTTCTTTAGTTATCACTTTAATTACATCACTTCTTGTCATCTGTTTCACTCTTTGCTTTTTTAACAATATCATCAAGTTCTAACATAGTTATTCTTACCATTCCCGATGGTGCTTGTTTACTAAAACCATTTATGGTTCTTCGACTTTCACCTTTAGGAGCAGTTGGATATTGACCTAATTCAAGTTTTTGAATATAAGGTAAATTATTCGTTAAATATAAATTTCTACCTATCTCAAACTTGTCTATTACTTTAGCAACTTTGTTTATTGTATTTGCTCCATTTTTGTCGGTTTTTATTCTGTCATGCTTTGAAGATTTGTCTAAACTACATATCCAATTCCCTCTAGCACTACCACCATAATATTCACCAACAGGTGTTTTTTTGATAACTCTACTATATCCTTCTAATGCTATTGCTTGAATAACTTCTTGTGCATATTTTTTTGCATCTTTTGACATTGTAGAAAAATCATCCATATGATATTTTATATTGTCTGCCATTATTTCCTCACATATAACTTATGTAAAACAACAATGTTAGCTGGTGCAATTGGGTCAGACCTATATATTCTATATTCTTGTTCTAACGCTATATAATCGTTCACTACAGGACTTATATCACTTGGAGTCATATATATAACTTTATCACCAGTCAACACATTAGTACCATCAATTTCAAGCTTATCAATTTCAACTTGTAGAACTTGTACAGGAAACATTTGTGTTGCACTATCTAAAGACACTGTTATTTCACCAGTTATTTTATTTTCATAATAATAATAACCTTCTATATCATCATACTTTTTGTCCCAATCATTAATAGATGTGTTTCTTTTCAAAGTTGTTTCAAATCCAAATTCTATCATTAATGGTATAACTGTTTCTACTAAAATAGCATTATAATCAAAAGCCATTAGTATCTCCTTACATTTGCATTATATGATATAGCTACTACATAATCTTTTAAATAACTTGCAATACTATTATATGTTTTCTTGACACTATTACCATTTGTGTAAGAATATGCTGTTTTAATTGGTCCTACAGTTACACTTTTAGCCCCAACACCACTTTCTTCTGCTTCAAACAAATTTGTGCCATTAATTAATAATTTAGCTGATTCGCAAACTGCCTTCATTAACCTTTTGGGTATTCCAATAACTAAATAACCTTCCCTATCATATAAATATAATCTAGGGAAAGATAAGTCCTGCTCTTGTTCTGTTGAACATCCTCTAAAATTATACTTCATATCAATGTATTGGGTTGCTTTAATTATATAATTAATTAGCGTCTCATCATCTTGCGTAAATGTTGTTCCTCTTAAAGCCCAATAGTTTACTAAATATTCTAATGTTATATAACTATTAGCATTTTCAACTACTGTACCATCTTCTACAATCAAAGCCATTATGACACCCCCTTTTATGTATCTTTATACTGCCCTTGCATTAATACAAGCTTTAAATCTTTTGCCATATCTGTAAGCTTAACGTCAAGACCTACGATTTTTGTTTCAATAATTACTAATCTTTCATTTGTGTTATATCTTACATCGCTTAAATTGTCTTTCAATCCAGTTATAACTTCATTCGTTTGATTAACATTATCTTTTAAAAAACATATATCTTTTCCATGTTGCTTAATAACAGACTCCTTTTTTAAAATGGAGAAGATGTACACAATAAGACTGCTGATTGCCCCAGAAGTAAAAATAGCAATTAAGTATCCTATTGTATTTTGGTTCATTTTTTACCCTCTGTTTTAACCTTTTCTGCTTTAGCTAACTTAGCTACTTCTGCTTTGTTTAACGTTGGTGGTGCTTTTACAACTTTCTCTTCTTTTGAACTGTTTATTTCTTTTTTTAATTTATTATAATCATCAGACAATTGGTCTAATCTATCAAGTAATTCTTTGATTGTTGATTTCATATTGACCTTGTATTGCTCAAATTCAAAAACTGACAAAGACATACCATTGCTTTCTCTTTTAAAACTAAATGGTTGTTCCATATTTTATTCCTTCGCTATTAAGCTACTAATGTATCTACACTAGTTTTATCGTCTACTGATACACCAGCAATTTTGCTTGTGCTACCTAATGTGAATGTACAAACATCTTCATCAGCCCATGTTCCAGTATATGTAATTATTACAGTTGCATGTCCATTTTCAAATTGTAATGTTGCACTTTCAAGTGTACTATCTCCATCACCTTCAGCTGTAGCTACAGCTGTAACTGGTAATGCACTATTAAAACTTTTTACTTCTTCGCCATCAGCATCTAATACTTGACAATAAAGACTTCTTGTAAATCCATCACCTGCTATTGCAGTTGTAATTGCTCCAGCACTATTGCCTAACGTAGGAATGTTAACTTTTAATTCAAACCCTGCGTTTATGATGTTATACATTACTTGATAACTATCATTTGTCTTTATGTTTTTTTCACCAAAAGACTTACTATATTCACTACTCCATCTCATTTAAATTCTCCTTTTTAATTCGGTATAAACGTTTGCCAGCATATTATTTAGCTGGCAAACAAATCTATTAACCTAAAGTTTTTAATACAACAAATCCAGTGAGTTTAACACTGCTTGCTGTTCTATCCCAGTTAGCTTCGTTAGCTAAATCTGCATCGGTAGGGAAATCGCCATCATCACTAGTGATAGATGATTCAGTCCAACTGAAACCATAAGGGTGTAATGCAAAACATTTTCTTGTATGAATAAAGTCTTGACCACCACCTCTATTAGGATTTCTTTCAGATTCAACAGCCATGAAACCAGCATAAGATTCACCATAACCAAATGCACCAGTTTTAAAGAAAGTAGTCCAATATACAGGAGTATTAGGAGTACTTACACCAGCGATAGTAACGGTTTCAAGTTTGTATGTTTCATAGTCATCTAAAATAATTGATTTACCAAAGAATGTACCAAAACCTAAGTTCTGTGAACTGATTGTTTGAGTATCAATTATATTCAATTTTGTTAAACGAGCATAAGGTACACTATGTATTGCCATTGCTGTAATTTCTTGGAATTTTGCTCCCATTTTGAAAATAGTATCAACGATAACATCATAATTGATTTTAGCGTCATCACCATCATTAGTAGTAATGTCATTTACCATATCATGTGCATCATTTGTAATATTATCTGCTAGAATACCTTGTTCAGTAACAAATAATAATTGTTGCATTGCTTTACCCCAATAAGTATCAATATAACTAGCCAAAGCGTCCATTACATTTTCACCTGAAAGGATACTTGCTAAAGCATTTGCACCCCATTTTTGAACACGTACTTGTCTACGTACATCAAATTCACCTGATGTAATAAAGTTAGTATTTACATCAACTTCTTGTTGAGGTATTTGAGTAGTTGCATCTCCTGCTAAAATTAAATCTTTCCAGAAAGGTGTGCTAAATTTCTTAGAACCACCGATAAGGTTTGCTGTTATTTTAGGGTTAACTACTACGATTCCTGATTTGTATATTAATGAATCATATATAGATTTCTCTCTAAGATAGTCATTGTATACCTGTGGTTGTTTAATATCTCCAATTTGTGTTTCACGATAAGCCATTTGTTTTTTCTCCTATGTTTTTATTAATTATTATCGGCTTTTTTAAGTCTTTCATATTGTGCTGGGTCTGTGTTAGCCATCTCTATTCTTGCACTAAATGGTACTTCAGAAAGTTTTGTATAACGTATTACTTTTCCTTTCGTTGGTTTAGCCCCACCACCATCGGTAACAGGTGCTTGTAGATAAGCTTTAGCTGTATCTGTACTTTTCCAATACTCCAAATACTCTTCGGCTTTCATTCTACCATTTTCGTCTTTAAGATAGTCAGGTGCATTGCCATAGGCATCACGCATCTTTACTTCCCTCTCGCCATCATCATTAATAACGACTTCAGCATAATTACTGAAATAACCCTTTAATAAAGTACTATGTGCATCCATAACAGGTACGCCATTAGCTAACTGTCCTGCAATAGTATCCTTTATCATTCCACCATTAATTTCATTATCTTGTTTAGTGATTCTTTCATCTTTTTCACTAACAATTGTGTTATATTTATCAATCTCTAATTGATGTTTACGTTCTAATTTAGCTGTTAATTTTTCAAGTTCGACTTGAACATCTTCGTTTGTATTGGTAGGATTTTCTGTTCGTTCTTCTTCTTCTTCTTTTAAACGTGTGTAATCTACTCTTAATACTTCGTCTTCAGCTAACTTTGTTTTGAGTTCTTTTTGTTTACCTAATAACTCATTATTCTTTTTATTAACTTTTTCCTTTTCTACTTTTAGTGCATTAAAGGTTGTTTCCATTCTTGTTAAAACATCACCTACATCTAATCCTTCTACATTTGATAACGCTTCATTCAGTTCTTTCATTAATTCTTCCATGAATTACTCCTTATTTTTTAATTGTTCTAATGTTAATTTTTGATTATTAGCACTAAAGCTACTAATCTTATAATCATTCTCTTTATATAAAGTATAACGTGAAGGTCCTAGTGTTTCTCGTTGAAAAGCATCTGTTTGCTTTACAAACCATGTACTATATGTTTCTTTGTCAGAAACTTGACCGTTCATACTTGCTCTTGTGCTTGCAGGATAATCATGTTTTGATAATCCCATATCTTTAAGTGATTTAACTATTGGCACAGTAGTTGACCTGCATCCAAAATGAGCTGGAGGCAATTGACCATTCAATTCATTTTTACTACCATCGTACATATCTACTAAACCATCTAGTCCCATACAAATAACAGTTGTAGCACCATCTA
>Ga0307992_1002133_pt1 | contig 11389 bp, 8 predicted proteins | sample EllFjometagen133_FD_203162 | JGI IMG/M metagenome (GOLD analysis project Ga0307992, IMG submission 203162) | Marine microbial communities from Ellis Fjord, Antarctic Ocean - #133 | ecosystem: Environmental > Aquatic > Marine > Unclassified | place: Southern Ocean | collected 2014-10-08
GGAGTTGTTTAGTGACTTCAATTTCTGTGGCAGTAATTCTTGTATGGAATCCTTGGTTAATAGGGAAAGAAACACCCAACTGAGACACTTTTATCCTGAGCCTGGCGTGGGCGTTTAAGTATACTCGTAATTCAAACACAAAATAAAAGTATACTTATCCATGTATTCGGACAAATCAGTTTAAACAAAAAGGGAAGTTTGCAAGAAACTGCAGGTGTCTTTCAGGTTTAAATCTCTCCGCAGACTTTCTTAAAAGTATTTTTGTCAAACAAACATTAAACAAGAAAATACTTTAGGAAGATTCGGACAAAATCAGTTTAAACAAAAAAGGAAGTTTGCAAGAAACCGCAGGTGTCTTTCAGGTTCGATGAGTGATTTCGTGGTAGAAGAATATTCCCAAAAAAACTTCGTGCGAAGTCACGAACATTGGCGTGGGCGTATATCACTTCTAATACACTCCCTGCTTGAGGGTATGCATTAATTTTATATAATTTATTTATACAATATTGCTAATCTGGACCTTTCGGAGTTGGCATGAGTGTATTAATTCCTATAAAAAAGAAGTGAGTAAGTCTAAAAGGTTTAATTTTGGCGTGGGCGTTTCTACTCCTAGATAAGGTACAGAAATTCATCACCCCAGATCAAATTCTTCAAGTAACTTCTTTTGTTTCTTGCTTATCTTTTTGGGAGTCTCAATCTTAATCTTAACATATAAATCTCCCTTGCCAGATAGATTAACATTCTCCATTCCTTTTCCCTTAAGCCTCATAACAGTTCCAGATTCAAATCCTGAAGAAATTTTTATATTGGTTGAACCATAAGGAGTAGGAATTTTAATTTTATCACCCATTACTGCTTGTGAAAAACGTATTGGAACAATCAAATGAAGATCGTCTCCTTCACGATGAAATAATTTATGTGGAGTAACTCTTATTACAACCTGCAAATCTCCACTAACTCCTTCGCTAATTTCCTCGCCTTTTCCACTAACAATTAAAACATTTCCATTATCAACTCCTTCAGGAATATTAACTTGAACAACAACTTTCTTCTTAACAACTCCCTTTCCATTACATTCAGAACACTTAACCTTGGGAATTTCTCCTTTTCCGTGACATTCATCACACTGAACAACCTGATTGATTATTCCGAAAATAGTTCTACCACTAATACTAATTCTTCCCTGTCCATTACATTTATCACATTTTTTAAGTTCTTCATTCTTCGCCCCAGTCCCAGAACATTTTTTGCAAGTTACATTCTTCTTAAATTCTAATTTCTTCTCTACTCCTTTTACAGATTCTTCAAAACTAATTATCAAATCATATTGTAAATCATTTCCTTTTCTTTTTTTTCGCCCACTTCCAAAACCAGAAAATCCTCCGAAACCGCTTCTTCCAAAAAGTTCTTCAAAAATACTAGAAAGATCTGATCCACGAAAAATATCTTCTTGGCTATAATGTCCCTCAAACTGATCATGCCCAAACTGATCATACTGTTGTTTTTTTTTGGGATCACTCAAAACCGCATACGCTTCACTCATTTCCTTAAACTTCTCTTCATACTCTTTCTTTTTATCTTCCGGCGCGCGATCAGGATGAAACTTCAAGGCCAATTTCTTATATGCCTTCTTTATTTCATCTACAGAATTGTTTTTACTTACTCCAAGTATTTCATAATAATCTTTTTTTGACATGGTATTTGTTAGAAATTTCTATATAAAAATAGTTCTACTCCTTTTTCTCTTCTGACTCAACTTCTTCGGCATCAACAACTTTTTCCTTACCCTCATCAGCTGCCTTTTCTTCTTGTGCCTTTGCTGCATCTTCATACATTTTCTTCCCAATTTCTTGAGCAGCACTTTGAACTTCTTCTAGCTTTTTCTTAATTGCTTCATTATCGTCTTTACCTAAAAGAGCCTTTAATTCATTAATTTCCTTCTCAACTTTTTCTTTAATTTCTTTATCAATTTTATTTTCATTTTCCTTCAACATTTTCTCAGTTGAATAAACCAAACTGTCAGCATTGTTCCTCACTTCAATTCCTTCCTTTTTCTTCTTGTCTTCTTCAGCATGCTTCTCAGCTTCTTTTACCATATCATTAATTTTATCCTTATCCATCCCAGATCCTCCAGTAATAGTAATCTTTTGCTCCTTTCCAGTTCCCAAATCTTTTGCACTAACATTTACAATTCCATTAGCATCAATATCAAATGTAACTTCAATTTGAGGAACACCTCTAGGTGCAGGAGGAATACCACTTAGTTCAAAACTTCCGACAGACTTGTTATCTGCAGACATTTCTCGCTCACCTTGTAAAACATTAATTGTAACTGCTGGCTGATTATCTGCAGCAGTAGAAAACACCTGACTCTTCTTCGTAGGGATAGTAGTATTTTTTTCAATTAAAGGAGTCTTTATCCCTCCAAGAGTCTCAATACCTAAAGTCAATGGAGTAACATCAAGAAGTAAAACATCTTTAACCTCTCCCCCAAGAATTCCTGCCTGAATTGCAGCTCCAAGTGAAACTGCCTCATCAGGATGAACCGATTTGTCAGGTTCTAATCCAGTTATTTCTTTAACTAAAGCTTGAACTTTAGGAATCCTCGTACTTCCTCCAACCAGAATTATTTTATCCATTTTCTCGATCTTTGAATCTTTCAGAGCTTGTTTTGTTGGGCCTTTCAATTTTTCAAAAAAAGTATCACAAATTTTTTCAAATTTTGCCCGCGTTAAATTAATATTCATATGTTTTGGCCCAGTGGAATCAGCTGTTACATAAGGGATATTAATTGCAGTTTGTTGTGTAGAACTTAATTCAATTTTTGCCTTCTCAGCTGCATCCTTAAGTCGCTGAAGTGCAACAATATCTTCTCTTAAATCAATTCCATTTTCTTTCTTAAACTCAGTTGCAAGATACTTAATAATTTCTTCATCAATATCATCTCCACCTAAATGATTGTTTCCTGAAGTTGCTTTCACTTCAAAAACACTATCTCCTAGCTCAAGAATACTAACATCAAACGTTCCCCCTCCAAAATCAAAAACCAAAATATTATGGCTCTCTGATTTATCAAGGCCATATGAAAGCGCTGCAGCAGTCGGTTCGTTTACAATTCTTTTAACATTGAGTCCAGCAATTTTTCCAGCATCCTTTGTTGCCTGTCTTTGCGCATCTTCAAAATAAGCAGGAACGGTAATTACTGCTTCAGTTACTTTATGCCCTAAATAGCTCTCAGCATCTGCCTTCAGCTTTTGTAAAATCATTGCTGAAATTTCTTGAGGAGTATATTTTTTACCTTCAACTTCAATTGTCTCTTTTGTTCCCATAAGACGTTTAATACTTCTTACAGTATTTTTAGGATTAGCTACAGCCTGTCTTCTTGCAACTTCACCAACCAAAATTTCTCCATCCTTTATCGAAACAACACTTGGAGTTGTATTTCCTCCTTCTGAATTAGGAATTATTTTTGCCTTTCCACCTTCAAGCACACTTACAGCTGAAAAAGTCGTTCCTAAATCAATTCCAATTATTTTACTCATTTTTTCCCTTAGTTATTTTTACTTTTGTAGCCCTTATAACCTTTTCTCCTAGTTTATATCCAGCCTGAAGTTCTTCAATAATTTCATCTTCCACATCTCCTTCTTCTTGCATTAAAACCTCATGCAAAGTAGGATCAAATTTTCCTTCAGCCTTAATCTTTAAAAGGCCCTCTGATTCCAGCAACGAAAATAATTCTGAATAAATTAACTTTGTTCCTTCATCGCTGTTATTTTTCAGTGCCAACTCAAAACTATCCAAAACGCTCAACAACTTAAAAATTAATTTTTCATTAGAGTGTTTCAAAAGATCTTGTTTTTCTAATTCAGACCGTTTTGTGAAATTTTCAAACTCTGCCTGAAGCCTTTGCAAATCTTCCAGATAGTTTTGTTTATTCTCTTCCACATCAACATTAGTGTCTTTATTTTCCATTATAAAATCCAATTTCATTCGAATTTAAACTTATCTATTCAGAACCCTAATTATTATTTAATTAGAATATTTATAAATTTTTTGACTATAAAAACTTTAGGTCATTTTTAAACAATAAAATTATATTAAATTACTATTACTTAGTTTTCATATCAATGAATAAATTTAACGCCCGCCAGTGTCTCGGCGTGGGCGATTCTATTCCTGTACAGGCGTCAATACTTCTTTAAAGGATAAACTATTCAATTAATTATGGGGAAAAGTTTATCTAATTTTTTTGGAGTTATTATTAAAAATAAAACTTATCTAAGTTTGTTTTATTTGTTGTTTGCTTTTATCCTTGGAGTGTTTTATTTTACTTTACTTGTTACTGGATTGTCTCTTGGACTTGGCCTGATAATTACTTTGTTTGGTATTCCTATCTTGATTGGAATGATGTTTTTGTGGAGAATATTTGCTATTTTTGAAATTCAGCAAGCAAGAATCATATTGGGAATTAAAATCCCTTTTGTTAAGAAAAAATTTCCAAAGGGAATTTTGAAAAATATACAAGCACGTCTTAATGATTCATTTACTTGGAAGAGCCTAGCTTATCTTTTCATTAAATTTCCATTGGGCATAATTTCATTTGTTATTTTAGTAACCTTACTTTCTATTTCGGTTAGTTTAATTGGAATACCGATTCTGTATTATTTTGCAGACATTGGGATAGTTCAAGGAACTTTTTGTGTTGATGCTATTAGTTTTTGTTTTGTGAATAGTTATTTGACTTCAATCATCTGGGAAATTGTTGGAATCTTATTCTTATTTGTTTCTTTACATGCGTTAAATGGCCTTGCATATATTTCTGGTTTGTTTGCAAAGGCGATGTTAGAGAGAAAGAAATAATTAAACTCCCCCCAATCATCTCGGTGTGAGCGTTGAAATATCTCTATTTGTTTCTATGGCTTTGGATATATTAATTTGTAAAAGAAAATATTTTTATTCTTTTTTCACTTTTCTCAAAATAAGTTTTCTACCCCCCCAATTTATAAAGCAAAAATACATTAGGAGAAATCGCAACTAATAAAAAATTAAGAATCGAATCAGAGTTAATCAAACTAGGGCTAAAAAATGAATTAATCCTTGTTTTTAATAACTTTGTGAATGAAAAAAGTCAGTTGGACGCAATAAAGACTTTTAAAAAATTTAGTATAACAAAAGAAATAGTTGATACTAAAAATGAAAATAATGTTCTAATTAAGGTTGGGAATAACACCTATGATGTAAGTATTGAGGTCATGAATGACAATATGTTTCATTATTGCACTTGTCCACATAATAAAACTGAAGCAAAAGCTTGTGCTCATGCTGGAGCTGTTCTCATTCGTAAAATGCTAAAAAATGAGAAAAATGACTTTAATTCTAGGCCCAAAACTCTTCTTAAAAAACAAGAGATAGACAAAAAAAATCAAGGAGGGATAAATTATTTCAAGGAATATTTTCATAAAATAAAGGAAACAGAAAAGAAAAATATCATCTATTTCAACTTTGAGAATTTTAATGAAAACACCCAAAGCTTAATGCTTCAAAGAGGGGTCTTCAAAAAAGATGGATCAAATTCTGCCCCCATGAAATTTACTGGAAAAGATTTCAATTTTGACAAACTCAAAGTAAGTCAGAGAGTAAAAGATCTTCTAAGTCTTGTAATAACTAAGGAGAATTTTGCAAGAAGTAATTTGAAAGAAAAATTTTATGATTCAAGTACAGATCTCATGATGCCAATATTTAAAGAACTTTATTTCAATGAGCAAGAACTCATTTTAGGAGCAGTTTTTGCAAAAGAGAAATTCTATATTTTGTGGGAAGCTACAAGAAATGCAGATAAAACTTATAGCATCAAGCCATTTTTCGTATCAGGTAAGAGAAAATTAAACCTTGTGAATATGAAAATCTCTGACCTTGGCCTAAATAGCTTATGGATATTTGATAGTAAAGAGAGATGCTTTTATGAACACAAAAAAACAAAAAATCTTAATGCAGTAAAAAATATAATTCGTTTCCCAAAAGAAATAACCTTAAATGAAAGTGAATTAAGAACTTTCTTTTCCAAATACTATCAGGAAATATTAAATTCTTTTGAATTTAGCATAGCTAGTGATTTGAAAAGAGAAGAGAAATCTGTTATCCCTCAACCTAAAATCTATTTGGAGCGAACAGGAAATTCAGTCAAAATCAATTTGAGGTTTAACTATGGGGGAAGAGAAATAGATTATTTTTCCTCTACTCGAAATCTGATGCTAGTTGATGGAGAAACTATCTATGATGTTTCTCGTGATTTGGAAAAGGAAGAACGAATTGTAGAATTTTTAAACAAGCAGGAAATAGTGGCTTCTAGTAAATATGATGAATTCCAATTAGAGGGGGATTTAATAGATTTTATACTCTATTCTTGTCCATTAATCACAGGTCAAGGAATTAAAGTTCTAGGGGAAGAAAGTTTGTTTAATTTCAAAGTTTCCAAAAGAAAGGCAGGAATGACCATGGAAGTTAAAAGTAATACTGACTGGTTTAATATCAAGGGAGAGGTTAGATTTGGAAAAAATAGGGTGGAAATGGAAAAAGTATTGGAAGCAGTTTTTCAGGGTAAAAGATTTGTAGATTTATCAAGTGGAGAAAAAGGAGTAATACCTAAAAATTGGATAAGTGAGCTTCAAGCATATAGAGGACTTTTTTCAATAGGGAAGGATGGGGTAAAATTATCCAAATATCACATGCCAGTTTTAGAAAGTCTAACCCAGTTATCTAACAAAACAGATGTAGATAATGGGGTAAAATCAGCAATTAACAGGCTCAAAGGGTTTGATAAAATTTCTTCAATCGCCCTTCCAAAAAATTTAAATGCAAAACTGAGAGACTATCAAAAAGCAGGTTATGACTGGTTAAATTTCTTAAGAGATTATGGTTTCAATGGAATTTTAGCAGATGATATGGGACTAGGAAAAACCATACAAACTCTAAGCTTACTACAAGGACTAAAGGAAAGAGTGAAAAATAAAAAAACTACTTTGGTGATAGTCCCAACATCACTTGTATTTAACTGGAGAAATGAGATAAAAAAATTCACTCCAGATCTTAATACCTACATACATTACGGGCCTACAAGGGAAAAGAACCAAAAAAAATTCTTAAATATCCTCGAGAAAAATGATGTAATCTTAACCACTTATGGAATCTTAAAAAATGATTTAGCATTTTTTGTATTAAAAGAGTTCGAATATATAATCCTTGATGAGGCTCATATAATTAAGAATCCTCAAAGCATTAATGCAAGAAATGTCTCTGTACTTCGAGGTAAGAACAAATTAGCGATATCTGGAACTCCAATACAGAATAATCTTATGGAACTCTGGAGCATTTTTAATTTTCTTAGTCCGGGTTATCTTGGAACTTATGAATCCTTCAAGGAAAGTTTTTTTATTCCTATTGAAGTGGAAAAAGACAAAATAGCAGCGAGTAAATTGATAAAATTAATTAGTCCATTTTTATTACGAAGAAATAAAAGCATAATTGCTACAGAACTTCCAAGTAAAACAGAGATAGTCCTAAAAAGTGATTTTTTGGAAGAAGAATCAGAGATATATAATACTTGGAAAGATCACTATAGCTCGGAGATATCAAAAAGCATAAAAGATAAGGGATTAAGCAAATCCCATATGAAAATACTTCAAGGATTAACAAAACTAAGGCAACTTAGTTTGCATCCAAAAATGGTAAATCCAGAATATCAGGGGAGTAGTGGAAAATTCGATTTACTCATGATGAAAGTAGAAGAAATTATGGCTGAAGGGCATAAAGTTCTAATCTTTTCTTCTTTTGTTAAAATGCTCGATATAATTAAAGAACGTTTTGAGAAAAAAGAAATTAAATATTCTTATTTAAGTGGGAGTTCAAAAAATAGGGAGCAGATAGTAAAAGAATTCCAAGAAGAAAAAAGCGCTCGATCTTTCTTAATAAGCATAAAGGCTGGAGGACTTGGGATAAATTTAACTTCTGCAGATTATGTATTTATTGTTGATCCTTGGTGGAATCCTGCTGTTGAAATGCAAGCAATGGATCGGGCCCACAGAATAGGTCAAAAAAAACCAGTTTTTGTGTATAAAATGATTGCAAAAGAGTCCATAGAAGAGAAAATCCTAGATTTACAAAAATCAAAGAAGAAATTAGTGGAAGATATTATAACCACCGAGAAAAGCATATTTAAAACAATAGATACAAAAATAATCGAAGATATCTTTGGATAGACAAACTTACCTCTCTTAATTACCTTATCTTCTTCCTCGAGGTTTTTTGGAACTAAACTTTCTCTGACCCATCTTGCCAAAACTTGAACCTTTTCTTGGTCTACTAACTCCTGGACCTCTTCTTTTTGGGTTATTCCCATCTCTTCTTGATCTTCTTGTCCGAGGATTTGAATTTAACTCCTGGTTATTTCTTCCTCCTCGTGGATGAGAGTTTCTTGAATCAGTTCTATTTATACGATTATAGCGCTGTGTTCTTGGCCTTGGTTTTGCGTTAACACCTTTTGCATCTTTGGCTTTTTGGGAATGATATTTGTGTTGTTTGGCAGGTATTTCTCTCCTGATTATTTGTTCTATCTCGTTTAAGAAATTTCTATCTTCTGCTGCACAAAATGAATATGCCACTCCAGCATTTCCTGCTCTCGCAGTTCGACCAATTCTATGGATGTAATTCCCTGTTTCATTAGGCAAATCAAAATTAACAACATGACTGATATTCTCAACATCAATTCCTCTTGCTGCAATATCTGTTGCGACCAAAACTTTTACTTTTCCTCTCTTAAAATCATCTAGTGCTCTTATTCTTTGAGGTTGACTTTTATTTCCATGAATTGAATCTGTGGGAATTTTATTTTGGCTCAAAATTTTGGCAATTTTGTCTGCCCTATGTTTACCCTTAACAAAAACTAAAACACAATCCATTTTTTCTTGATAAAATAAATCAAAAAACAATTCTACTTTATTATTTTGGTCTACAAAGAATACTGATTGATCGATTTTGTCTACTGGAGTAAACTGGGGTGTTATTTCGACTTTTGCAGGATTTTCCAAGAAATCTTGAGTTAATTTAACAATTTCATTGGACATAGTTGCAGAGAAGAATAATGATTGTTTTTTTCTGGGCAGTTTTGAGGCAATTTGTCTTACATCTCTTAAAAATCCCATATCTAACATTCTATCTGCTTCATCAAGTACAAAAAATTCTATCTTTTCTAAATTAACTTTTCCTTGATTCATTAAATCAAGTAATCTTCCAGGAGTTGCAATTAAGATATCTATGCCTCTTTTTAATCCTTTGATTTGAGGTGCTATTCCCACTCCTCCATAAACTTCCAAATAATTAAGGTTAAGAAATGAACCATATGTTCTAAAACTTTCTCCAACTTGTGCTGCTAATTCTCGAGTGGGAGTCAAAACTAATGCTAGGGGATCTTTTGTTTTGGGCCTTTTTTTTTGCAATTTTTGCAAAATTGGAATCACGAAAGCAGCAGTCTTACCTGTTCCAGTTTGCGCAATTCCGATTACATCTTTATTTTTCAAAAGCAAGGGGATAGTTTTCTCCTGTATTGGAGTTGGCTCAATATATCCTTCGTTTTTAAGTGCTTTGAGTATGGGCTCAATAATTTTTAATGATTCAAATTTCATATACAATAAACGAAAAACTACCTATATAAACGCATTAGTTGAGATACAAGAGAATAATTTATTTAAAATCAAAAAAAATTACTATATTTATGACATTTTTAGATACACAAAAAATCTCAGAAGAATATAAAAAAACAGATTGTTTGTGGGGTTTGAAACCAAATAAATATGTGACTCAAATCCCTAAGATTATAAAACCGGGAAAAGTTTTAGATATTGGTGTTGGCGAGGGAAGAAACGCTTTATTTCTAGTTAAACAGAGATTTGAGGTCACTGGAGTTGATATTTTAAAAGAAGCTGTTGATAAGTTTCTAAAATTTGCCAGAGATAAAAAATTAGATGTAAGTGGCGTTATATCTGATATAGTTAATTTTGATTTCAAACAAAATTATGATGTTATTATTTCTGTTGCCACTTTACATCTTATTTCAAAGGACAAAGTTATAGATATAATCAAAAAAATAAAAGAGCATACAAAACCTAATGGAATTAATTTACTCACTGTATTTACTAAAAAAGATGTTGGATTTGAAGAATATCCAAATCTTTATTTTTTTGATAAAAATGAACTGAAAGAATTATATAAAGATTGGCAAATTTTAGAATACAAAAATTATATAAAAAAAGAAACTCATGGCAAACCCCACAAACACCATATTTGTGTTTTGATTGCTAAAAAGTAGTCGCTCGGTGATGTTATACATAATTACAAAACAACACTTTAAAATCCAAAATTTTATTAATACTTCAATTCTCTTTAATATTATGAATATAGAAACAGAAATTCGAAGTTTTATTTCAAAAGAAAAGTTTGATGAATTGTTTGATTTCTTTAAAAAAAATGCTTATTTGGTTAAAGAAGATTATCAAGAAACTTTTTATTTTGATTGTGATGAAGATTTGAGAATTCAAAGAAATAATTTTTTCTCCAAAATTTGGATGAAAAAAGGAAAAATTCATGAGGATCATAGAGAAGAAATCGAAATCAAATTTGATAAAGATGAGTTTGAAAAATTAGAAAAATTATTTTTTTCTTTAGGTTATAATATTGAAATAAAATGGTTTAGAAAAAGATTTGAGTTTAAATGGGAGGGTATAACCGTTTGTTTGGATTTTACTAAGGGTTATGGTTATATCATTGAACTCGAAAAAATGTGTTCTGAAGATGAAAAAGAACATGAATTTGAAAAACTTAAGAATAAACTCAAATCTTTAGATGTGGAAATTACTTCCAAAGAAGACTTCAATAAAAAGTTTCTTTATTATAAAGAGAATTGGAAATCACTAGTTTAGTACCGTGCTGTTTTGTAACTCAAAATTACGAAGTAATTTTGCCACGCCTTGCAGGCTCTCGTTATGGCCCGTGTTTTTCGTAAGCACCAGAATTTTCCCATATTTTTCTCTTCGAGAAAAACCTCGTTTAATCTAAATGTTATGCGCAATTGAGAAAAAGGCTTTAATGATTCAAAAAGGATAAAAGTTTTATATACTTATAAAAATTTATTATTTTATATGAAAATTCCAAAACATATTCAAGATGTTATTAATAATCAAGAAGTCCACATTTTGTCAACATCAACAAAAGAAGGTGTTCCAAACATAATATATTTAACATTTCTTAAAATTTATAAGGATAATCAAATATTAATAGCAAATAATAAATTCTCTAAAACTGAAAAAAATTTACTTGAAAATCCTAAAATTTCTTTTGT
>Ga0307992_1002135_pt1 | contig 11375 bp, 10 predicted proteins | sample EllFjometagen133_FD_203162 | JGI IMG/M metagenome (GOLD analysis project Ga0307992, IMG submission 203162) | Marine microbial communities from Ellis Fjord, Antarctic Ocean - #133 | ecosystem: Environmental > Aquatic > Marine > Unclassified | place: Southern Ocean | collected 2014-10-08
AATGCTGCAGATAAATATATTCCAGCAGAAATTATAAAGGCAATTAAAGCAAATGGCCAAATTACAATCGCAATTATGGAACTACTGAAGTTTTTAACAATACTTCCCACGAATTATTTCGAGAACTAACCTACTTTAGCTCCATTTGGGATATTTTTCTGAGGCTCGAGCAGAACAACAGCTTGTTCTTTGCTATTGGCACCGAGCACTAATACTTCAGAAGTAAATCCTGCAATTTTTTTTGGTGATATATTAACTGCGGCTACAATTTGTTTTCCAATAAGTTCATTTGGTTTATATAGCTCGGTTATTTGAGCACTTGATCTTTTGATTCCTATTTTTCCAAAATCAATTTCAAGTAAATAAGAAGGTTTATTGGTATCCTTGAGTAAATCAGCTTTAAGTATTGTTCCAACCCTTAAATCAAGTTTATCAAATTCCTTAATATTAATCATTATTAATCCAATACTACAGTGTCTTTATACTCGGGGACAACCGTTTTCCATCCGGTTTTTTCTTGTAAATATTTACCAAAATGCTCGGCCGCTTCTTCTTCGCCATGCGTAATAAAAACTCGTCGTGGGGCTTTTTTTATATTTGTCACCCAATCAAACAATTCATCTTTTCCGGCATGTGCAGAAAAACCCTCTATCCTTCTAATTTTCATTTTCATCGGGAATTTTTTTCCAAATAATCTTATTTCTTCAGCACCGTTTAAAATAATTCTACCTAAAGTTCCCTGTGCTTGATAGCCAACAAATAATAACGTACTAGCTGGATTGGTAATATTATTTGCAATATGATGTTTTACTCTACCGCCTGTACACATTCCTGACCCCGCAATAACAATTGAAGTCCCACGAATGTTATTAACTGCTTTAGATTCCTGAACAGTATTTACATATCTTAAATTGGCAAATGCAAATGGCGATTGATTATCTTCTAATAAGTCTCTCATTTCTTCATCAAAAAGCTCTGGGTGATTACGAAATACTTTTGTGACTTTATTAGCCATTGGACTGTCCACAAATACTACTAGTGGCGGAATTCGTTTTTCTAATAATAATAAATTGAGCTCATACAATAATTCTTGCGAGCGCTCTATAGCGAAACTCGGAATAACTATATTGCCACCGGCTTGATGCGTTTCGTTAACTACCTCCTCTAAATTGTCATCAATATCACGGACTTCCTGATGGTAGCGATTACCGTATGTGGATTCCATTACTACATAATCTGCTTCATCAAACACTGTAGGGTCATTTAATATAACTTTATCGGGACGCCCGATATCACCGGAGAACAGGATGCTCCGTTTTTCATTACCATTCTTAACATCAATCTTTATCATAGCCGACCCAAGTATATGCCCTGCATCGTAATAAGTTGCTTCGATACCATTGGCGACTTCTACTTTTTTATTATATCGTACATCACGTAATAATTTTATAGCATCTCTTGCATCATCAATATCGTAAAGCGGAATAAGTGGGTATGGACCAACTCTGCCTTCCCGTTTGTGTCTCTTTTTCTTATACTTGGCATCTTCAACTTGCAATTTTGCTGAATCCATTAATACAATTTCTGCAATCTCAGCTGTGGCGGGAGTACACAAAACATTTCCATTAAAACCATCTTTGACCAATTTTGGTAAAAACCCACAATGGTCAAGATGAGCATGTGTTAATAATACAGTGTCAATAGTGGATGGCCTCACTGGAAATGGTTCCCAGTTGCGTGCTCGATAATCTCTTTCTTGATACATACCACAGTCTATAAGAATTCTTTTGTTATTTGCTTCCAGCAAATAACGTGAACCGGTAACATTTTTTGCTGCACCAAAGAAAGATAGTTTGATATTCATTTAAAATTCCTGATTTTATATATTATTAAAAATAAAAGACCTGATTAACCGATTTATGTATTCACAAATTAGATATTTGTTCGGCATGAAACAACTCTGTTAAAACATTACTTATCTTGGTAAAGAATAAAGCAACTCACACTGATCAGAGTAAATTTTATACAGTTTATTTCGTTTTCTCTTAGTGATTATCGCTTGTCCGATTACATAGTAATGGTCCATTTTATATGGACCAAATGTGTACCATTGTCCAGGGAGCAAGATTTCATCAGGAGAATATTTCAAGATTTTATCAGGTCCGTTTAAACCGGTAGTTGGTCCCCACATCGAACTTGTGTTCACAACTCCATCGTTTTCGAACCAGGTGGAATCGGTTTTGGTACCGTCGGCAAATGTTGCTATTTCTGATCCAATCTTTCTTACATTGTCATGTAATGAAACAAAAACCTTTCCTTTAGGTACGTATAATCCTGTTTTTGGGTCAGGTGATGAACAAGTTGTAGCAAATGAAAAATAATAAATATTGGGGTTGGCTCGCACTAATGTATTTATTTCTCTTGCTCCATCAATACTTAGATCCCAAGTACTAATATTTTTAGATTCCCAAGCCACATGGTTTTCCATGCGATCATAATACTCTTGCCAACTTTCGAATTCTTGCTGTTCCAAATCCCAGTGCTGCAAATCAAAATCATAAAAATCAGACCCAATTACAGCTGCTAAGCCAATAAAATTTTGAAAAAATGGTAGCGTTTTCATTCTTACATCAAAATAGGTTGTACCGTTATGTGGTGAAGAAATCGTTGTAATAGATTTTATTCTACCTGATAGCGATTGTCCTAACAACTCGCTATCTTCATATTGGGCGTTAAGCGAATCAACAAAAAAGGTGTTTTCAAGCAGGTAATCTAACATGCGGACGGTTTGTCCGCCCATGCTATGGGCGAGTAAATGAACAGGATGTTCTGAGTCCCAATCGGGGTATAGCCCGGTATAAACTTTGCCTTCCGGTTTTTGTATTACACCGAATTTGTCTGCATGGTTTTTACCATAATCCAACTGACCGCCTTTTAATTGATAATATATTTCCACCGCACGTTCCCAATTGGAAGACACCGGCCCAATGGAAACAGTAATAATATTGAAACCTTTTTCCTCAAGATATTCCTCAATATCCCAAAAACCGCCCCAATATTTATATCCAACCATTTCTTCCGGACCCCAACCAATAAAACCATGTACCAAGACAATTGGATAATTATTTTGGCCAAACAAAGATGACATAAATAAAATCAGTATCGGAAGATATTTTTTTATTAGTTTCATATCGATGTAAATTTAAAAAGAAATAAGTATAATTATTATTCAATAAAGTATTTTTAAATCAATTATTTTTAGAAATAAACAATGTCATTGTATTTTGGAACTGAATTGACTTAATATTATGATATCACTATAATGATTAAATGAAAAATATCGCAAAATCACAAATCAACATTGTTTGGTGGGGCACTTACAGACGTAGGCGGTAATACCATATAATCAATCAATATTTATTAAACACCGTCTAAATGACGGTGTTTTTATTTATAAAAGAATACTTATGAAAAATTTTACCTATTTCAATTTATCAACATTTTATTGGCGATGTTAAAAACATATCCATCGTCTTATCAATTAAATTAATTAAATCTGAAATATTTAAAAGGAATATATATTATGAAAACTAATAAAATAAATTTACAAAACACACCAAATACAGATGGCTATTTTGGCGAATACGGTGGTCAAATTATACCACTACAATTAAAACCGATATTCGATGAAATCGCCGTTAAATACGAGGAAATTAAAAATGATCCCGATTTTATAGCCGAGTACAATAATCTACTCAAAGACTATGCGGGTCGTCCATCCCCATTATATTTTGCAAAAAATCTTACAAAAAAATTAGGTGGAGCAAAAATATATTTAAAGCGTGAGGATTTAAATCATACAGGTGCTCATAAAATTAACCATACGTTAGGCGAAGCCTTACTTGCAAAAAGAATGGGGAAGAAAAAATTACTTGCTGAAACAGGAGCAGGGCAACATGGGGTTGCATTAGCAACAGCCGCGGCAATTGTTGGGATTGAATGCGAAATTCATATGGGAATGATTGATATTGAGAAACAACATCCCAATGTCGTCAGAATGAAATTACTTGGTGCAAAGGTAATTGAAGTGAACACAGGAGGACGCTGCCTAAAAGATGCAGTTGATAGTGCTTTTGATGCATTTTTGAAAGACCCTCAAAATATCTTTTTTGGAATAGGTTCAGTGGTCGGACCTCATCCCTATCCAATGATAATTCGTGATTTTCAATCCATTGTTGGACAGGAAACCAAGAGACAAATCTTAGACCATGAGAAGAGATTACCCGATTACTTAATTGCTTGTGTTGGCGGCGGATCAAATGCAATCGGTTTATTTCATGAATTTCTAAATGATAGTGTGAAAATGATTGGAGTAGAACCAAGTGGAAAAAGTTTTAAACCAGGTGATCATGCAGCTACTTTAACATTGGGGAAACCGGGAGAAATACACGGTATGTTTACTTATTTACTTCAAGATGACGGTGGTAATCCGCTCTCGGTGCATTCCATCGCTTCCGGTTTAGATTATCCGGGAATTGGTCCAATTCATTCTGATTTGAAAGATAAAAAACGCGTGGAGTATGTAACAATAAACGACAAGGAAGCATTAGAAGCATTTCAAGAACTGTCAAAAACGGAAGGCATAATCCCCGCGCTTGAAAGTTCTCATGCTATCGCTCATGCGATTAAGTTTGCACCAAAATTAGCCAAAGATATAATAATAATTGTTAATTTATCGGGTAGAGGAGATAAAGATATTGATTATGTGGAAAATATTATTGCATTAAACTAAGGAAAATAAAATTCAGATTTGAAATATCTAAAAAACATTAAAAACCCATTAGAGCGCTTAAAAAATGGTAATACTAATTTTGTAAATGATACTCTAAATAATGAGAATCAAGATTCAGTTAGAAGGAAAAAGGTGGTTGGCGGTCAAAAACCATTTGCGGTTATACTTACTTGTTCCGATAGCCGCATCGTACCTGAATTAATATTCGATACAGGAATCGGTGAACTTTTTGTAATTCGTGTAGCAGGGAATATTGCCAATCCTTCGTCAATTGCTAGTATTGAATATGCAGTTGCTCATTTAAATGTTAAATTAATTGTAGTGTTAGGTCATCAAAATTGCGGCGCGGTTACGGCTGCGTTAGCAGCTAATGATGATGGAAAAAATCTTAAACATTTGCTGAGTTTTATTCAACCGGCAATAATCGATTCAGGCAGTAAGCACGTTGATGATGTTTCACATGTACATGCCAAACTAACAGCAGAAAAATTGATTATAGATTCTAGTATTATCGCAAAAGCAATAAACAATGATGCGCTCAAAGTCATTCCGGTATATTATAGTCTTGAATCAGGCCAAGTAGATTTCTTTGAATAATTACGATGTTATAGTTATTGGCGCCGGTGTCTCCGGATTAATTGCAGCCGGACGAGCTGCCGAATTGGGTGCAAATGTCCTAGTAATAGAAAAAATGCGCCGACCCGGTATAAAATTATTAATTACCGGTAAGGGTCGTTGCAATATCACCAACTCGGATAATATTGAAGATTTCATGAAAAATGTTAATCCCAATGGACGATTTTTGAAACATGCGCTTTACAATTATTTCTCAAAAGACATCATTGGTTTATTAAATAATTATGGTGTGGAAACTGTTGTTGAAAGAGGTGGGCGGGTTTTTCCTGTCAGTAATAAATCTATAGACATTCTAAATGCTTTATTATCAAATGCAAAAAAATATGGCACTGAGTTCAGGTATAATTGTAAAGTAACAAAACTTTTATTAAATCGAGAGAATGTTACTGGTGTAGAAATAATTGAGAATGGTGAAAAAAAGCAAATAACTGCCAAGAAAGTAATTATTTGCACCGGAGGTAAATCTTATCCGGCAACCGGCTCAACCGGCGATGGATACATCCTCGCAAAATCTGTCGGACATACTATTGAACCGCCCTTTCCAGCCTTAGTGTCAATAGTTACTAAAGGAACCATTGCCGAACAATTACAAGGACTTGCCTTAAAAAATGTCCATGCTTCAGTTTGGATGAATGGCAAAAAACAAATCGACGATTTTGGTGAAATGCTTTTTACACATTTCGGACTATCAGGACCAATCATTTTAACTCTAAGTAGATTTATTGTTAAGGAGCTTATAAATAATAATAAAATTGAAATTTCACTCGATTTAAAACCTGCACTCGAAAATTCAAAACTTGATAAACGCCTATTGCGTGATTTAAACGAATACGGAAAGAAACATATCGATAATATTTTCAAACTTTGGCTTCCGGCAAAACTAATACCGGTATTTATTAAAGAATGTGATATTGATTCTACTAAAGAAGGTCATCAAATTACGGGGCAGGAACGGAACAAAATTAAATCTCTAATGAAAGATTTTAGACTTGAAGTAGTTGGCAATCGCTCATTCAAAGAAGCAATTATTACTGCCGGTGGAATTAATACTAAAGAAATTGATTCAAAAACTATGCAATCAAAATTGGCAAAAAATCTATACTTTGCCGGTGAAGTTATCGATGTAGATGCAAATACCGGCGGGTATAATCTGCAAATTGCTTATTCTACCGGATGGCTAGCTTCTGAATCTTGTGTGAAAGCAATTGGCTAGATGACTAACCGCAAACTGTTTCAAGCATTCTAGCACAAACTAAATAAGGATCCATATTGGCTGCCGGGCGACGGTCTTCCAAATATCCTTTCCCTTCTTGAGCTGTCAATAATGGAATTCTAACGGATGCACCTCTATCGCTTACGCCATACCTAAAGTCGTTAATCTTGCATGTTTCGTGTAATCCGGTCATGCGCTCTTCATTATGAGCGCCGTAAACCGCCATATGTTCAGCATGTTTTTTACTCAATTTCTTACAAGCATCTTCAATTACACTTATCCCTCCATCTTCACGCATTGCCTTAGTACTAAAATTTGTGTGCGCACCAGCACCGTTCCAATCACCCGAAACCGGTTTAGGATGAAGTGTTGCGCTCACTTTAAAATCTTCGCCAAGCCGATATAAAAGCCAGCGTGCTAACCATGTTTGGTCTGCTGTCTCCAAAGCATCAAGTGGACCAATCTGAAATTCCCACTGAGCAGGCATCACTTCGGCATTGATTCCGGATATTTCAAAACCAGCATCTAGACAAGCATCCATATGTGCTTCAACAATTGGTCTGCCAAACACCTCATCGGCACCAACGCCGCAATAATAACCCCCTTGTGGTGCAGGGAACCCATTATCGGGCCAACCAAGCGGCTTAATCCCTTGAAATAAAGTATACTCTTGTTCAATACCGAACCATGGTTCCTCTTTTTTATATTTTTCTGCCAATTCTCTTAACTTTGCACGTGTATTAGTTTCATGAATGGTGCCATCAGCATTAAATACTTCACATAAAACGATTATATTTTCGCCGCCACGAATTGGGTCAGGAATATATTTTACGGGCTTAAGCATGCAATCACTATCATTCCCCACCGCCTGCATTGTACTGGAACCATCAAATCCCCATATTGGAAGGTTTTCAATATTAGCTATTTTTTCATTAAGTATTTTTGTCTTTGAGCGTAATTTTTCAGTTGGTTTATGTCCATCCATCCAAATATATTCTGCTTTTATTTTACCCATCTCTATTTTAAATCCCCTTGTTAACTAAATTTACTAAATTTAAATCTGTCGTTTCTTTATACGTTGTCAATACAAACATTGTATGGGTTCTTGTCACTCCAGACCACGATTGTATTTGCCCCAACATTTTTTCCAAATGCTCAGAGTTTTTTGCTCTGATCTTTAATAAGTGGCTTCCTTCACCTGTTATTGAGTGACATTCTAATATATCTTTATTTGCAACTGATTCCTGAACAACATGGGAATACAAGTCTGCCGAAGTACAATCAACTGTTATAAATGCTGTGATGTCATAACCCATCATTTTCGCGTCGAGAATAGCAGAAAAATCTTTTATATACCCTTGCTCATTCAATTTTTTTATTCTTTCGGCTGTTGCTGGTACAGAAAGCCTTATTTCATCAGCAATATCACTAGCACTCATTCGTGCATTTTGTTGAAGCAAGTTTAGTATTTCAATATTTATAGTATCTAACATAATATGCAAATATATTAAGGATATATTAATTATTGCAAGAATATATTAATATAATATGTGATAAAACTTTAATTATTTAATAATTGCACTATTTATAATTTAAGATTAAAACTAGTAGCGTAAATCCACCCGCCCGTACCATAAGAATATCCACCCAGTTCAATTGAATATTGTTTATAGACGTATGTTATCCCAAATCCACTACTTCCCAATACTTCGCTGACTGATTTATACTCTGTTCGTTGGTCAATATTATTAGAATTTATCCCTAAAATTAATTGCAAATTGTAGGGTAACGTAAAAATTCCGCCAATTCGCCAATATATATTATTATTATATGGATTAAGCCCGATATCCACATTCAAATCTAACGGTAAATATTCAAGACCTTTATTTGCACTCAAAATTATTTTAGTAGGCAATTTATTTTTTTGTTCTGTATAACGAGTTAGAAACGTACCAAAATTTGATAAACTTATTCCCAGTCTAATATCATAACGTGGATAGTCATAAAGCAACCCGGTAGAGATAACAATCGCTGTTGCGTTATACGATTCCAGGTTACTAAAAAAGATGCCTCCAGTGGTTCCAAAGCTAATATTCTTATTTATTTTTGCCCAGGCAGCGCTTAGCCATGTATCACCAGCAGAATAGTTTCCATTTTCAACACCATCCTCATTTGTTGATACAAAAATACCATAGTTTAAATGCCTTATGCCGATTTCGATATTGGAATTGGTTAATGGTTTAATAAATGTTAGGCTTTGAGAGTTTATGCTGGCAGGATATTTTATCAAACTAAAATGGACTTGTTTTGGTAACGTCGCGATACCAGCCGGATTAATTCTATCGCTATCCATACTCGGTACAGCTCCTGTCCCTCCGGCTGTTGCAATGGTGCTAGTGTGATACCACCCATCCAATCCATAGAGTGTTGTTTGTGATAGGCCCATACTAATTATTGACAATAGGAATATTATTGTTTTTATCATAGCAAAGATACCGGATCAATATCAATATTAACTCTAACGCCATTTCCAATCTTTTTGTTTAATATATTATTTATTAGATATTGATGCAATTTTCTACCGTTTGGATCTGTTTCTTTTAATGATTTAAAAACTATCTGCATTCTATACTTGCCTCTTAATCGCTCGCGGTAACACCAAGCCGGCCCTAGAATCTCCAAACCTTTAAATTTCTTTTGAAAATCGTTTCTAATCCTATTCGCAGTTTTATCTACATTACTTCTTTTTGTTCCTACAAATTCAACCTTTGCAAGCCAAGTAAATGGCGGATAGTTTAATTCTTTTCTCTCCCCAATAATAATATTGTAGTATTTTTTTAAATCCAACCGCGAAGCATATCGAACAACTGGGTTATCTGCATTATATGTTTGTATTACAACTTCGCCTTGCTTCTTCCTTCGGCCCGAACGACCCGCTGCCTGATATATTAATTGAAATGATTTTTCACCGGAACGAAAGTCTGGTAAAAATAGGCCGGTATCAGCGTTAATAATACCAACTAATGTCACATTATTAAAATCAAGCCCCTTGGCAATCATCTGTGTACCTAACAATATATCAATTTTGCCGTCTTTAAATTTAGCCAATGTTCTAATAAGCGTTTTGCCGGTTTTAGTAGTATCCATGTCCAGTCGAGCGATATTGGCTTTCGGGAAAGTATCAATAATAATATCTTCTACTTTTTGTGTTCCGGTTCCCGATAGCACTAGATTGCCACTACTACAATTATTACATTGCTGTGGAATCTTTGTTTGCAAATACCCACAAAAATGGCATTGTAAATTGTCTCCAACTTTGTGGTATGTTAGAGGTATACTGCATGTAGGACAAGTAACCATTTCCCCACAATCGCGACAGCGATATATCGGTGCATAACCCCGACGGTTTTGCAATAATATTACTTGTTCCTTATTATTTAATCTCTCTTCTATTTTTTGCTGAAGGAGCCCTGAAAATATTTGCCCAATCTTGCCGGTTTCTTCTTGCTCTTTTATCATATCAACTACTGATACAACCGGATACGCAGCATCATTAAATCTTTCAGGTAAATAACAATAGTCAAGCTTGCCAATTGTTTTGTTATAATAACTTTCAAGACTTGGCGTGGCACTAACTAATACTACCGCCGCATTTTGAATTTTTCCACGTACTAATGCAACATCCCGTGCATGATAACGCGGGTCGGGAGCTTCTTGCTTATAAGAGTGTTCCTGTTCTTCATCTACCACTATAAGTCCCAAATTACTCAGCGGAGCAAATATCGCACTGCGTGCGCCCACAACCACTTTATATTTTCCATTACAGATGTTTTTCCACGTCCACGCACGTGCTGCTCCGGTCAATTTTGAATGCCATAAGCCAACACTGTCACCAAAAACTGCTCTAAACCGTCCGGCTATCTGCGGCGTTAAAGCAATTTCCGGTAATAAAATTATAATTGATTTTCCTTTTTCTAATATTCCCTGAGCAATTTCTATATATACTTCGGTTTTACCGCTACCTGTTACACCATGCAGCAACATTCCATTATATTTTTCATCTTCAACATACTTTTTTATTTTGTTTATAGCGATAAGTTGGATATCAGAAAAAATTATTTCTTTATGTATTGGTTCAAATGAGAAATCATTTGCAACGGGGATAGACTCCTCTTTAAATAACTTAACAAATTCTTTTTTTTCTAAACTCTTACACACTGTAAGGGGGCTTGCAACCAATTTATTAAACGCGGTAATTGGAATGGCTTGTTTGTGCTCCTGTATTATTTTTAAAACACTTGCCTGAGCCTGCGCATTTGTCGGTAACTTTATTGGACTATCACTATTTTGCTCTGCACACACCATCCAACGCTCTTGCGGTTTGTAATCTGTTGACAGATTTGACGGAATCACAGTTGCCGCCTTGCCCAATGGCGTCATATAATATTTACTTAACCACTGAATTAATTGCCACAAAGCATCGTCTAGAATTGGTGTTTTGTCTATAACTTCGGATATTTGTCTTATTCTGCCTTTAAAAGATGTGTCTTGCGTTATCTTTACTATAATGCCGGGAATAGCTCGTTTACCAATTGGGGCACGTACCCGTACTCCGACCTTTACAATTTCTTCAAATTGTTGCGGTATTTTATATGTAAAAACCTGATATTGTGATATAGGAAAAGCAACGTCAACAAACATGATACTCAAAAATAGATTATTGCTGACTCATAT
>Ga0307992_1002136_pt1 | contig 11373 bp, 6 predicted proteins | sample EllFjometagen133_FD_203162 | JGI IMG/M metagenome (GOLD analysis project Ga0307992, IMG submission 203162) | Marine microbial communities from Ellis Fjord, Antarctic Ocean - #133 | ecosystem: Environmental > Aquatic > Marine > Unclassified | place: Southern Ocean | collected 2014-10-08
ATTGCTGGTCTCAGTAGGACTATTTACAGTGACTTCTCTGCTACCCCAGAACTCATAAACATCTGATGAATAATAGACCTCGTAATTGTAGGTGGCATAGTCCAACCCATAAAATTCAACCATTCCTGAACTATTTGTATTCTTTGACCCAAGAAAAGAAGACCAATTATCATTGTACAACTTAACAGTTGCATTTTCCACGAGACTTCCATCACTGTTTCGCACGTATGTATCGATCGTGGCTGCATCACCAAAAGAACACAAAATTATAGTTAAGAATAATACAAGATGGTTTCTCATGCTACTCCCCCTAAATATGGATAAGTTATATGTTGCAACGTGGAGACTCAGCCCGATACATTACATTCTCTGCGTGAATGGATAAGAATAGAATCGAAGATATTATAATAGCTGTCTATTGGCAAGGACTATCCCATCAGCATTTCAGAGGAAGGCTACTGCCTAAACAACACGAGTGCTAACCAATGGGGAACATTTGGCAGTTTTTAGTGAAAATTGGTGCTTTGTATTCTGATGTGACAGGGTCCAATCGGACGCCAGAGCATTACCAAATTGATTGTGGATCAATTGCCATCAACTTTCTAATCGTTGTATAGTATGTGTTTGAGACCGATAGAATTAGGTGGGTATCCCTAGAAGCATCCCTGTAGTTCATCATTGTAAATCAAGAAGAGCTTCTGGATGGTCATATATGAGTAGGATTTTTGCCCTAGCTGACCACTCTCGCTCGTCTAATTGCTTTCCTAGATCGTTATATGCCTAGGTCTGTTGACGAGCATAATCTGGACCAGGGGTCAGTGAGTTACAGGATAGTGAAACAGTCGGTATCCCGAATGTATCCCCGATTTTGAATAAATAGATCGACTAATCTCTCACGCAACGAACAGAAAATCCGCATCTCTTATTGAAGCCGTCTCGTTTGACATCTAAATAATTATAAGCAAGCACGCGACCCCATGCGGTGGAGCTTTCATTCTCAGTAGCAGACCAGAAGTAGCCATAATAGCTTAGCATACCAAAAGGACCATCATCATAATCGCGAAAACCTCCAGGGACGGCACTAATGCCAGAGTTGCCAAAATCTGAATTACTACTCAACTTTCCGCTTCTCCACAAATCATAATTTCCTGCAAGCTTACCACCCTCATTGGTTCCGCGATAACCCTTCTTATGTGCCTCTGATTGACTCATCCCCAGAGTCATCTCCAGCTCTTTCCATTCATCATCTGTGGGAATATGCCAGCCCTCTGGAGCAATTTTTCTATTATCATTTACTGCATACCAGTTATACAGCCTGCCATACTTATTTACATTATTCTTTTCATTATCATAAATTGAACAGGCACCAGTAGTAAGATTTTTCCATTGCTGATTACTATGCCCTGCAGATATTTCATCGCCATTCCGGAAATTCGTAACCTTAAGATTTTCAGCCATCCATACTTGATTGCCAATTCTGATGGTCTTATAAACATTGCCATTTATATCAGTAACTGAATTAGGTGGAGAAGATACGGATGGCTTCTTTTGTTCCAAACTCCTAGGCTCTTTTTCTGATGCAAGAGGCTCGGATGTTGCGATATTTTGAAGCTGTATTTTGTTGATGATACGATTTTCTTGGTTATTCGGCGCTGGGATAGATGCTAATTGAGCGGCAATACTAGCCATTCCTGTTTTCATTAAGGCACTAATCTTTCCGTCATAGTCATACAGACCGCTTGTAATCACCTCACCAGTTTCCACACTTATCAATCGGGCTGTAATCGAGTACAAATCTCCAACTTTACTTATACTCCCACCAACAATCTGTTGGACATTTGCTATCTGTCCCAATTCAACAAGGCATTGGTCTGAATTGCACCCACTCAGTTGGAATTTCTGCTCTTCAATGATTTTATCTAGCATCTCTCGTTCAAGCACCTTGAATTTGTTAGTTCGGTGCATTTCAATCATGAGCCTATTAGTTAATGCTCTAGCATCATTGTTTGAGACACCTAAAGCCTCAAAATCAACAACGGCTATTTGGGTTTGACCGAATACTGCTGAGAAGCTCAATAGAACAATTACGATAATGTGGAGATTCCTATGGGGCATTCCTGTGTTCCTTATTATGTGACACATAACATTCTGACAAAATTGTTCTCCATAAGATTGAATAAATTAGTCTGAATTTGATTGTCGCCCAACCATTTACTCATTAACAAGTACGGCAACGGGCAGCATCCCACACCTTATCCTATTGATTCTCGGAGTTAACTCAAGATGAGCTTCATGGTGGTCATATATGAGTAGGATTTTTGCCCTGGCTGACCACACAAGCTCGTCTAAATACATTCCCTGCTGGTTTATGTGCCAAGGTATGATGATGAGCATCACCAGTGCTTGATAAGAGCGTTAAAGTGTATTGATCAATATCTCCGTTCTCTATGTTCTCCACTGTGCGGCGTCAGACCAATTCGGTTCAAGGAAAGGCTATATTAACTTCACCTGAGGTAATCTTCGTCTTCTCTCAACTGTTCCCGCTTTGACTGCTCTAAAAACATTTCTACAGATGAATTTGCCCACTTTTTAAGGGTTTTTAGTTTTGTCCTCTGTGCTGTCAACTTTAATGACTCTGCAATTTGTTCAAAACGTCTTGCAGATGAACCGGAATAACTACCTGATGAAAACGCAGATCTAAATGCTCCTGCAACATTATTATCATTGCTAAACTCCCCAATTATCCTCGAAGCATAAGTTGAGTCTTTGGAAACATCCTTATTTACATAATGCGCTAGTATCCTGGCGCGGTTAATGGCATCTACCTTGATCCAATTATGGACATTGTCCCACGGCACTTTGTCGACCACTCCCCTGGGAAATCCGATCCTGAATGACAATCCTAGCTTTTTATCATCTAAATAGATCAGAACTTCTTTCCAAGACCCCACTGGATCTATTTCAAAACATTCCATGAGTACTTTTGCTGCAGAGCTGTGTCTAATGAACCAAATGTCATCTGTCTTTGCTGCTTGTTCAGCACAAATACTCTTAGTGATTAATGCAGCCTCACTTTCAACGTATTTAAGTGATACCTTACTCCAATAGTGTTCCGTCATGCTCTGTCCACGAATAAGTTCAGGATTTGTAATAAGAGAAAGAGCAGGAGTTTTCCAAAATTCCTTTGCATCTCCACCCTCTCTTAATCGAGTCGCTAGTAGAGCAATAGCAACAGGTTCGTGTCCATGACTTACCATAGCTTCCAATAAATTTTTGAGCTCCTCCTGAGGCAAAGAATCGCTCCATTTCCCATAGGCTAACTGACCTGCTATCATGCGATCAATAGTGTGATTCTTAAATAAGTCTGTAAGTTGATCAAGCCCCTTGATGGTGATTCCACATCGATATGTAATTTCAATGATGAGCCCAATATCTGGCTCAGCCCGCTTGAATTGGGTAGAAAACCAAATGTCAAACCATTCATCTCCGAGAGCTTCTCGCTTCTTACTTACATATGCGCAAGTCAATCTTAAATCATTCCCTTGTCCTGGAATAGTGGGGAGTACATCTTGAAGACTATTGTCAATATCACTCTCAGCGAGGGCTAAGCCAAATGCCCATGCACCACCTCCTTGTCCAGAGGTTAACCAGGGAAATTCTTGTACTAAAATCGACTTGTCTTCTAGTAGTTCTGCAGCTAATGATTTATAATCAATAGTATCACTTTCCTCCCAAGCATCTATTGATAGAAGCTGATGTAACCTACCCGATAGAGAATTGTCCTCAAACTCAGAATGGAGTTCTTCGATGAATAATAAATCTTCTCTCTTTAAATCGCTTGGACGTTTTTTTTCACTATATAGAATAAGTCCAATTGATTTCTGAATTGCCTCTCTGCTCGTGGGATAGTTCTTACCTAGTGTTCTAAGTAAGGCTGCTATTGCTTCCCTGACTAGTGGGAATCTCACATAGCGAATAAATTTAGTTGGGATGTTCTCATAATGCATTTCAATACCAGGAATACCAGAATCAATTAATACTTTTAGCCTTTCGATTGCTGCATCCACACATTCTATATAATCTTCGGTATTTGCAGGTTTCCATTCTGGCTCTTCAGGTTCCCATATGGCTGAGTCGCTAATGGATCTGAAACCGCTAGTTTCATCCCACTTCAACAGAGCTTGGAATACAAGTGAATTTAATGATTCACTTCTCTCTTCAATGAGTTCATCTAACAGCGAGAGTCGGTCAAGATATGGAACTGAAGTATCTCCATTCCTAATCTGATATTTTGATAGAAATTCGGCTGTCGAGTTGTTTGCGTATGTTTCATTTTCAGCTTCAGCCAATAGGACGAGCGAGCGTGTTGAATTGAAGAACGTAGTGCTACTTCTACTCATTTTTACAAGTGCCCAGATTAGCTCACGACGCACACTATCCTTAATTTGAAGGCGCTCAGCAATACTTAGTTTTTCTAGAGTTTGAATAAGGTTAAGTGTTGCGAAATTAGGATCAGCAACACTTAGGGCAGACCATCTACTAACATCCGCGAATCTCGTAATTTTATTTTTTTGAAAAAAAAAGCCAAGTTCGTCATGGGCAAATTCCTTTGCCTCTGGGTTGCCAGCTATTTGCCTAAGCCTTAAATTATATGACTCTATAGAGACTTCACTGGGAAGTGTAGATGGCAATGATTTCATTTCTTCCGGGTAAATCTTCCAAGCATCTAGCGCTAAATAATTACCTAATGGTGAGGGTGAAATATATCGGTACCGTCCTCCACGAGGAACTATGCCATATTTTTGATGAAATGATTCAATGTCAGTTTTTACTTTGCCCCAATCCAATCCTAGATGATTGGCAATCGATTCTCCTTCACCCTGAAGATCGTTACTCCACCCAACTTTTGTTAATGCAGCAACTACAAACAATGATCGCCTGTCACCGTCGCCAAGCATACTATCAAGGAAGCCTCTTATATATTCAAGATCCAGCAAACCTTGAACATCAACAGCTGGATTTGCAGCAACAGCATCTGAAGCAAGGTGAGCCAGTTTTACAAAACCTCCTGAGAACCGTACAGTAAAGTCAATGTTTTCAATTGGCATTGATTGATGCCAACCCTTTATAATGGTTGCCATTTGATTCGCGTCAAGAGGTGCCAAAAAAGTAGATACAATCTTGCTTGGGTCTGGAGAATGGCTGTGCCCAATAGAAATTAATTTTATCCTACCATCGCTTCTACCGATAGAATCTCGCAATGGTAATAATTGCTGATATTGAACTTCATCAGCAACGACAACCAAACGAATGTCCGCTTCATGGGAGACACTATCAATCAACTCATTTAGCCGAGTATCAGCCGCTTGCCTAAAATAAATTACAGCACTTTTCCACTCAGCAGTTCTGCACAATTCAAGGGCAAAGCGAGATTTACCTACACCTGGCAAACCTTGAATGTGCAAATGTTGAATGCTCCCAGTGTCAAAATTAATATCTTTTTGAAGTGCTAAAATTTTTGCATCTAATTCATCAGACCCTTGCCAGGGTACTTGATGATCTTCACTTTGAGCCCATTCATCCAGAGTCCATAGTCCAGTAGGGCGTCCACCATACTGTGTGGCGATAGCAGGATGTAAATTGCACCATTCAGCAATTCTTTCACTGCCCATAACATGAATTTTATCTATCGGTAGACCATTTTCTTTCGCTGTATTTTGCAAAGCCTCTAGTCTACTTGTTTCTCCGTCTACACCATTATTTGAGCCATTTGTCACAAGCACGAACCGTCCGCCTGCTAAAAGGGTTTTCATTGGAATCGGCTTTGTTATTTCTCCCTTTATTTTTCCCCGTTGACCAGCCGTCCCAGCCTTGAATTGCCAGCATGTTTTATCGCTTCCCAACCAGGGATCAGTGGTTTTTGGAGCTGCCGACATCCCGTCTGAACCACCATCTTTTGCCTTTTCTTCGTTATTTACAATAATTCCGCTACTTGGCACACCGCATCTATATGCTTGTGCTCTTAATAACTCCAGCATAAGGAAATTAAAGCCGGTGTCTGAGAGGTTTTTTATATCTGCAGGCAACACTTGCATTGCATTACGATATGTATCATTACTTGAAGCCATTGAACTTAATATACCTTTGCTATTCAAATTTATTAAGTGTTAATCGTTAGAAAGTTTTGCGAAAGCATAGTGACCAAATGTGAATCAATTAAAACAGCTCTGGATGTTGATAGACATGCTCATACAGTGAGCTACATTTCTCTTCGTAAAGCTGTTTCTCATATGAAGGTGGCAACTGATCTAGAACTTTCTGTATTTCAACTCTCATCGTTGCCCTCCCCTGCTGTTCTAGTTGGGTATCAAATGCTATAACCTATTCCACCTCAACGAATAAGCGGAAAGTAAAATCATAGACATCCTGCAATTATTAGCCCGACAATTGATTATAGATCAACTGGTTCTAATACTCGATTTGTTAGGTGGTAAGTGTTCAAAGCATAAAGTGGGGGGCGGGCATCCCCAAAAGTATCCCGAATAGGGTTTAGTTAGGGTGATAATTACTATCAAACCGAGTATTATTTTAAATCTTCTTGATACATTGTTTCATATGGTTTTCCCCAATCTTCACCATAAACTTCAATGACTTTTTATAGATGAGGAAGATCAATTCAAGAGGCCGCCAAATAGTCCTATGATAACTATAAGAACTGCATAAACGATCAGCAAAAGAAGTATCAATGCCGGGATGGAAGCCAACACCCATTTGACCATAAATACGACCATTGATCCGAAGCCCATCTTTATATCCTGGATCACTACGTTCTGGGGCTGACCGTCATTCTTAGTAACCCCCCTTGCAATATGAGTACCAGATTCGTTTCCTTGCTTTACAATGTGTTGATCTACCTCTTGCACATATCTGGGACTTCTCCGGCGCTGAGCTTCAGCGCGGATGATTTTTTGGCCATCCTCATTGTAATCATTGAGCCTTTCCACTGCGGCAAATACCTCGTCGTCGCTCTTCTGACGCCAGACATCCTTATTACTCATAATTCGCTCCCTCCCAAGACAATCTAACATATCAATACTTGTGCGTTTAAGGTATTATATCTAATAGGGTTGGACAAGCAGCATCTGTGTATATGTTCCGGTAAGGTGATTAAAAGTCAAATGACTGTGAAATGTAAGTAGTTATGGGTCAGCAAGTTACAGTATAGTGAAACAGTCGGTATCCTGAATGTATCCCCGATTTTGCTTCAAATATGTCGTCTTGATGGTTTTGGAGTGACCTTGCTTTTGTCAGCGAGTAAAATCTATATCAGGAAAATACTCAATTGTTTGAACTGGTAGTTCTTCCGAAAGGGCAACTCTACTCTCTTGTATGGTAGAATTTCTTAATTCAATTCTTAATATATATTCTGCAAATTCCAGCTTATCAATTTCCCAGAAAAATTGACCGCTAGAATTTTTCTTGATGGCTTTGTTTGGCCATTCTTCTACCCGAGTTTCATTTAAAAAAATAGAAAATAATGATGACTCACCTAGATAGGGGATCTGGAGCCGTCCACAAGGTTCCAGATCGTAGTTGAGACGAAGTAACTTTTTCGAAGCGAAATGGACTGTATCAATAATGCTAAAATAAAACTCTTTTTTTAGGAGCACTCTAAAATCGATTGTTGTATCAAGAACTAGGATATTAAATGGTGTATTTTTATTGATAGTACCAATTTCGAAATAATTTGTTAAGCTTGACATAACTTTGGTGAAATAATTTTGATTCCTTGCAATGCTTGCTGCAGGAATAGCGAATATGTCAGAGTTAAGGTGACTTGCCCCATACTTAAATTTCTCCCCAAGAGGTATTACTGTGACCTCTGCCCCCGAAGGTTCAGAATATATTCTTAAAGTAAACTCCTCTACCGCAAGTTCGATCAGTACATCTTGAATTTTATTTTTCTCAAGAGTGACAGTTTTTTCCCCTGTCAAATTACCTTTTCGCACCTCAACGAGATAATCTCCCTCAAGTAAACCATCTAGTCGGTATGGAGTAACATCGCCCATTGGTTTATCATTAATAAATATTGTTCCTCCTGGTGGGTCTGATTTAACCAGCAAATCGCAATCACCGCTTAGCAATAAGGGCCTACCATCACTGATTTCACCCAATAGCTTTGAGGCAATTATTTTTGTAGTCTGCAATAACAAATTCTCTATCGGTCCGCTGTAATCTTCAACAACACTATTCACGATCTCACCGGATTCCACATCAATGATTCGAGCTTCGATAGTAAACAAGTTCCCTATCTTTGAGACGCTTCCCCCAACGATATAATGAACAGCGAGGATTTGTCCCACTTCAACCAGGCAAGAGGCGTCATCGCATAGTCCAGAGAGCTGCAACACCTGCTCTTCAAGGATTTGCTCCATGAGCCCCCTTTCAATAATACTGTAGGTTTCTAGCCTTGTGAGTTCCACACGTATTCTATCGGTGATAACCTGAGCTTCAATGTTATTAACACCCAAACCAGTGAAATTGTAGATAGCCATATTCTTGCGTTCAGCAGTCTGAGCGAAGACCGCACTAATCAATACAGAAAATACAACGAGATGTCTAAAGCCTGCTTTCATCAGATTCTTATTCTTTGGCTAGTTATAGAGCCTTTATGATATTTGATAGAATTTTCTCATCACCAGGTTTATATCCAAAGTGTATATATTCCACCTTCCCGTTCCCACTAATCACAACAAGAATTGGCAATGACTCGGCTCCATACTTTTGAGCAGTGAGAGCATAACGATCCATGAGTATGGGATGAGTCATATTATAGATTTCCTTATGGCGATTGACCTTATCTGTCTCTTCCCGTTGCTTCACCACGTCCCCGTCTTCACCAGCTGCCATCAATCCACCTACATTTACATAGTATAGCCGTACATTCTTTAATGCTGGATCGGTCATCATCTTTTCCAAAGCGGGGATTTCCTGACGACAAGGAACACACCAGGTGGCATAAAATGATAGGATAATGGGGCTTTCAGCTTTGATTTCTTTACTTAAAAAGAAATTCTCGCCTTCCAATGACCTGAGATAAAAGGTTGGTGCTGGATCTCCCAATCGTAGATCCATTCCTTCTTGAGCAAAAGCGATCCCAATATTCAATATGGCTATAAATATCCAGACTTTAGTTCTCAATTATTCCACCCCAGAGAAAGCTATTACACGATTGTAGTATTGTTCATGAAGATAAGAGGAATCCGATTGCATCCAACTCGGGATTTAGTGGCAAATTAAATGTAAGAATAAAGCTTCGTATTGATATATACCCGGTGCATGGCAACTGGTTTTGTTGTCCAAAGAAATAGGTATTCCGATTAGGATTGGCGGAGTTCGCCAAGGATGAGTTCACCGACTGTATTTCGTATATTGGCTTGAGCACCTGCTATTAGTTATTATATAGCTGTATCCAGATTAGCAGTCACAATCAAGTGTTTATGGTATAGATTTTTTTTTAACTTCTTCTTAGTATTCTAAATCCAATGTCATCCCAATTATTTTTAGGTACAATACGAGATCGTAAGGTAGCCCGGATTCCGAAGACATTAGAACTATAACCACCTCCACGTACGATATTGTATGCTCCAAATTCTGGACCTGTAGGATTAACTTGAGCTTCAGGGCTATAATTTCCATACCAATCCCAACACCATTCCCGAACATTTCCACTCATATCATGTAATCCAAAATTATTTGGTAATTTTGTGCCTACTTCGTGAGTTTTGAAGCTACTATTTGAACGATGCCAAGCATAGTCATCTATTTCACTCCCAGAGGTAGAACCGAAAAACATTAAATCATTCCAATCACCGCTTCTGGCTGCAAATTCCCACTCAGCTTCTGTTGGAAGACGATAACCATTAGCAGACCAGTCACAGGTAACAACATTATCAATAATTGAATAGCATGAAACAAGCTCTTCAAGCTCTGACAAGGTATTACAAAATTGGATAGCATCATACCATGAGACTTTTTCTATTGGATTGTTTTCCCCCTTGAATCTTGAAGGATTTTCCCCCGTGACTTGTTTATACAGTTTCTGAGTAACCTCGTATTTGCTAATAAGAAAGTCTCCCAGAGTTATCGTATGGTTAGGCCGTTCATCTGAATCACCAAAATTCATGTTGTCGCCCATGGTGAATGTACCACCTTCTACCTTCACCATATTTGCCCCAAAAAAAGATTTTACTTCTTCCATTTCTAAGCTATCTAATTCAATATGGCCTTCTCTGAGAGTAATGTTAACTTTGCCCACATGGTTAGAAATCTTCTCGTCTTGTTTTTTACTGGTGTCTACTAACTGATTAGATCGCTCAGGGTCTTTTTGCGAGATTCTAATTGAAGCTAATTGTGCTGCAATACTCGCCATTCCTGATTTCACTAATGCTCCAATATTTCCTTCGTGATCATATATGCCGGTACTAATCACTTGGCCTGTTTCAACACTGATAAGTCTTGCTGAGATTGTGTATACATTTCCAACCAGACTCACACTGCCACCAACTACTTGCTCAACGTTGGCAATTTGCCCAAGTGTAACCAGACACTCATCTGAAGTACAACCAGACAATTGAAACTTCTGTTCATTTATTATCTCATCTAGCATCTCTCGCTCAAGAACCATAAATTTATTAGTCCTAAAGAGTTCTACCATTAGTCTATCTGTTAGAGCTGCAACATCTTGGTTTGAGATACCCCGTGTCTGAAAGTCGACTACGGCAATTTGAGTTTGAGCAATTATCGTCGATAGAATTGTGCTAAAGATAACGAAGATAAATATTCGCAAATATTACCCCTAAGGTTTTCGATTAAGGCGGAATATAGTTGCTTGAAGGATCTCATCCAAGGGGGTTGTAAACGAGAAACTTTGCATTATCTCAGAAAGTGTCATTTTTCTTTCACCCCCTGCTACAGAAGCAGGAGTTCAATTCCTACAAGCCTTACTGTATAAGGGTTTAGAGAGTGTTGTTATAAGAGTAGCCGGTGAGACTTAGCCTGCCCGCTATTCATGAAGTTGGGTTTGACACTATTATTATTGTACTTAAAGCTATTGAACATCTCTCCTGATCACACCTAATGCAATCAGATCAGAAGCATTCATTACTTTAATATTATAGCCTTATTTGCGACCCGATAATCAGGAGTATTGAGAACAATAAAATACAATCCCGATGCAACATTCTGTCCTTGCTCGCTATCACCCTGCCACTGAGCTACATGATACCCTGCTAATTGATTATCTGAATATATCTCACGAACAAAACGACCTCTAATATCATAAATCGAAATATTCAGATCAGTATTCTTGGG
>Ga0307992_1002137_pt1 | contig 11370 bp, 10 predicted proteins | sample EllFjometagen133_FD_203162 | JGI IMG/M metagenome (GOLD analysis project Ga0307992, IMG submission 203162) | Marine microbial communities from Ellis Fjord, Antarctic Ocean - #133 | ecosystem: Environmental > Aquatic > Marine > Unclassified | place: Southern Ocean | collected 2014-10-08
TCTACCGAGAAGTGTATTTCTTTATACACAAAAAGGCACAAACGTGTGCCTTTTTTGTTTGATTTATAAGAAAGAACCTGTAGTTCTTAAAAATCTTGTGGGATTCTTAATTCTTTACAGGCTCTATTTATATTCATCTTTAAACTCTAACTTTTTGTTTTATTCAACCTTTTATTTAGGAATAGAAACGGTAAATACCACACAGTCACAATAATGAACGATAGTGAAATAGCTCCTGCTAAATACACTGCATATCCATAACCTTCAAAAATAGAAAATGGAGATCCTTCTGACTCTAACATGAACATTAAATTTTTGCCGGTAAGGTTACTAATAATTATTAAAACAATAGTAATTGTTACTAAAGTGATAACACTCTTTCTCCATGACTTCCAAGTAGGATACCATTTATAAACAAATATCATATAAATATACATGAAGAAAAAGGACATATGACCTATCATATATTGATAGAATCTGTACCGATCTATGCTATAGCTAATATCAGGGAATAAAACGCTGGCTAGTGCTCCCCAAGTCCAAAAATACCCTATTTCAAAAAGAGAATATTTCTTAAAAAATAATGCAAAAATACCGACAAATAATGTGAACGCGCATAAACCGATAGGAAGTAGTTCGTTCCATTCTCTAGCGCCATGAGCAATTTTCCAAACATACAGTCCAATTTCCCAAAAAAAAGCAAAGCCAGCAATACCCATAGCTATTTTTCTTTCGTTTTTTAATACTCTAATTTTTTTTCTAAATAGATAAATCAAGATAATCCCAGCAATTATTAAAATAAACAATAATATATGCAAGAGACTAAATGCTTCAAACACAATACCAACCTCATCTGAAAAGAACATATTTTAACTCCTTATTATTTTTAATTAAAATCTTTACGTATGTATTGAATTTTAGGTGGTTTTAACCCTAGTTGTGATATTGCTTGTGTTGGGCAAGCATTAATACATCTATAGCATAATGTACATAGGTTTTTGGTTTTTATTTGGTTATCTTGCAAATACAGATTATTCACTGGGCATAAATCTATACACTTCTTGCATTTAATACACTTTTCGTGATAAATATGAAGCTTCTTACGTGCGTATTTCATGAAGGGTTTCCCCAAACCTCTTTGAGTTAGAAAGCCTACAGCCCTAGAATAAAACCTTCTACCCATTCTAAGAGTTTTTCCTTGATTGATTTTATTAACAACTTCCTTGATTTTCTTATCAGCTTTTATAATAATATGGTTTGTTTTTTCTATAGGCAAAGCTTTAAAGACAAACACATTGGTAAGATTGTTTGGCATATTGATATGAACGCTGTGAAGAAGCTTGACACCAACCGACTTTAATTGGCGATATGCTAAAGCCCCACCATCACCACTAAACAGCATTTGCACTGCTATAGTTATTAACTTTTTGTCTCTAAATGCTTCCTTATATTGATTTAAAAACTCTATCATTATAAATGGCATCATACTATCGTGGATTGGATATGCAAGAATGATAGTTTCAGAATTTGCAATTGTGTTTGCGTAGTCAAAGTTCTCGTGTTCTATAGATTGTTTAATATATTCATTTTCTTCAAACAAAGAACTAAATTTATCCACAACATATTTTGTGTTCCCAGTACCTGAGAAATACAAATAAAGATTACGCATATAATCACTCCTTACATTGCTAAATTCTTAATAAAAATTATAGCATATTTTTAAAAACAAAAAGTATGATTTTAAAAAATATCATAACTTAACTAACTATTTTAATATAATAATTAATAGAAAGTTATGTTATACAATAACTCTTTCGATATTTGTTTGAGTTAAATTCTATTATATTAGTACATCAATTATCTGAAGATACAAACAGATATTGTGCTAATGATGGAAAATAGACTCAAGATTGGTTAATATATATTTTACTATCATTAGTTACCGGAGGAATTTATGGGATTATCTGGTGGTTTATGATTATTGAAAGATGGGATGCAAGTTTAGCAAAAGACAATGTCACATTAAGAATTACTGGTGTTGGTTACCTATTATGGAGTTATATAGGAATATTAATTATCATAGGTCCTTTAGTTGCACAATATAAAGCAATTCATTCTATGAATGATGTAGCTAGATCATTTAACAAAACAGTTTAAAAATTACAAAATCAGAACTCAATTAATGTTAAAATCATTTTTCTAACAATGCAATCTTTAAGGCCGCGTTTTTTTTTGGAAAACTTCTTACTTTCTCTCTCGATTTTTAGCAGTTGTGTGAATTTATGTATCTTTATCTTTTTAGAATTTCTTCAAAATCTCCTATTACAATAAGGTTTTCAATTTTTATACAATGAAGTATTTCAATATTTTTTACGTCTTTTTCAAACAAAAAACCGAGGTTATATATGTAGTGTATGAATACTACAAAAACCTCGGTCGCGGGTATTATTGGTGGAGCTGATAGTCCTCGAAGTTAATCCATATCGGGGATTGGTAGAGATGCACAACTCAATGGTAACTCACAAGCAAAATAGATATACTGATTTAGTAGAAATTAATCAATTTTCATAACTCAAATTGTATAAATATATATTATGAAATTAACGCTAAATAACGTTCAAATGAAAAAAATAATGATTATTGGGTAAAGCTAGTGTGACGTGAAGTTTATTCACGTGATTTATGTTCTTATATATTAGATTTTGAACTAAAAGGATTGGATTTTTCTTCTCATTCCACTGAAGAAAAGGAGTTCAAATAGATAGCATATTCATCAACAATATTCGACATATTTTTCTCAAAATACATTTCTTCTAACAAGTCCACTGCATATTGATAAGCAAGATCGAACGAATCTTGCTGAGATTCTACTATTCCTATCCGGGTCGACTCATATGATTCAGTAATCTGGGATATGTAATATGCTTGTTCCACCTCTTTTAAAGCTTTGAATAAACCCCAGCATCCTTCAAATTGAGTTACATATGCCAGAGCTACTGTGGATGACGAATATATGTAATCATGAACTGAATTCAGATATTCTTCAGAAACTGGTGTTAACCCAAGAAGATTTCCTTCGGGAACGATATATTCATCATAAATATCCATAAAAGCGGCAAAGCTATTATCCTTAAATGCTTGAAGACCAGACTCGGAAAATTCTTTACTGGAGATATCTATAAGCGCCGCATCCAAATATGACTCCAGAACCGCTTCTAAATCGAAGATAGTTTCCGAAGCAAGAATCAATTCACAATAATATACTGTCAGTTCGACCATTGGGGTGCCAAGATTGTCAGGCACAGTAGACCATCCTTGAATGGCCCCGTCCATTAAGGAAATCGCAAACTCGATGCTATCATCAAGGTCAACCTGCAAATAATCGGGATAATATGTTGCTGCTAGAGTTTGGTAAAAATAATCGAAAACGGTCTCTGCTCCCGTTCGGCTATCTTCTAAGTTAACTAACCCTAAATAAAAGTCGTATATGTCAGTCATAGATGCGATGCTGTCGAGAGTGGCTAAAAGACACGTCACGTCATACATCCATTCCATTTGTTGAACTAAATCTGAAATGTCAAAATCCCTCTCCCATTTCGCATAGACAATCGTGTTTTCAACTATGGGTGAATCTAATAAAGAGTTTGCTGAAAAAGAATTTTCAAAAGAATTATCATCCCAATACCATCCAGCAAATGAAAATCCTTCTTTTGTTGGATTAGGTGGAATTAAAATTGCTGAATTCCCATCTGTTTGTATAGAAGTAACTTCAGGCCCTCCATTAGAATCAAAATACAACATTACGTTTGCGCTTCCGTCACATGATACTAGAACGAGTATTAATAAACTTATTACTACTAAAAATATAGATTTCTTCATAATTTTTTAGATACTCAAAACTGTAATAATTGATTGATATTGTAGTATTCGATATATTGAGTATATCTCCCTCCTTTTTATTGTCAGATTCTTCTTAATATAAAACAAGAATAATCTGTAGTTTATTTGCTTTTTATAATTACATACTACTACTTTACTTACATAAGGTAAAAGCGTTTTTGAGAAACACACAGGATTGAAGCATAAATACCTTGCTCACTTTAGATACACAGGAGTTATTTTACTTAAGGAATATATATTTTACTATCATTATAAACAACCAAAAATGTCTAGTTATTATTTGGTAGAGCTGATAGCCCTCGAAACTAAACCTGTACTGGGGTTTACTGGTGGAGGGTATCCTCACTATGATTAAGGTCTTCCGAAACACTAAATTATGATACACCTCGTGAATTGATAAGATGTTAGTAGACACAAAGTAAAACATTATATACAACTTGGCATAATGTGTATAAATGTTTTGGACTATTCTGTTTTTTAAAAGTCTTTGAATCGAATAAAATAAAGTTGTACAACAAAAATAGTAAAAGGAAAAAATACTGTCCCAAAAATCAGAATCAAAGCTGATAATCGTTCTTCATTTACTGAATATGCAAAAATAAAGGATGATAGCATGATTATAGCCACCACAAATACTAATATCAACTTAATCTTATTAGCTTTTTTCATTTTTATTACATCAAAAACAATTTATAATATAATAAATGTAAGTTTGCAGGACTCCAAGTACATATACAATCTTGTGGAGAAGCGTTTTTAGGAGTAGTAATATTCATTTCGTTTTTTCCATTTAATAATATGTAAGGAATATTGTTATCTATAGCAACTGATAATTCATCAGTAACATTATTGGATTTATTGGTTTTGTAACCACAAAGAACAATTACTAAATCACTCTTTTTGATAGACTTACTAATCTTTTCAACTATTTCATTATTATTCATGGGACTTGAAAAATTTATAACTTCAAAAGGAAAACTTGATTTTTCTTGTTCCTTTAGAAAAATATCTTTTAAATCAGCGTCCGTATTTATATCATATGACAAAAATATTTGCTTTTTCATGTTCACCTCCATAATGTAATATAGTATATAAAAATATAAATTACATATAAAAAAACCATGCTCTGCTTTAAACAACAAAAAAAGCACCTATACAGGCGCCATAAAAAATGAATAAACTATACTTTTTGCGTTTCGGCAACCTAGTAATTATAGTAATTTAATACCTTAGACTCTTAGCCTTGCGTCCTTAATTTTCGTTAAGTTTGCTGTTACTATTTTTATTATAACATAAATAGTCTCCATTAGAATTGTAAGAACTAAAATCGCTAAATATAATAGACATAAGTCAATAATTCCACTAGTTATGCAATTTATAAAATCTCTATCATTTATAAAGAAAATATATCAACACTATATTAAATCTTTATCTTGTCAATAATAGCTAATGAATATACAAAAAAAAGGTTCAAAATAGCTTCATTTCTATCTTGATGGTGGTTTGAGCAATAATTGAACCCTCGACACATGGATTTTCAGTAGTTTCATGCACTAAATAACATAACTCAAGAAGTCAAAATTATATTATATTTAATAAAACTCCTCTTTACATTTTTGATTACAACTTGTTATTGTAAATATATGATAGCACAAATGACAGTTGTTCAATTTTTATATTAACTCATAAATTAATTACTATTAATTATACTGTCTTTTCTTGATATTGGAGTTTATACAAATCATAATACATGCCTTTTTGTTTTAGTAATGTTTGATGATTTCCTCTTTCGACTATTTCGCCTTTGTGTAGCACTATGATTTGATCTACATGTTGAATAGTAGATAATCTGTGAGCAACAATAAGCATCGTTCCAATTGTCATCATTTTCTTTAACGAATCTTGAATTAACTGTTCAGTTTCAGTATCTATATTAGCTGTAGCTTCATCCAAAATCATTACACTTGGTTTATGAACCAGTGTTCTTGCAAAAGATAGTAATTGTCTTTGCCCTGAAGAAAAATTATTTCCTCTCTCGCGAACTTTTTCTTCATAATCATTATCTAGTTTATTAATAAACTTATCAGCATTAACATATTTAGCTGACTCTATCATCTCATTGTCAGCTATTGAATTTTCTTTAAGTTTTATATTCGATGCAATAGTCCCACTAAACATAAATACTTCTTGAAGCATTTGTCCAATGAATGAACGCAAGGAACTAATTTTAATTTTCTTAATATCAATTCCATCAATTAGTATTTGTCCTTTTTGAATATCGTAATTTCTAACAATTAATGATAGAATAGTTGTTTTTCCAGCACCAGTAGCGCCGACAAAAGCAACGCTTTCTTTGGCGTTTACTTTAAAAGAAACATCTCTTAAAATCCATTCCCCCTCAAGATATGAGAACCAAACATTTCTAAATTCTATATTTCCTTTGATGTCTTCAAAAGCGATAGCATCTTCTTCATCTATTACTTGTGGTAAATCATCTAAAATACCGAATATTCTTTCACTTGAAGCAAAAGCAGCTTGAAGGATATTGAATTGTTCAGCTAATTGTTGAATTGGTTCAAAGAATCTACGTATGTATTGAACAAAAGCAACCAAGAAACCTACCGTTATGAACCCACTTATAGCTTGAAGACCTCCAAAATAGTAAATCAAGATCATTGCGCCGATATAGAACATATATATAGTTGGTCTATAGACTCCAAATATAAACAATTGTTTCATATATGCTTTTCTTAAATCATTGTTTTTATCATGAAATTCCTTATATTTACGTTTTTCTTGATTAAAAATCTGGATTATTTTCATTCCTGATAGATGTTCACTTAAAAAAGCATTAACTAAGGCTAAACGTTTACGAACAAGTCGATAAGCCTTACGTGAAAATCTTCTGAATATAAATGAAGCAATCATTACAAAAGGCATAACTGCCATCGCGATTAAAGTTAGCTTAAAATCTCCTGTTTGTCTATAATTGATAAATCCCATTGCGATAATAATACCAATCAACATCAATACATTACGAATAACATTTATGATTACTGATGTATACATTTGATTTAATGTATTAGTATCATTAGTTACCCTTGTAACTAGTGTCCCCGTTGGTTTTTTATTATGATAATCTATATCTTGTTTTTCAAGATGGGTAAATACTTCTTCTCTAATATTAAATACGATTGATTGTCCAATTTTTTGAAGCATTATTACTTGATAAAAAGTAACAAAAGCATTTATTAATATTGATACACCAAAAATACTTAAGTACAAGATAAGCGCATTAACATCAACATTATCAGCGCTCAATATGTCTATACTCTCGCCGATTATAAAAGGCTCTAATAATCCAACTAGTACAGTAATAATCATTAACGCTAATACTACTAAAAAACGCAAAGTATATGGTTTTGCATAATTCATAAGGCGCTTGATTATGACTTTATCACTCATGGTGTATTTTCTATCTTCAATAGAAGATGGATGTCCTCTGGCCATATTACAACACCTCCAATTCGTCTTCCAATTTTTGTCTTTCTACCATGTCTTTGTAGAAAGCACATGAAGTAAGTAATTGTTCGTGTGTACCAGTTCCAATGATTTCACCATCATCGATAACAATAATTTTATTCGCATCTTTAATCGTAGTAATACGATGTGCGATTAAAATAGTTGTTTTATTTTTACGTATAGTTTTTAAATTTCTAAGTATTTTCTCTTCAGTATTTGTATCAACTGCACTTACTGAGTCATCTAAAATTAAAATTGGCGGTTTTTTTATCAATGCTCGTGCAATAGAAATTCTTTGTCTTTGTCCCCCTGAAAGAGTAACACCTCTTTCTCCTATCAGGGTATCATACCCTTCTGTAAAATTAGTGATATTATCGTGGACATCACTTAGTTTAGCACTACCAATAATGTTTTCAAGATAATCACCGTCTCTATCTATACCAAGAGAAATATTATTATTTATGGTATCGCTAAATAAAAATCCGTCTTGAGGAACATAACCTATTTGATTACGTACTTTCTCAATAGATAAATCCATAATGTTATGATTATCTAGAAGTACTTTATTATCATCAATATTATAAATTCTAAGCAAAAGATCTACTAAACTTGTTTTACCAGATCCTGTTCTACCAAGAATTCCAATCATTTCACCTTTTTCCACTTTAAAAGAAATATTTTTAAGTACTGGTTTATTATCTCCTGGGTATGTGAATGTTAAGTCTTTAAATTCAATGTTACCCTCTAGATTTTCTATTTCAATCAAATTATCTCTATCTTTGACATCCACTACAGCATTAAGTATTGCTTCAATACGAATGCGTGAAGCATTTCCTTGGCTGGCAGTATTTATTACCATTCCGATTGCAAGCATAGGCCATATAAGCATGCCAAAGTATTGTATCAATAATACTAGTTCACTAATTGATAAGCTTTCCCCACCAGATAATCTACTACTATTAATAACAATGTATCCACCATAAGCAATTAGTATCACAAATACGCTTGATATTAGTGTACGTATAAAAATATCGAATAGTGTAGAATATTTAACAAAACTAATCGTCTTATTTTTTAAATCATGATTAAGTTTAGTAAATTCATTAATTTCTATTTTTTCTTTAACAAAAGCTTTTACAACACTGATTCCACTAAAATTCTCATTAGTGAAATCACTCATATCTTCAAATGACTTTTGAAGTTCTCTAAATCTCTTTCTAAGCTTAGCTCCGATAATTCCTCCAAAAATAGCCAAAATTACAAGTGGGATTGAAGCTATCATTGTTAGTTTAACATTAACACGCAGCATCCATAAAAATGTAAGTATTCCCATAAATAATGCATCAAAAAGCATAATTACGCCGGGACCCATAGCGCGTCTCACCGCTTCTAGGTCATTAGTGTAGTGAGCCATTAATCCCCCTACTTTATGATTAGAATAATACTCATTACTTAGTTTTTCATTATGCCTGAACATTTCATTTCGAATATCGAATCCAATTTTCCTAGAAGCCCCAAAAATGAAGATTCTCCAAAAGAAACGTCCAACAATAATTATAACGCCATATATTACCATTAATCCTATTTGAGTAACAAGAAAAGACACTTCAAGGGTGCCTTTATCAATACCATCAATGATCTTTGCAACAGCTTGAGGAATTTCAAGTAGAAAAAAGTCAACAAGACCCAAAGTTACAAATCCCAGAAGGAACATATACCAGTATTTTAAATAATATTTATTTACTAGCTTTCCAAAAATCATTTAATGTCGTCCCCCATCTTGTTAAATAGAATAACCGAAGATTCTATTTCTTCTTCATTCAATCTTTCAAATATTTTTGAAACAGCTTTTTTACTTTCTAGTTCATTTGTCATCGCAAGCATTTCTCCTTTTTTTGTAAGAGAAATATAGTAAACTCTCTGGTCATTACTACATCTAGTTTTTTTGACAAGTTTGGCTTTTAAAAATCTATTGATTGTCTCAGTAAGAGTTGGCTTAGATATATTAAATACTTCAGCGAGTTCAGAAAAAGTAGCTCTTTTCTTATCGCGGATTAATTTTAGATATTTAAATTGTTTGCCAGTAATCTCTTTAAAACTTATTTCTTCATATACTTCTTTTGAACTGTTGAAATACATTTTAAGAAAACGATTGAATGCATTTCTAACGGTTTCTCTATCCATTAAAATAACTCCTTTTTACATTTTTAGTTAGGTCCTACCTAATTATATATGAAGGTGTTTCAAAAATCAATAAAATAATATCAAAATTATTTAGTGAACACAAAATGTAATATCATAGAAAAAAGATGTTATTCATCAAAACATACTTTTCTGTGTATACTAACATCTTGCCATTTCACTTGTTTGAACTCTTTTATATTTAAATAGCTCATAATAATATTTGCAATTACTTGTGATGAGGCTCGATATTCTTTATGCTAAACACACAGAAAGTTAGCGAGTTATGGATTTTTAGTCGTTTCATGCAATAAATCAATAAATCGCAAAATCAAAATATGACCTGTTAAATAAATTCTTGATTTTCTAAATTTATAAAATTAATAGATTTTATAATGGTATTGAAGCTACTTCCATATTTGTCTTTTATTTTCAAAATTCAAGTCCGACTATTTTTATATTCAAGAAAAACCACGTTCGACCTCTTTGGAAACAGTTTCAGATATCTAAATTAACAAAATATTCACTTTTTCGACATTGTTTTTACTAGTGATTCTATACTTTTATGATAACAAATAAAAAAGTTTACTCCTTAATTATCTTTAAACGACTATTTATAGCGTCTAAGATATAGGAATAAACTCAAATTTGAAAAATGGTACCGGCGGTCGGACTTGAACCGACACGCTTTTAAGGGCAATGGATTTTGAGTCCATCGTGTCTACCGATTTCACCACGCCGGCATAGCAATATATATTATACTACAAAACTTAATAAATTTAACTAATAAATTTTAAGTTTTTTTTGTATTGATATGTTCTTGAATAGTTTGTTCTGTAAAATCAAGGAATTCTTTTCTAAATTTCGAATTCAAAACTTTTTTAGGTAATTTCCTTGGCTTTTTCATTTGAACAAATACACTATCACTTTTATTAAATTTGTCGGCAGTTACCAATTCAACGACAATTCTCGAACCCTCTTCAGCAGTTTTCATAATCTTTTTTTGAATTTTTTCTAGAGATCTGCCAAATCTAGTATGCCATTTCCAAATCCTTGAGAATACAACTCCTGGATCTGCTGCTTTAATAATTAGACTAGAATTAGCGGGACTACTAGCTAACTCAGTTGTATGAACCAAATTTGCGATTTTAGAGTTGAAGTAATCTAAAAAGCTATTCTTTCTTTTATTAAAAAAATCAGGACTAACTTTAAGTTTTCCCCAATAACACCCTATGCTAGATACCATTATTATCTTAGCTGAATCATTTTGTCTGAGCTTATCGAGTAATAATTCAGTTAAATAGTATGTGCCTAAATAATTAACACCCTTACTCATTTCAAAACCTTCAATTGTATAAGAAAGTTTTCTTGAAAAGACTCCCGCATTATTAATAAGAATATCTATTTTATCATAATCATTTATTACTTTGTTAGCGAATTCACGGATTGAGACTAGAGAAGATAAATCTAACTTTAATAAATCTACACAGCCATCACCATCTAAGCCTAAAAGCTCTTCTTTGAGAGCTTTTGCTTTTTCAGGGTTCCTATTACCTAAAATAAGATAATGTCCCTTAAGATAAAGTTTTTTGGCAGTTTCATAACCGATGCCTGAAGTGGCTCCGGTCAATATAGTATATGTTTTGTCATTCATACAGTACACCTTTTCTTCTCGATAAAAATATAATAACATAATTCCTAAAAAAAAGCACTCAAACGAGTGCTTTTTCAGGATTTAGATTCTTTAATTATACTTTTCCGTTTCCG
>Ga0307992_1002139_pt1 | contig 11368 bp, 6 predicted proteins | sample EllFjometagen133_FD_203162 | JGI IMG/M metagenome (GOLD analysis project Ga0307992, IMG submission 203162) | Marine microbial communities from Ellis Fjord, Antarctic Ocean - #133 | ecosystem: Environmental > Aquatic > Marine > Unclassified | place: Southern Ocean | collected 2014-10-08
TAATTCTGGCAATATCACCTTTAACTTCATCTCGTGGTTCCCACGAATCGCTATCGTAATAACAACCGGTTGCCTCTGGATGCTGATTTCCACCATTATCGAAATCAAGATTACTTCTTGAAGTATTAACGGATCCATCAGCTGGTTTTAGATTATGAACATCGCTGAACATAGGCTGTACATCAGCAAAGTTACCATGAGATTTAGCCCACACATGTTCTCTGTTAACAAAATCACCACCTGTTCCATAATTCGAATTATCTTCGGAACGACCGGTATAAACAAGAATTACATTATCAGGATTATCAGGATCTACATCAGATAATTTAAATATTGTTTTTGCTGCAAAATATGAAAATTCCACATGATTTTTAATAATATTGTTCAAGGCAGTTTTTAGATCATCACCTGTCAAATTCTCAGTTTGATTATAATATCCAGTTGGTTGAGCATACGATTGCATCATCCAAAAGCCAATAATTAGTAATAAAATTGTTTTTTTCATTTTTATAATTTTTTTTCTTTTATAATTCTCAATGCCAATAAATTCATCATTTAAGCATTTTATCATTCTATTATTTAAGCATTAAATCATTAATCCACTTACCATTAGATTCGTATAAAATCTAATTTTCTAAAACGACAACTGCAACGAAATATTATACCGACGACCTAATCCAAAGAAAACAGCTGAGGATCTAGCATCAAAGCCATTAAAGCTCTGACCAGAAAAACCATCATTATTATTGGCATCAGAAATATAAGTTTCATCAAGTAAATTCAATATGCTTGCCCTGAGATTTAATTTTACATCTTTAAGAAAAAATCCATAACCAATATGTAAATCTACAAGGTAATAATCAGGGATTTTCCATGATTGTTTTGGGCTGCCATCTTCACTAAAAGCCCAATCATTTTTTTCAGGATCAAGGTCTAACGGATTGAAATCAGAATAATGCTTACCAAAATAAGTAATCGCACCTGTAAAATAAAAATCTTTAAATATCTCCCACCTGACACTTTCGCGGTTTTGTATTTGGGCAGCATCTCCAACAAAAATTCCGGCAGCATCAAAATATACTACATCTTTAAGATTTAAGTTATCATCATACAATCTTGCTGAATCAGCAGACAACCATTTCCAATCTCCAACAGATAATAAACTTTCTAATTTTAGATTTTCAAATATCTTCCATGCAAATTCCAATTCCACACCTTTATGCAAAGCATTCATTCCATTGACATTAACTTTATATGGTTCATCATTAATCATAATAGTATTTGTTCCTTCTGATGGTTTGTTTTCCCATTCTGTTATGTATGCATTAAAATTAAAAGTAATTTTTGAATTAAAATAACTATATCCTATTTCAAAAGCTTTAACCTTTTCATTTTTTATTTCTCTGAAAAGAGTATTATTATAATCATAAACATTATTAAAACGAGGAGCTTTAGAAATATAACCAATATTTGTAAATATATTCATATTCTCATTAAGATTATAATTCACACCACCTTTAATAGTTCCACCGGGTATCCATTTCCATGGAGAAGTTATAAATTCCAAACCGGGTGAATTTCTATCATAAGTTTCACCATTATAATCGATAACTGTTTCGTAAGAAATATTTAAAGTTGTATCGCTTAATTCTAATACTTTGGGTTTAAAATAATCAATTCGTTTATAGCCACAATAAGAAGCTGTTAAGTTAATGAAAGCTGTCAGGTTACCACTTGAGTATTCAAGCTGGCTAAACAAACCTCCCCATGCAACTAATCCATCATTATGATAACCAATTATGTCGCCAACATATTTCTTTTTATTAATCGAATCATTTTCATTTTCGTTATCAAGTGTAAAATAATTTCCGCCAAGCAAATCGTAAATTTCTCGGTAATGCTCACCTCTGTAACTTCTTAAATCAAGACCACCAGAAAGATTTAACTTATCAGTAATTTTAAAAGAAAAAGCAGACAATAAACCATACCAGAAATGATTATTAATTGAGGATCTTAAAATACCTGTAGATTCATGATTTGGATTTATAATAGGATGATAATTATTCCCATCATATATTGCTTGAAAATTCACCTGACCGTTTGGAAGAATATTAGGTGTGCTTTTCAGACCTGTACCTCCGCCATTTCCAATTGAAAGATATGCAATATTCGAAATATATAATTTATCATTTACATTCCAGAAATCACTAATGCTAAACATTGGCTTATGATAGTAATTCATTTTTTCGCTAATATTCTCAATTCCATTGCTTAATTTGTTTCCTTCGCTATCAAAAGTATATCTATCAATTACACCCCAATTGGGGTTATATTTTATTCCAAGATCAACAAGCATATTTGAAGTAAAATCATCATATTCTACACCATGATTTACAGCATAAGCAGAATCGAACACAGCGATTGATTTTTTATAAGATCTCTGTCCATGGCTTTGGGGAGCGCCCATTGCCTTAAAACTTAATCTGTGATTGCCAAGATTTTTATCTATCCGCAAAAAATAGAACCAGCCTTTTGTCCATGCATTATCCACCCATCCGTTTCCTCTTTTATAAGAACCGGCAGCAGTAATTCCCCAGCCATTTTTTAGTTGCCCTGAAGTAATTCCTATTGAAGATCTTAAATATCCATCCCCGCCAACTTCTTGTTTCAAAACAATTCCTTTTTTTGCACCAATTCCTTTTGTCTGAATATTTATTGTTCCACCTACCGATGGGATTGCAAGTTTTGATGCACCTAAACCACGCTGAATCTGAGTTTTTCGCATCACAACATCCAAACCAAACCAGTTTGACCAATAAACCCAACCGTTTTCCATATCATTAACCGGAATACCATCTAGCATTACTGCAACATTTCGTTGATTAAAACCTCGAATGTTAATTCTTGAATCACCATCTCCCCCACCTTGTTGGGTAGCATAAACGCCTGGAGTAGAATTTAATAATAATGGAATGTCTTGTGAGGCAAGCTCTTCATCAAGTTTTTTTGCTTCTATAGTGGAGAAAGCTACCGGAGTTTCTCTGGTTTTTGCCATATCACCAATAATCTCAACCTCAACAAGAGTTTTATATTTTAACTGAAAATTTAAAGTTTTTGTTGATGAATTTATAGTAACTGGTTTTGTTTCTTTTTCAAAACCCACATAAGAAACAATTAATTCATATTTGCCATATTCAAGTTGTAACGAATAATTCCCTTCTATATCAGAAACAGTACCCTTTCCAACATCATAAACAACATTAACACCAATAAGAGATTCGCCGGTATTTTTATCTGTAACTTTCCCTTTTATTGTCCCTGTTTGTGCAAAAGCACTACCAATTGAAAATAAAAATAGAAAAAAGGTTATTCGTACTTTCATATATTTATTCTTTGGATTATTATGTTTATAATTGTTTAAACAAAATATTTTATTTGATGATGATCTTTTTCAGAACTGTCTTATTATTTTTAAAAGTAACTTTCACAAAATAAATACTACTTTCGAATTCACTTAAATCTAAAACAGCATTATTTATTCCTGTCTGATAACTTTTATTAATAACTGTTTTTCCAAGAATAGTAAAAACTTCAAGTTCATTAATTTTATTTTCTGATGTTATTGTGAGCTTACCGTCAGTAACAGGATTAGGAAATAAATTAAGCTCAATATCATTATTTATTTCTAAAACACTGAAAGTATTACAATCACAAAAATGAGTTCCAAGACTGTCATAAGTATTTTGGGGAAGTGAATCCCATTCCATTGTTACATTAAAAGCAGCAGGGTTTGCCATATTTCCAAACGAAACGTCAGGTTTCCGGATTAATGTATGATCCCTTGTCCATGAAAGCCAAAATAAAGGTCCAACACCATAATCAACAATTGTGTATTCCTCAGGAACACCCTGATTATTCCATGAAATAGTTGTATCTGTAATATCAGTCCAGCCATTATCAGTATCGGGAGGTCCAACTTTTGCAAATAAATCTACGATTGTCATACCACCATCTTTTTCAAGAGTAACTGCATCGTTTCCATTAAAATACATCATTTTATTTTCCTCATAAACCGGACAAAGAAAAATATCAGCTTTAACCCTTAATGCAGAGTCAATAGGTAATTCATATCCTGTTCCAGTAGAATCTCTTTTATCAAGAACAACAACATACGTGCTTTTTGCCTGGATAAACCCACCGGCAAGCTGAACAGCATTTGGTGTTGTTTCGCCATTTGAATATCTAACTAGTTGATAGGGTGTTAAATCAATAACATGATTTGTCGGATTATATAATTCTATTGCTTTGTTATTTCCTGAACCTTCAACATATTCTGAAATAAAAATTTCGGTGCAGTTTTGTGCTGTCATAGAGATAGCAAAGAAAACAGTTAAAATTGAGAGTAATAGTTTTTTCATAATTTGTTGTTTTAAGTTTATAAATATTTGCAAATAATCTAATTAACAAAAGTAATAAAAAGCAAAAGAAAAAAGCAAGAAATAAAAATTTGAAAATTTAAAATTTATAAAAGCTCTGTAGTATGAAAATTTGTAATTATTATTATCAATTTATTCGTTCACAATCTTTGGTTCGAATGTTAAACCTTCCAAAACCCGAAGCGCATTATCAACAGAAGAAATATTCTTAAAACTTAAAATCAGTTTATCTTTATATTCCCTCATGCTACAACAATCTGTATTATTTTGCACAAATTTTAATACAACTGAAAAAGCCGGAGATTGATAATATGGAGACTCCTGATTGCTGATAAAATATCCTATAAATCGTTTGTTTTTCAAAATTAATTTTTCAAATCCAATTTTCTTGGCAAGCCAGCGAAGCCTAATAGTATTTATCAAATCCATTGTTTGAAAAGGCACAGGTCCGAATCGGTCATTTAATCGAATTTTAAATTCACTCAATTTTTCTTCCGACTCAATATTATCAAGCTCTTTGTACAAACTCAATCGCTCTGTAATACTACTGATATATTCATCAGGAATAAGAATTTCGAGATCAGTTTCAATTATACAATCTTTAACAAATTCTGTTTTTATTTCTTCAACACTATCATTAAAAACATCCTTAAACTCTGTTTCTTTAAGTTCGAGAATTGCTTCATCAAGAATTTTATGATAAGTTTCAAAACCTATTTCTGAGATGAATCCACTTTGTTCAGCTCCCAAAATATTTCCTGCTCCCCGAATATCAAGGTCACGCATTGCAATATTAATTCCACTGCCAAGATCAGAATATTCCTCAATAGCCTTTAATCTTTTTCTTGCTTCAATTGTTAATGTAGAAATAGGCGGAGCAATCAAATAACAAAATGCTTTTTTATTTGCTCTTCCCACCCTTCCTCTTAATTGGTGAAGGTCGCTCAAACCAAAATTTTGAGCTCCATTAATAAAAATTGTATTTACATTTGGAATGTCAAGTCCCGACTCAATAATTGTAGTTGCAAGCAGCACATCATAATCACCATTAATAAAATCAATCATAATTTTTTCAAGTTTGCGTCCCTCCATTTGTCCGTGTGCAACAGCAACCTTCACTCCTGGAACAAACCTATTTATCATTTCCTGAACATCTAAAATATTTTTCACTCTGTTGTGCACAAAAAACACTTGCCCGCCCCGAGCAATCTCATACATTATACCCTCATGTATTATCTCTTCGCTAAACGGACATATTTCTGTATGAACAGGATGACGATTTGGAGGTGGAGTATTTATTATCGAAAGATCGCGGGCACCCATTAGCGAAAATTGCAAAGTCCTTGGTATCGGAGTGGCTGTGAGTGTTAAGGTATCAACATTAATTTTAAATTTCTTTAATTTTTCCTTTATTGAAACTCCAAATTTTTGTTCTTCGTCAATAATCAATAATCCCAAATCTTTAAACTCAACATCCTGACTGACTATCCGATGAGTCCCAATAATAATATCAATTTTCCCTTCTTTAAGTTCTTTAAGCGTTTGCTGTTGTTGTTTTGTGCTTTTAAATCTGTTTATGTAATCTACTTTAACAGGAAATTCGTGCAAACGCGAAGAAAAAGTTTTATAATGCTGCAAAGCAAGAATTGTTGTTGGAACCAAAAGGGCAATCTGTTTGCTTTCCGAAGCAACTTTAAAAGCAGCCCTGATTGCAATTTCTGTTTTACCAAAACCAACATCACCACAAACCAACCTATCCATGGGATAAGATTTTTCAAGGTCAGCTTTTACATCAACTGTAGCTTTTAACTGGTCGGGAGTATCTTCGTAAATAAACGAAGATTCCAGTTCGTGTTGCATATATGTATCCGGCGAACATTGGTATCCTTTGGCAGATTTTCGTTCAGCATATAATTTTATCAGATCCTTAGCAATATCCTTAACCTTTTTCTTTGTTTTACTTTTTAACTTTTCCCAAGCATTAGAACCCAATTTATTGAGTTTTGGAACAGTTCCTTCCTTGCTCACAAATTTGGCAATGCGATGCAACGAATGAATACTGACATACAAAAGATCATTATTTTTATAAACCAAGCGTATTGCTTCCTGTTGCTTGCCATTATTTTCGATTTTTTCCAAACCACCAAATTGCCCAACTCCATGATCGATATGGGTTACATAATCTCCAGGTTTTAAACCATGGATTTCTTTCAGTGTAACCGATTCTTTTTTACTAAAACGGTCTTTTAAATAAAAACGATGGTAACGATCAAAAATCTGATGGTCGGTGTAACAAGTTAATTTTTCATCCCTATCGATAAAACCTTCGTGCAAAGATAAATACAGAGGGGAAAAATTAATTTCACGATTTAGTCCATTATTTTTTTGAATGTCTTTGAAAATGGAATTCAATCTTTCAATTTGTTTTGGATTATCAGAGAAAATTATATTTAAATATTCTTCCTTGGTTTTCACCTGAAGATTTCTAATCAATAATTCAAATTTTTTATTGAAAGAAGGCTGAGGAAGTATATCAAATTTATAAGAGTAAACATTTGTAAAATAAAATTGTTTTCCAAATTCAACTGTTTTTATTTCAAATAATTTTTTAAAAAAAGTCTCACCGTTAATAAAAAGTTCGGAAGGTTTCATTTTTTCAACATCATTTTCAAGTTGTTTGAAACTATTTTGAGCTTTTTTAAATTCCTCTTCAATTTTATCTATTGAAAAATTAACATCATCAATCCAGAAAATAGAGCTGGCTGGAAATAAATTCACAACAGATTCTCTTTCTTCCGAAATACCTCTGTCCTGAACATTTGGTACAACATTTATTTTTGAAAGCTTATTCAGCGAAAGTTGATCGCCAGGGTCAAAAGCTCTGATTGATTCCACTTCATCACCAAAAAATTCAATACGAAAAGGATAATCATTAGAAAAAGAAAAGACATCAACAATTCCTCCACGGAGCGAAAACTGACCGGGGTCAGCAACAAAATCCACCATATCAAATTTAAAATCCAGAAGTATGTCAATCACATTATCAATCGATAATTCTTCTCCGGTTTTAATTTGAAAAGTATTTTCTTTAAGATATTTTTTTGTTACAACTTTTTCGCAAAGTGCCTCCGGAAAAGTAACAACAGCAGTTTTTCGATTGGCAGTTGTAATTCTGTTCAATACTTCTGTTCTAAGCAAAATATTTATTCCGTCAAGAGTTTCAATTTCGTAAGGTCGTTTATAAGAAGTTGGAAAAAACAATATTTTCTTTTTGGAATAATTCATTGATTTTTCTTCAAAAACACTCTCCAAATCATTATAAAAATAAGCTGCTGTTTCCTTGTCGGGAAGGATAAAAAGATGAATCCCTGTTGTTTTATCAAACACAGAAGAAGCAATTAAGGATCGAAACGAACCCACCAACCCTTTTAAATGGAATCTTTTAAGAACAGAGTCATTGATTTCTGAAATCAGTTTCTGTACTTTTGGTCTTTGAGTAAAATTTTTTATTAATTGCTTAGAATTCAAATTTTTTGATTTAAATTGTACTTTGTTAATAATATGTTCATTGCAAAATTAATAACATTACTTGGTTTTTTAATATTTTCAATACCTGATTCACATTATTAATCGATTTTTACAATTAAAATTTCTCAGTAAGGTATAAATTATAATAGAATTTTAAATAATAATGAAACCGCTTCACTGTTTCTACATATTTAATGTTTCATCATTTTCAACAATAATGTTTGTCCCACAGACAAAAAAACAATTTATATATTATTATCTTTGTAACTTATAAATTTATCGGTTATCGGTTATCGGTTATCGGTTATCGGTTGTCGGTTGTCAATTAAATTTCAACAAATTAATTTATTATGAAAAAATCTATTGCCATTTTATGTGGTGGTGGTCCTGCTCCAGGAATCAACACAGTTGTAAGTTCCGTTTCAAAAGTTTTTCTTAAAAGCGATTATAATGTAATCGGACTAAACGGAGGATATAAAAGTCTATTTGCTGAAAAACCTGATTTTATCAATATTGATTTCAATTATGCAGATATAATATTAAAGCAAGGTGGTTCAGCATTGCAAATGAGCAGATACAAACCAACTGATGATGAATTCAACACTAGATTTTTTACAGAAAATAATGTTAAACTTCTCGTAACCATTGGTGGTGACGACACTGCATCCACAGCAAACAGAATTTCACAATATCTTGAAAAGAACAATGTAAAAATTCAAAATATTCATGTTCCAAAAACTATCGATAATGACTTACCGCTTGAAGAAGGACAACCTACTTTTGGATACCATTCTGCTAAAGAAGCTGGTGTAAATATTGCATCAACAGTTTATGAAGATGCACGTACAAGTGGCAACTGGTTTGTTGTTTCTGCTATGGGCAGAGAAGCAGGGCATTTGGCATTTGGTATTGGAGGAGCATGTCATTATCCGATGATAATTATTCCGGAAATGTTTAACAAAACAAGTATTACTTTCGAAAAAATTACAAATCTTATAATTTCATCAATCCTAAAAAGGAAAATATTGGGAATTGGTTACGGGGTTGCAATTATTAGCGAAGGTATTTTTCATTTTATGACTGATGAAGAAATTAAGTCAACGGATATTAATTTCACTTATGACGACCACGGACATCCTGAGCTGGGCAATGTTAGCAAAGCACATATTTTTAATTTACTGTTACAGCGAAAACTTAAAAAATTAAATATTAATGTTAAAAGCCGTCCGGTTGAGCTTGGTTATGAAATCCGCTGTGTGAAACCTATTGCTTTTGATTTAATGTATTGCGCACTTTTGGGAATGGGTGTAAAACGCTTATTCGAAAAAGGATTTACAGGATGTATGGTTACAGCAGATCAAAAAGGTGATATTGCTCCTTTATATTTGAAAGATGTTACTGACGACCATGGGAAAGTTAAACCACGTCTCGTAAATATTAATTCACAAAAAGCTGCAATTGTTTTTGAAGACGGACTTCAATATTTAGAAGAAGCAGATTACGAAGCAGCCAAACAATATGTTGATGGTCCTGAAAAATATGATTTCAGAAAAATACTTCATTGGTAAAACTTAAAAAATAAATGGTATCAGCAATTTATACCAATTGAATTTCTAAATTGCTGATAAATATTTTGATTTTTTTTTTCTTTGTCAAGGCAAATATTCTTTGCATCCGTATGGACGGAAATAATATTTAACGTAGAGAAAGGAAAAAAGAAACGAAATATATCGGTAATTTGGATGTTCAGTTGGTATTACTTTCAGAGATATAGTTTTTGTAGCCTTCTCCAAATTTTTTAATATCTTTCTTTTCTTCCATTTTTGCAGTTAATATCACGAAAATAACAACGAACAGAATTAATATTCCTGTAATAACAGTTATATGTTTTAAAAATGCACCAAATCCCAGAAAAAGAAGAGACGAATACAATGGATGCCGAATATATTTGTAAGTTCCACCGGTAATAATCTCAGTTGTATCATCCAGCTCACCTTTAGGTTTGCCCTTTTTTCTAATAAAATAAAATCCTGTAACCACAAATATAATTGATATTATAAGAACTATCCAGGAAAAAATCTGAAGCAGCGAAAATGGATTAATAATCCAAAAATCTAAATTTAATATTACTAATACTAGAACAGTTTCAAAAACAAAAAACCTATAAAAACCGTGAGTTTGCGGATTAAAAAGAAATTTCCATGAAACAGCAAAAATTGCCAGATTTAACACTACGAAAAGAATAATCTGTAACATAGGCTTATTTTAATTCATGTCAAATGCAAGTTTTATTTTATCAACAAGCACCTTTGCAAGTTTATATTTCGATTCAACAGTCCAGCCGGCAATATGAGGAGATAAAATAACTTTTTCAGAATTTATAAGAAAATTAAAATCTTCCGGTAAATTATCATTTTTAAGATTTTCAAAAGACAAATTTTCGTATTCAAGCACATCCAGTGCAGCTCCAATAACTTTGCCTGTTTTAATATTTTTTACCAAATCACTTGTTTTTAAAACCTTTCCACGTGAAGTGTTTATAAAGAAAATGCTTTTCTTGAAATTATTAATAAATCTATCATCAACCATATAATTAGTTTCAGTGGTCAGCGGAACGTGCATGCTCACAATTTCCGATTTTTCAAAAACTTCGTCAAGTGTACATTCTTTAACAAATTCCTCAGAGTAATTAAATTTATATTTGTCAAAAGCAATTACATCTGCACCAAAACCCTTAAGTTTTTGAGCTACTGCACTTCCCATATTTCCATAGCCAATTATTCCAATTGTCTTTCCTTTAATTTCGGTTCCCCGATTGCCTTCTCTATTCCAAATACCTTGTCTTACTTCCAGATCCGCAATTTTCAAATTATTAAACATCGAAAGCAGCATTCCAATTACATGTTCACCAACTGCATCGCGATTTCCCTCAGGTGAATTAAAACATTTTACGCCTATTTTTTCAACAAATTTAATATCAATATTTTCCATGCCGGCTCCTACCCTGCCAATAAATTTTAATTCTTTTGCTTTTTCTAGGATGTATTTGTCAATCATAATTTTGCTTCTGATTATCAAGCCAAAATACTCATGAACTATTAAACCTAATTCCTTTTGTGTATTCCCTGAAAATTGCTCGCACTGAAATCCCATTTCACTAAATTCCTTTTCTATCAATGGATGCACGGTATCAACTAATAATATTTTTTTGTTTTTTATTTTCATTTTAAATGATATAATTAATATTTTAGATTTAGGAATTCGGATTTAATATTTTGTAACTAATCAGTGCTCATAATAATTTCCGTCAGTCTTGCAAAAATAAGTCATTATTAACAATCTACTGTTGTTACTAACACTATTTTTATGATCATTTTTGATCCGTTGAAAATTATAAGGATACT
>Ga0307992_1002141_pt1 | contig 11365 bp, 14 predicted proteins | sample EllFjometagen133_FD_203162 | JGI IMG/M metagenome (GOLD analysis project Ga0307992, IMG submission 203162) | Marine microbial communities from Ellis Fjord, Antarctic Ocean - #133 | ecosystem: Environmental > Aquatic > Marine > Unclassified | place: Southern Ocean | collected 2014-10-08
AACCTTCTATCATTTTTGTTTCATCATCATATTTTATTATAAAATCTCTTTTAACATCTTTAAATGTTAATACTTTAGCTTCATCTTTATCTTCATAACTTATCATTATTACAGGATCTTTTTCCTCCTTTGGCATTCCTATTGGGTTGTATGTTTCAATGTCAAAAGCCAGTATATTAAAATTTTCTTCTTTTTGTATAGGTTTTATTTTTTCTATTTTATCTGTGTATGTAAATTCATATGCTTTTAACGGCCATAATTCTTTATCAATTAAATATCTTTGAATAAATCGTATTTTGTATTCATAAGTTTGAAAATCTTCTAATGCTTTTCTTATTAATGGGATATGAGAAGAAGAATAACAATATATTTTAATTAATTCTTTTTGTTTTCCTTTTATCCATTTTTTTACTTTTTCATAATTTTTTATCTGGATTGGTTCTCCTTTATAATCTAATTTAAGGTTTTCAATATCTTTAAGAACATTTTCATGAGCATCTAAATAAAAATAAGGTAAATAACTATCTGTTATTCTTTTTGTTCCTTTATCTGTTTTAATCCATAAAGTGATGTCTCCATCTTCAGAGCTGTAATCTACATTTAATAAGAAACCAGAAATTTTCATAAATATATTAGGAAATAGGTTTATTTATTCCTTTCTTTGCATTTCGACAATTTCTTCCAAACTTAAAAATTTGTCTGTTGGGTCTGCTTGTTTGAATTGTTTTTTAGGTTTAATATTTCTTTGTTCTCTTTTTTCCTTAATTTTTTCTCTTAGAGAGTTAATTTCTTCTCTTAATTCAGTTAATTTTGTATCTAGTTCTTCTTTTCTTTTGGTTATATCTGATATATCTTTTTCAACTAATTGTGCTTTTCTTCTTGCATTTTCTACTCTCATTGCTTCATCATGCAATTTTTTTACTTCTTTTATCTTTTTTAAAAGTGTTTTTTCTATTTTGGAAGTAAAAGCCTGAGTAGATATTTTAAATTCTAATTGTCTTAATTCTCGTTTAAATGGTCCTACTCGTATGCCTGGGTTTTCTTGTATAAATGGTTGGAGCGCTTTAAGTTCTAGAGTTTTGTAATGTAATCTTTTATTGATTTTTTTTGCTTCCTCTATCAAGTCGTTTTTTTCATTTTCTACGTCTTGAATTCTTTGTCTTAATTCTTGTCCTTCCATAGTTTCACCATTGTAGAGATTTATTGCAACCAAAAGGTTTAAATACTATGCTATTATAATAATTTTTGCTCTTCCGTCTTCTAAGAATTGGTGGGAAACTGGTCGCCTTGCCAGCGCGTGTAAGCACGTGCTGGCCTATTTCTGTAATAATATTATAATCGGGGATTTTATGGAATATATTGAAATTGATGGTTTAAATGGTGCAGGAGGAGGCCAAATGCTTCGTACTGCTTTATCTTTAAGCGCAATATTAGGAAAACCCTTTAGAATGATTAATATACGTGCTAAACGGCCAAAACCAGGCTTAAAAGCTCAGCATTTGATGTGTGTAAATGCAGCTAAGCAAATATGCAATGCTAATGTTAAAGGAGCAGAATTTGATAGTACGGAGCTTATTTTTGAACCTGATGAGATAAAAGGTGGAGATTTTGAGTTTTTAGTTAAAACAGCAGGTTCAATAAGTCTTATTATTCAAACAATATTACCCATTCTTATTTTTGCAAAAGAAGAAAGTAAGATAAAAATAACTGGGGGCACACATGCCCCATTTGCTCCAAACCTGACTTATTTAGATAAAGTGTTTCTACCAGTAGTAAAGGAAATGGGAATCACTGCAAATGTAGATATTAAAAAATATGGTTTTTACCCAAAAGGGGGAGGAGAGGTTTTTTTATGTGTAAAACCAACAAATACATTAAAATCAATAAATTTAACAAAAATAAGTGAAGAAAAACAAGAAAGTCAAAAACTAAATGCAGAAATTATTTTATGTAATCTACCAGAACACATAGCAGACAGAGAGACAAAAATCATAAAAAACTATTTTCCAGATATAAATATTGAAATAAAAAAACAGAATTCCTTATCACCTGGAAATATAATTACAATTTATAAAACATGTGTAGGGGCAGATGCAATTGGTAAAATAGGAGTTACTGCAGAAAAAATAGCAGAAAAAGTATGTAAAGAATTTATTGAACAATCAAAATATGCTGTAGATAAGCATTTATCAGACCAATTGCTTTTGTACATGGCTTTATCTACAGGGAAAAGCGAGATTATTTCTTCTGAAATCACTGATCATACAAAAACCAATATATTTATAATTGAAAAGTTCCTAGGAAATATGTTTAAAATTGATAATAATAAAATTACAAGGTCATACCATGGTTAGAAAGGAAAAAATATCAAAAGTAAGAAAAACTTTATTATTAGATAAAAAAGCAATTATCTTAGCTATAGTATTAGGTATTGCATTAGCAATTGTTAATATATTTTTTTTTATTTTAATGTTGGCATTTCTTGCTTTGGCCGTTGTAGTAACAAAATATGGATATTATGAAAAGAAAAAAATGGGTGTTTATGAACATGAGAGAGGATGGGAGAATGTTCTTGCCAATGGATTAGTTCCTTTAATTGGTGCTTTTCTAAGTCCAGGGGCATTTATAGGTGCATTAGCAGCTGTAATGTCAGATAAATTTGCATCTGAATTAGGTATTTTAGGAAAAGACCCAATAAATTTAAGAAATTTACAAAAAACAAAGAGAGGAACATCTGGTGCAGTTAGTTTATTTGGAACATGGATGTCTTTTATAGGGGCATTATTTATAGGGATATTTGCATTATGTTTATATCCAGAATATTCTTTATGGAAAATTCTTTTAATTGGTATAATAGGATTTATGGGTTCTGTTGTTGATTCTATATTTGGTGTTTTTGAAGAAAAAGGTATAGGTACAAAAACAACTACAAATATTATTTGTTCTATCATAGGATTGATTTTAGGATTTTTGTTTATTTAAAAAACAGAAGTTGCAGCTAAGATATATAACATATCTCCAAAATATATTGATATCAAAAGACCTAGTAGAATAAATGGAACAAACATAGGTAATTTTGTATATACTGGATATTTATTTATTTTAAATTTTTTTAATCTTTTTAAATCTTTTTCAGAAACAACTCTAGGAATATTATATTTTTTCACAATTTCTTTTTTCATATACTCTATAGCAATAACATCTTCGGCCTCTATTTTACTTAAGGGAAGTTTTTCTATTAAAGAACCCATTAATCTTTCTTTAAATATTGAAAAATAAATTGATACAAAAATTAAAAACCCCATTAAAATTAAATAATATTCAGATATGACTGGAATTTTTGTATATAAATATAAGAAAACTAAAAATATTATAACTAATCCTAAGGAATATAATATTCTTTTTTTATCTATTTTTTCTTTCCTCTTTAAAACAAGGGGAGTATATTTGATTAGTACATAAATCATAAAAGTTAATCCAGAAACAAGTATTATTGAAAATATGAAGGGTAATGGAATTAATGGTTTTTCAGAAAATAAAGTTGGTTGTATAGGTAATAGTAATGCTAAAGAACATAAAATAAAAACATCTGCTCCACCTAGTTGTCCTAGTCTATAAAATATATATCCTATTAATCCAATGATTGCTGCCCCTCCAAAAGAATAGAGTAATAGTATTGGATTATAGTCGACAATTACAATAATTAATGAAAGAATTAAAAAAGAATATAACAATAAATCCGGAATATTTTTTTTATTAAAAATATCAAAATATGCTGCTATGGATGTTCCTATGACGGCAAATATTATACGAATTATCTCATAATTCATTATTATCTGAGGAAAAAATAGTTCTGACATATCAGAATTGTGTGGTAGAAAGATATATAAACTATATTGAAGAAATAGAAAGTATTAAAAAGAGTGTGTGATAAAATAATAATGTGTATTAGGGGTGATATATTATGCCACGTAAAAAATCAATTGAATTAAAAAAGAGAAAAAAGGATCTTGAAGTTGAAAAGATCAGAAAAATAAAACCAACAAAAATGAAAAAAGAAAGAAAGATAAAAGAAAAAGCACTATACTCAAATGTGAATAGTATGGTTAAAACAGCTCAAGCTTTACAAAAACAAAGAAAAGCTGAAAAAAGAAGATTGAAAAGCTTAGGGTTATATACTTTAGAAGAAGCATATGACAAGGTTAAGAAAAATGGAGTTCCAATTTCTTTTAGAGCATTTGGTGGAAGAATAGAAAGAAAAAGTATTTATTCTGTTAAAGTAGGAAGAAAAAGATATATTCCATCTCCAGTTTTACAAGATTGGGTTCAATTGTATGATAAATTTTATACAGTTAGACAAGCATTTACTTCTTTGAAGAAACATGAAAATATTAATTTCAGAGCATTTATAGGAAGAATAGAAAAAAAATCTATCCCCTCAATAAAAATTGGTACACAAAGATGGATTCCTAAAGAAGCTATTGAAAGTTTAACTCATGTGGCAGATAATTATTATGACGTAGCAGCATCTGTCCAAGCGCTACACAAGAAAGGAGTTAAAATTAAAAGAAATGCTTTTGAAAGAAGATTAGATAGAGGAAGAATTCCACATGAAAAAATTGGTGGAAGAAGATTTATACAAAAAGAAACTATAACTGAATTAATTGAAAAAGAACAAGCAAGAAGAAAAAGATAATTTATCTTTTCTCTCTATTTTTTTATTTTTTATAAATTTTAATAATTCATTCTCATCGTGATTTTTTTATATAAACATCTTATAAATACCTTAATAAATTATTTTAGTTATTTTTTAATATGGAAAATACACAATTTTTTGCTAAATCTTTTGAGAAAGATTTTATTCTTAAAACCTTAAATGGGAAAAAGAAAGAAAAATTCCAATCTATTCATGAAGTTTTAAAAACCAAAACTCTAAAACCTAATACAAAGAGTTTTGGGAGGAAAAAAAGACTTGCCTGTTCTTTTTTACATAAAAATTATCTTAAAACTTATCGGGCGCAAGGTTTAATTTTCAAGACCAACCAAAAACCAAATCATATTTATCCATTTGGATATTGTGGTATTATCAGATGCAAAAAAAATAATAGTTCAATATTACCGCATAAAAGAAAATCTCCATATATATTATAATCATAAATTAATCCCAAATTTTGAAAACTTTGTATTTAAAGATATAGATGGTTTATTAAAGAAATTTCCTTCATTAAATAAAGTTTGGAAAGCAGTAAACAAATTCAGAGTTGATAATGGACATAAAAACCTATCAAAACAAAAATATAAATTAATTGAATATAACGAGGTAATTTTTTATAAATCTGTTAAAATAATTCCAGTTGCAATTTTTGGTTATAGAAAAATTGCAAGAGAAACAGCAAAAAAATATAATCTCCCTTATTTTGTTTCTGCAAAAGAATTTTATAAATCATTAAAAAAATAGTAGAAAGAGTTGTGTGGATTTTTTCTGAATTAGATTAATGTTACATACCAGGCATTTTAAAATTTCCTGATTTCATCATTTTTTCTATTTTTCCGCGCATACCACGATTTTTCTTGAACATATTCATCATTTTTTTTGCCTTTTCAAATTCTCTTAGTAATTGTTTAACATCTTCTATTGATACTCCTGCGCCTTTAGCAACACGTTCTAAACGTGTTCTACTTTTTTTGATTAAAGTATGATTGTTTCTCTCTTTTTCTGTTAAAGAATTTATAATTGATTCATATTTTTTCATTTTACCTTCACTTTGTTCTACAAATTCTTTTGGTACATCTGGTGCACCCATCATACCTAAAACTTTTCCTAAAGGTCCCATTTTTTTAGCTGCTTTTAATTGTTCATAAAATGTTTTTAATGTTAATTCTCCTTCTAATAACTCTTCTGGGTTTATATTTTGTTCTTCAGCTATTTTTTTAGCTTTATCCATTAATGCTTCTAAATCTGGAAATCCCAAAAGCCTACCAACGAATTTTTTAGAATCAAAAACTTCTAGATCATCCATTTTTTCTCCATGTCCTATAAATGCAACATTAGAATTAGAAACTGAAACTGCACTTAATGCTCCTCCTCCTTTAGCACTACCATCCATTTTTGTTATTATTACTCCATCAATTCCTACTGATTCATTAAATTGTTCAGCTTGTTTTCCTGCTACTTGTCCAATATCTGCAGATATTACAAGGAATTTTTTATTTGGATTAAATGCACTTACAATTGTTTTTAGTTCTTTTGTTAATCTTTCATCAAATGCACTTCTTCCTGCCGAATCTAAAATTAAAATATCTTCTTTTGTTTTTTCTAAAGCAGAATCTATTATTTTTTTAACATCTGTTTCTCCTTTTATCCCATAAAATGCACAATTTACTTGTTTAGATAATTGTTCTAATTGTTCATATGCAGCAGGTCTCTCAACATCACATGCAATTAATGCAGTTGATAATCCCTTTTTCTTGTAAAATAAAGAGATTTTGGCTGCGGTTGTTGTATTATGTACAATAATCCCATTTGCTATAAAAGTATGATATTTATCAACAGTCATATCATATACAAATTCTTCTTTTTTATCTTCTTTAATATCTTTTATTTTTATCCAAATAATATCGGAATATGCTAATTTTATTAAATTTTCTTCAATAGAAGTGATATCTGTTTTTTGATATTGTTTTCCGATTTTTGTTAATTGTACTGATCCGTCATCGTTTAATTTTATTAATCCTTCTTCTTTCATCCTATATTTATTAGCATTTTGTAATCCTATATTTGAATTATCAAAAACACTTTCAAACCTATCTTCATAATTGTTTATAGAAACTAATTTTTGTAAAGAATCTCGTGAAATTATTCCTTTATTTTCTGTTAATCCATAAGATAAGACATTTTTTTGAACCCTTCCAACAGTCAAACCTTTTGAAATTCTATATTCTTTAAGATAATTACTTAATGGAATCATTTGGTGTTTTCCTGGTCCTTGTTTTTTTCCTATACTAATTGATTTTTCAAGTCTTGTTTTTTTATGTTTTACAAGAGATCCTATTTCATTATGAAATTGTTCAACATCTTTTGATCTTAAATATAATCTATAATATGGTTTATTATTTATTATTTTTTTAGAAGTCGAAGAGAACAATCCAAATCTCAAAATAAATAATCTTAATTCTTCAATAAATTCTCTACTTGCACTACAAAATTCCATTGATCTTGTATTTTTTGATACTGTTCCATCACAATCAAAATAACCCCTTAAAAAATATTTTGATATTTCTTTATTTGTTAATTGTATTTTTTTAGGTATTTTTATTATATCACTTTTTTTTCCAATTGGTATTTCAAATATTTTATTTAAGTAAATATTTAATATTTTTGAAGAACATAAAATCTTTTTTACCCCATTTCGTTTATCCACTTTTTCTTTTGCATTTTTATCAAACAATGTTTTTGTTAAATACATCACGTTTTCTAATATTTCTGGATCATTGTTTGTAATTTCAAAATAATATTTTTCTAAATGACCGTCACCAATAATATATCCTAAAAATTCTGCTAATTCAGGAGTCATTTTTGTAGGAAACTTTACTTTTTTACCTTTATATTGTACAATTAAATTTTTTTTAGGAATGATATAACCAGTCTTTTTTAGATACTCTATTTTTACTCTTCCATGTTTTAGTATATGAGAAAAATATGGAAATTTACTTTTTATACTAAGTTTTTTATGTGCAATAATCAATAATCCATACTTATTAATTAAGAATTCTTTAAAATTTCTTGCCAATTCTTCATCATAAATTTCAATTTCTTCTGGTAGATTTAATATTTCATTTTCAAAACTTTTATTTTCAAAATTGTGGTAAGTTTCTTTGCTAAAAGCAACATATTCACCTACATTTAATTCATCTGCTCTTTTTTGTTTTATTTCTCCTTCTTCAAGAGTGAAAAAAGGATGTTCTGGAGTTGTTTTTATGTTTGAATTATTTCCATTTTCAAATATTATTTCTTTTAGATTTTCAGTTTTTCTCAATTTCCAAAGAGTAGTAACTTTTCCTTTAACCATTTTCATTTCTTTTTTATCAAAGGAAGGAACTTCTATTTCTTTTTTTAATTCAATTTTATATCCATCTAAAAGTTTTATCTCATCATGAGAGTATTGATTATATAATTCTTTTATATTTGATATTTCTCCATTAGTTAATATTATTTTAGAATTTCCATGAACACATTTTCCTGATCCAAAGAGACCCAATAACATTATTCTTTGTTTTTTTAATTCTGGTTTGTAATCTTTACCTAATAAATTTGCTAGTTCTTCATATACTACTTTTACAACGTGTTCTCTCATTGATAATCCTTTAAGTAGTTCTGCATCTAATGCGCGTTTTTCTATTTGTTTAGTTAATTCAAAAACAAGTTTAACATTAACATCATTTGAAATAAGAACTCTTTGTAATTCTTTTATTAATTCTTTGACTGCTTTTTCATCAACTATTGTTGCTCCTGTAATTTTTGCTAAAGCATTTCGCAGTCCTTTGCCTAGATCTACCATATAATATTCTTTATTTAATCCCTTTTAAAATTGTTTTTATATATTTGCATATAAAATACTGATACATTTAAATACTATTTGATATTAAATGGTATTATGACAGAACAATTAAATTTAAGATTGAATGAAAAAATATATAATTTAAGTTCTAAATATGCTGAGGAACACGGATATATGAATGTGCAAGATTTTATAAGAGAAACAATAAGAGAAAAATTATTTGAAGAACCAGATATCTCTAAAGAGGAGATAGAATTAATAAGAAAATTGATTTTATCAAGTGAAAAAGATAAATTATATGGAACAGAAAAAGAATTATTCAAAAAATTAGGTAGAAAGAAATGAAATATGAGCTTATACCTACAAAGTTTTTTTTAGAACAATTAAATGAACTTAATACTACTTCTATTAGAAGGTTGAGAGAAAAATTAGAATTGATTAAAATCAATCCGTTTCGTTATAAACGAATTCATAAATATGATTTGCTTCTTTTTAGAATAAGATTTTCTGATAAACAAAAAGAAAAAAGAGTTATATATTTTGTTTATGGTTCTTTTATTAAAATTTTATGTATCCTTGATAGAGATAAAAATTATAAAGATCTTAAAAAATATCTAAAAAAATTGGGTTATTAACACTAAATATATTTTCAAAATCTTTTTAAAGATGTGCAATATACAATATAATCACAAATTATGGGCCAGTAGCTTAGTCTGGTTGGAGCGCCGGTCTTATATGACCTATAATGTTTGCACATTTAATTATGTGGACATTATATAGCTCGAAGCTAACCGGTGGCCGCCGGTTCAAATCCGGCCTGGCCCACTTATTATTGTGATAAAAATGGAAAAAAGTAAAATAGCAAAAGAACGTATTGAAATTCTATTTAAGTTAGCTGAAGAAGAATTTACTAAACACCCAGACAGATCAAAAAGATATCTTGAATTAATAGACAAACTACGTACAAAAGTTAATCTAAGACTTACAAAAGAGCAAAAAAAGCGTTTTTGTAAGAAGTGTCACTCTTATTGGATCAAAGGAAAAACCTTAGAAATTAAAAAAGGTGCCAAAGGAGAACCGGATACCTTTATTTGTAAGGTCTGCAGCGCTGAGAGAAAGCTTTAAATACTCTTCTTAGTATGAAATATAACATTCCAGGCAAGAGTTAGTGATTAAGAGTTTAAATCACACATCGTAAAATTCCAGTTGAGCGTTTCCAGCTGATTTTGAGTTTCTTAAGTACTAATAAATATGAGGTGAAGGAATGGTAACAGTATTTGATGTAGAACCAGGAAAGCTTATAGATAAAGCAGCAGAGGAATTAGAAAAAATGGGCATTGAGAAGCCAGAATTCATTAATTATGTGAAGACAGGTGCTCATGCTGAAAGAAGACCAGAACAGCAGAATTTTTGGTATCTTAGACTAGCGTCATTATTGAGACAGGCATATACCACACCAAAGATAGGAGTTAATAGATTAAGAACTCATTATGGTGGAAGAAAGAATATGGGTAGAAGACCTTCAAAACATCGTGATGGTGGTGGAGCAATAATTAGAAGAGGATTACAAGCACTAGAAAAACAAGGATTTGTTAAAAAAGAGAAGATAGGCAGAATTATAACAGGTAAAGGAAGAAAATTCCTAGATAATATTGCAAAACAGGTTGCAGAGGGGAAATAATGGGTGACGTAGAGAACTTACAGGAAAAAATAAGAAAAGAACAACAAATAAAAGCAGAGATGAATAAGTTATTAAAACCAAAAGCGTATGAAAGACTTATGAATGTAAGAATAAGCAATGAAAAATCATATTTTTCAGTTGTTGCTTTATTATTGCAATATTCAAAACAAGTTAAAAAAAGATTAGGCGATGAAGAATTATTAGAAATATTACAATCTCTAAAAAATAATTATGAACCCACATTTGAAATAAAAAGGTGATATTAATGGGAAGTGTAAAAGATAAAGATGAAAAAGACATTCTTGTAAAAGCAAAAAAACAAAATAGAAGAATGCCTGTTTGGGTAGTAGCAAAAACTAACAGAAGAGTAGCACAGAATAAAGAAAGAAGACATTGGAGAAGAAATGGTCTTAAAGTAGGTTCAACATTAAACAAAAAACAAACTGAACCAAAAGTACGAAGAGGCAAAAAAAAGAGAAGGTGAGATAAATGGTAGATACAGAAAGAATTTATACAATCCCTTTGAGAAAAGCTTTTGATTTTCCAAGAACAAAGAGAGCTTCCAGAGCTGTTAAAATAGTTAGAAAATTTTTAGCTAAACATATGAAAGTTACTGAAGATCATATAATTATAAGTGAAGCTGTTAATTCTGCTTTATGGCAGAGAGGGATTCAAAAACCCCCAAGAAAAATAAAAATCAAAGCTATTAAAGAAGGGGATAAGTTAGTAGCAAGATTAATTGATGAAAAAATAGAGAAAATACAAAAGAAAAAACAAGAAAAACCAAAACCAAAAGAAGAAAAAACAGAAGAAGAGATAAAAGCAGAAGAAAAGAAACAGGAATTAGTAAGACAAATCAAGAAAGAACAAAAAATAGCAGCAGCACCAAAGAAAGATATGATAAAAGATTTAAAGAAGTAGATTGAGATGAAAAGTGCAAAAGCAAGTTTGTTTGGAAACCCATATCTTGGTGTTTATGCAATAGCAAATGAAAACATTTGCTTAGTTGCTAAACATATGTCAGATGAGTTAATAGAAATAATAAAAAAAACATTAGATGTTGAAGTAAAAAAAGTTTCTATTGGTGGTTCTGGTTTGTTGGGGATATATGCAGTAATGAATTCTA
>Ga0307992_1002142_pt1 | contig 11361 bp, 9 predicted proteins | sample EllFjometagen133_FD_203162 | JGI IMG/M metagenome (GOLD analysis project Ga0307992, IMG submission 203162) | Marine microbial communities from Ellis Fjord, Antarctic Ocean - #133 | ecosystem: Environmental > Aquatic > Marine > Unclassified | place: Southern Ocean | collected 2014-10-08
GGTGTTATGGATAATAGAGATATTGATGGCTTTATCTATGTATATGGCTATAAAGATTTATCCGGTAGAAGACTTGTTGTTGCTAGAGTTACAGAAGCAGATTTCTTGAACTTTAATGAATGGACTTACTATGATGGTACTGATTGGTCAACACATATAGAAGATTCAGCGCCATTAAAAGAAGGCGTATCTCCTGAATTATCAGTAACATACATGGAAAGTGGTATGTTCGCTGGGAAATATATGTTAGTAGTAATGGAAAATACAAATAGTGGTAATGTTGGTTTTGCTATAAGTGATACACCATACGGGACTTTTTCTGATTATATAACCATATATAAAACATCAGAAAGTAATTACTTAACAGCTGCATTTACCTATAATGCTAAACTACATCCTAGTTTAAGCACACCAGAGAAACTAATCATCTCTTATAATGTCAACACAACAAATATCTATGCTTTAAGAGATGCTAAAATATATTACCCAAGATTTATATCAATTACTGAAGTTGTAAAGGAAGAGGAATAAAATGAAACAAGGCGATTTGATTAAAACAATTAGTTTTGCTAAAGAAACTATTGTTGAATTGGATAAAATTTATCCAATTAAACCTATTACTGAATCTAAGTATGATGTTAAATACTTGATTAATGATGAAGAACAAAACTTATTTTTAGGTAGTTTCTATGCGAATAAATTAATTGTTAAATCTAATAGTGAAACAATGCTAAATATCTTGTTAGGAAGTGGTTATACCACTAAACTAGCAACGGAATGGAGAGAGTTGTTTATTACGGATGATATTTGGCAAGGTGGCGATGGTTTATTTACCTTTAATGTTGAAAATGGTTTAGACAAATTTGATCAACCTTCAGCTGCTAAAACACTAATGGTGTTTGGTGATACGTTTGTAGGAAGATACGATCCTAAAACTCAAAAGAGATTACAACCGCATTTAATGCCAAACAATAGTATTGCATATTTTGAAAATGGGAAATTAGATTTTAAATTAAATAGAGGAGAATCTGGGGATATAAAAGCCTTTTATGATATGAGAGAAGAACTTGATTATAAGGGTCCAATCGCTAGAAATCTTGTTACATACGATAATATTAAATCTAAAATACACTTAGGATACTTAAGTGCCTATAATCCTAATAGTATTGAATTAGTATTTGACTTATATAAACAAAGATACATAACTGATATAGAAATTTTTAATTACTATAGTCTTGAATCAAAAGAACTAGCTAAAAGAGGTTTTAAAGACATTAAAGTCTATGGTAGTAATGATTCAAAGGAATGGCTTTTAATTCAAGAAATATCTTTGGTTATGTCAAATAGTATGACATTTAAACAAAGAGTAAAGATTTTTAAGAGTTATCGATATTTTAAAGTTGAATGTAATCCAGTCAATGGTATTGGTAATCATAATGACAAAGCATACCAAGAAGGGTTATTTGGTTTAAATAAAGTAAGATTCTTAGAAGATGGAAGACAATTCAAAGATGTATCTGTTTCTGCGAATACATTCTTACATAGAGAAAGAGAAAATGCTTGGATTTGGCTACAAGATGGTGTTGTTGTTAATAATGATTTATATTTCTTACCTTTAACAGTTACCGGTGATCAAACACAACCTGAAGGATTACAATTCAAAATATTAGGTGTTTCATTATTTAAAACACCAATTGAAAATGGAGAAATAAATACAGCTAAGACGTATCAAAAATTGTCTCCACTTTATGTAGTGGATAATGACTCAACATATTTCTATGGTGCTGGTATTATGGCGAACACAAAACAAGCTGGTGCTGTGAATCCTGATGGATATATCTATGTTTATGGATATAAAACTACTTTAGGATTAAGAGAGTTAATTGTTGCTAGAGTAAAAGCTTCCGAATTTGAAAACTTTGATGAGTGGATGTACTTCAATGGGTCGGGATATAGCTATAATATATTAGATTCTAAACCTATTTTAGGACATATATCATGCGAAATGTCTGTATCACCTATACGAGAAGGAAAACATCAAGGTAAGTACATCGCTGTGTTTACATACGATGTTAATACAGAGTTCGTTAGTTTTGCGATTGGTGATAGTCCGAATGGTCCATTCACAGAACCGCAAAAAGTATACAGAACATTAGAAAAGGATATCTACAAATCTACGACGTACACATATAATGCAAAAGCACATCCGCATTTATCGGATAGTAAGAAAATTTTAGTATCTTATAATACAAACACATATGATTTTGATCATAATATGTCACATCGATTAATTTATGGGCCAAGATTTGTATATTTGAATGAAACAGAAGAATAAGAGGTGTTTTAATGGAAGCAGCAATTAAAAAACCAAGACTAACTAAAAAACAAAGAACACGAGTAAAGAATTTGATTCTTCATTTAGTATTAATTCTTTGTAGTGTCGGCTTTGTATTTCCATTTTTATGGATGTTATTTACAGCCCTAAAAACACCGCAAGAATTATTATTAGGATTTCAACAGTTCTTTCCAAGTGATCCTCAATGGATGAACTTTAAAAAGGCTGTAACAATGATACCGTTCTTGTTATATTTGAAGAACAGTTTAATAATTGTTATTTTAGTAGTTACCGGTACATTATTTTCAGCAACTACAACGGCATATGCTTTTGCAAAACTTAGATGGAAAGGTAAAGAAAAATGGTTTATCATCATGTTAGCAACTTTGATGATACCTATTCAAGTTATCTTAATTCCAACATATATTATGTATTCATATATTGGTTGGTTAAGTACTAGATTACCACTTATCGTACCAGCATTCTTTGGTGGTGGAGCTGCTTTTTATATCTTTTTATTAAGACAGTTCTTTATGGGTGTGCCTAAAGAATTATCAGAATCAGCTATAATCGATGGCGCTAGTCATATCCAAATCTTTTTTAAGATAATGTTACCACTATCGAAACCGGCTTTAATGACTGTTGGTTTATTTACATTCATGGCAACTTGGAATGATTACTTTGGTCCACTTATCTTCTTAAGTAATCCAGACCATTGGACTTTAGCTATAGGTTTACGTGCTTTTCAAACTAGATTTGGTGGGCGTTACGATTTAATGATGGCAGCGAGTATATTGATAATGTTACCAACATTAATAATATTCTTCTTTGCTCAAAAGAGTTTTATTGAAGGAATAACTTTTACAGGAATAAAAGGATAAATAGGAGGAGAGAGTATGAAAAAAGTTTTACTAATGTTTCTTGTTATGGTTGCAAGCGTAACATTGCTTGGTTGTAATAAAGAAGCAACAGAAGAAAGAACAGAGATAACATTTTGGCATATGTCACCAGTTGGTGATGTGTCATACTCATCGGTGAAAGGACTTATTACAGACTTTAATGAAAGTCAAGATTTGTATTTCGTTAAAGGCGTAGGATTTTCATTCTGGGATTATTGGGATAAAATCAATGTAGCTGTAGCTTCAAGAACAGCGCCAAGTATTGGTTTATCTACAATTGATGATGTGGTTTCAAGAGCCGAATCTGGTGTGCTATTAAATATTTCAGATTTAATGGATGCGGATACATCTGGGATTAACACACTAGACCTAAATGAATTCAGACAGTCACAAATGGATTTTGCGACGTATGAAGAAGATTTATATGCAATGCCATTTTCTGCGACATCTAGAGCTTTATTTTATAATCTAGATATGTTTGATGAATTGGGATTAACAGAAGCTGACGCACCAACAACTTGGTCTGAATTAGAAACTATAGCTAAGATGTTTGACATTCAAGAAGCTGATGGTACTGTAACTAGACTTGGGTTTGACCCAACTTATGGAGATACAACGTATCATGGATGGTTATGGCAATCAGGACTTGATTTCTTTGATGAAGATTTAAATCCTACATTAAATACACCAGAGCATTTAGAAGTATTAAATTGGATTTTGGATTTCAATAAAGATTTTACAAGATCACAACTTACAGCATTTGGCGAAGCAAATGCAATGCTAGGTGTTAATCCATTTACATCTGAAAGAGTAGCAATGATCGTTAGTAATGATGGGTTATATCAAACAATTGATACATCAGGTTCAGATATTAATTATGGTGTAACATCAATTCCTATACCTGATGAAAATGGTATACATGTTTGTTGGGGATCAGGATTTAGTTTAGAAATGTATGATAATGGAGATAATACAGATGCTGAAGTAGCTGGAGCTTATTCTTTTTACAAGTATTTGTTATCAGAACCAGTTCAAATTGCTTTAGGTGAAAGTCTTGGATGGCTTATGAGTCATATTACAGCAATGGAAAAATATGTTGAAGGAGATCCAATTCTAGAAGCATTATTGGCAGAAGTTGATTATTCAATGGATAAAGTATATGTACCTTATGCGCCTGCATGGCACGCAAGTGACTGGCAAACTTATTATACACAAATCTTAGATGGAGATTTAACTCCGGAAGCTGGGTTACTAGCTGCAAGAAATCACTATTTACAAAAACAAGAAAACTATAACACACTACACGAATAAAAATATTAAGAGGTAACTAAATGAAAAAACAATCTATAGGATCAATCAAGCAACTGAAAAAGACTGAAAACAGAATGGGATACTTATTCGCATCACCTTGGTTGATAGGAATTATTGTTTTAGGTGCTTTCCCAATTTTAGCATCTTTCTATATCAGCTTTACATCATATGATATGGCAAGTGCGCCTGTATGGGTTGGATTAAAGAATTATATTATTCTTTTCACCAATGATGATGTCTTTTGGAAAAGTTTATGGAATACGATTTATCACGTACTCATAGCAATTCCTTTAGGATTAATTGTTGGGATAATTCTTGCACTTCTACTAAACAATAAAATCAGAGGAATGAGTATATATAGAACACTATTCTATCTACCTTGTGTAGTTAGTATAGTAGCTATGTCTTTATTATGGCTGTGGTTATTCCAACCTCAATTTGGGATAATCAATGAAGTTCTGAGTCCTTTGTATAAACTATTCAATATGGAACCTATACTTTGGTATCAATCAGCTAGTACCTCGAAGATAACCTTAATCCTGATGGGATTATGGACTGCAGGTGGATCAATGGTTATCTACCTAGCACAAATGCAAGATATACCAAAATCACTTTATGAATCAGCTGAAGTGGATGGTGCCAATTGGATTCAAAAAACCTTTAGCATTACCCTACCTTTAATGACACCATCTATCTTCTTCAATTTCATTATGGGAATCATTGGTGGTTTCCAAGTATTCACAATTGCTTATATCATGACCAATGGTGGTCCAGCTCAATCAACTTATTATTACGCATACTATATGTTTGATAAAATGATGAGCGATCAAGCAATGGGAATGGCTTCAGCTATGGCTTGGATACTTTTGGTTATAGTCTTGATCGTTACTATGTTTGCATTACGTTTAAATAAGAAAGTTGTATATTTAGGCGAAGAAGGTTAATAGAATAAAAAATAAAAAAGAGGAGAGAATTATGAAAAAAAGAATTTTAACAATTGTAGTAATGTTAATGCTAGTATTTGCATTAACAGGATGCTGGGCTGGAGAAATCGGTGTAACTACTGTATTTAACTCTGATGGTTCAGGAACTAGAACAATCGTACTTGACGTTATGGATGACACTTTATCAACTGATCCTATCATCAATCTTGATGATCCTGATGAAGAAGAAGGTAAAGGCGCTATTATCAATGACTATCATATTACTGGTGGATTATTAGAAATCCAAACTTGGTTAGACGAAAATGCCCCAGATTTTATTACTGTTGAAGCAGCTACAGTAGAAGGATACCATCGTTATTTCACAATGACGTATTCTTGGGATGATTTCGATGATTTCTTAGCTAAATATGAAACATTAGTTGACTTATCACCTAATATGGACTGGGATGATTTTGATGCTACTGAAAAACCAACATTAACTATTGAAGGTTTTTACAAAAAAACTTTAACTTTCACAGAATCTAAAAATGTTGTTGAAGCATCACTTGACTGGGCTATAGATGGTATTTGGAACAGTATTTATGATGCAGCAGATTTAGCTGGATTCGTTACAAAAGCTGATATCTCAGTATTATCAGGATACACAGTTGAAATTGGTGATGATAAAGTTGAAGAATTAGCTTATTATGATCCAGATGCATTAGAAGGCGACGGAGTAACTACTGGTGTTAGAGTACAAGTAGAAAGCGAAAGCTTTACAATATCTTCTGTATTTACAAATACAGGAATGATTATTGGTACAATCGTAATAGCAGTAGCTATTATCGGTGGGGCTGTATTCTTTGTTTTAAAAGCTAAAAAACCAACCGCTACAGAATAATTTAACCTAAAGGAGAAAGTAAATGCTTAAAGACTTTTATAAAAAAGCTATGGATGTAGTTTTTGTTAATTTTTTATGGATAATAACAAGTCTATTAGGCGTTTTCTTAACCTTAGGAGCGGCAACTAGCGCGATGTTTAGCGTTATGTTCAAGATTATTAATACTAATGAGCCCACCAGTGTTTGGAGAGAGTATTGGAAAAGTTTTAAAGATAACTTTGTTTTCTCTACACTGGTTTGGCTTATATTAGTAATTCTAGCAATTCCAATTTACTTTATGTATATCTATTCATTAAGTAAAGGATTAGATTTATTAGTAATTTTAGCGCTTGTAGGCGCTTATCAAATAATCATATTCTTTATATATTTCTTTCCAACACTCGCTTTATTTAAAACCGAGTCAAAAGGTCAGATGTTAAAGAATGTTTTAATAATGGCTAATAAAAACCTCTGGACTAATTTTAAAGTTCTAGGTAGTTTAGTTTTTGTAATAATACTAGTATTGTATGTTCACATATCATTTCTAGTAATCGCAGTTGGTATATATGGTTTTTTAGTTGCTTTTCACTTAACAAAGTTATTTAGACCTTATTTAGCACAATTTGAAAAAAGCATAGAAGAAGAGGAGATCTTATGAGTTATATAAACTTTAAATCAAGATATGATAAATTCCCAACAATGAAAATAAGTGATAATACAAATAATTTATTTTCAGGGGAGGAATCTATTCTAACTCAACTTAATACAATCAAAAAAGGTATTATATGTTTTGAGACCTATCCAGGAATAAATCTTTCTGTGCTACGAAAAAACATAATAGAAAGGTTAAATCCAGACCAAATAATATTTGTGGAAGACTATTCATATTCTGAATCTGAATATGATGACATTATAAAAGATAATTTATATGAAGATCGTGTATTTGGTCTTTATAGTCATCATCACATTGACGACTTCTATCAAATGGAATGGATTGAAAAACTTAACCAAACAATAGACAAATCTGAATTAACTGTCGTCTATGGTTTTGGTGCTAGTTTAATCAACTATAATGCTCTTATAATGGTAAGCTTAACTCGTTGGGAAATTCAATTACGTTATCGTAATGGATTAAACAACTTTAAGAAAAAAAACCCTAATGAAGACAAACTTAGAAAATACAAAAGAGGGTATTTTGTAGAATGGCGAGTAGCTGATCGTATTAAAGAAAAACACCTAAAAAACTGTAATTATATTATTGATTATAACCAAGATACTAAACCAAAAATGATTACTCATGATACTTTTAATACATGTCTTAACAAGGCTGTTTCCAGACCGTTTAGGGTTGTACCATATTTTGATCCAGGTGTATGGGGTGGTCAATGGATGAAAGAAGTCTGTGACCTAGACAAAACCAAAAAGAATTTTGCTTGGTCATTTGATGGTGTACCTGAAGAAAACTCAGTTAGATTTGGCTTTGGCGGAAACTATATTGAATTACCTGCACAAGACTTGGTTCAGTTTAGACCTAAAGAGTTTATGGGTAAAAAGGTATTCGCAACTTTTGGGAAAGAATTTCCGATTAGATTTGACTTATTAGACACTTTTAGAGGTGAAAACCTAAGCTTACAAGTACATCCTATAACAGAATACATCCAAGAAACATTTGGCATGACCTACACACAAGATGAATCATATTACATATTAGACGCAGATGAGGGTGCACACTGTTACCTTGGGGTTAAAGAAAACATAGATAAAGAACAATTCAAACAAGATTTAATAGATAGTAATAATGGTCTTATGACGTTTGATGATTCTAAATACATCAATAAGATTCCTGTTAAAAAACATGATCACTTATTAATCCCAGGCGGAACTATTCACTGTAGTGGTAGAAACACAATGGTGTTAGAAATATCTACATGTGTATATATTTTTACTTTCAAACTTTGGGACTGGGCAAGGCTTGGACTTGATGACTTGCCAAGGCCTGTATCTCTAGAACATGGATTTAAAAACATTCAATATGACCGTGATACTAAATTTGTCTACAATGAACTGGTTAATCAATTCGTACAACTAGATGAAGTAGAAGAGAAAACGGGATTGCATGAATTAGAATTTATTGAATCAAGAAGATATACATTTGATAAGCCATATGTTATGGAAACAAAAGAAACGGTTAATGTATGTAATCTAGTTGATGGTGAAGCGATGATTATTGAATCATTAGATGATTCGTTCGAACCATTTGAAATTCATTATGCAGAAACATTCTATATTCCCGCAACTATTGATAAAGTAAGATTTGTACCTTTAGATCCTAAGGGATGTAAAGTAATAAAAGCGATGGTGAGATAATATGATTCCATTAGAAATATTTATAATTGTTGTTGTATTACTATTAGTAGTTAACTATTTTATCTTCCAGTACGGAAGAAAAAAAGGTGCCGACGATTTTGCTAATCTCTGCTTTATAGCTGGGCTTATGGGAAAAACTGAAGCCTTTAGTAGATATAACAAATATTCAGAGCCGGGTGGGATAGTATTTGTAGGTGACTCTATTACACAAGATTTTAACGTCTACGAATACTTTCCTAAATATAGAGTATATAACCGTGGTATTGGTGCTGACACGTCTCGTGGTGTTTTAGGCCGACTCAATGAATCAGTATTTGAATTAAAACCCAAAAAAGTATTTTTAAATATTGGCACAAATGATCTTGATTTAATTGATGATGGATTAGACGCAATATTTTCAAGAATAAAGGAAATAATTGAAAAAATAAGTAATTCAGATAAGAATCTAGAATTATATTTTATCTCAATATATCCTGTTAATCCTACTATCAGCAATTCTGTAGGTAAAAGAAACAATGAGGATATTAAAGAATTAAATAACAGGATTTCTAATATTAAAGGTATTAAATTCCTAAACATCTATGACTTACTATTAAAAGACGGTTATTTAAATCCTGATTATACTCTTGAAGGTTTACATATGAACCAAAATGGTTATGAAATTATTAAAAATGAAACTATAAAACATTTTTAATCCTTCTAATGAAAAATAATTTCATAAGCACTTATAAAAAAGCCGATAAATTATTCGGCTTTTTGTGTCTTTATGTTAAAATATAGTTTGGAGGTTTGTATGAAGTTAATTGAAAAGTACTTAGTAGCTTGTATAAATTTATATGGCTATATAACTAAAGATAAGTTAATAGAAATATATAACGTACAAAATGATAAACAAATATCTGAAATAGAAAAAGTTTCTAACACAGTTTTGGATAAAAACTATATTCACAAGATAAATAATAACTTTGTCCATGAAGCTCTTTTTGTTAATGAAATAATAGAGGAACATTTATCTAGAATCGAAGGAATTCCATATTACATTCCAAATAAGGAAGAACTCTTAAAATATGTTGATGAATATTATTTTGAAGAAACAACTTATTATTTTGACTTATTAAAACACTTGAAAGAAAATTACAAATTGGTAACAAGAGATGTAACTGGTATAGCTTCTGAAATAAGAGAGATGTGTACCCATGTTTTTGACATTGAATTCATATTAGAAGAAGTTGAACCGTTAGGGATAAAGCCTAAGACTAAAAAAGCCTTGATTGATTTAACAAAATACATAAGTATTCTTTTTGAAAATACAAGAATGTGGGAAAATAATGGCTTTACACCTCATGAAATCGAAGAACAAGGATTCCATGAAACATTATCTAAAGAAGAAGTGCTTCAAGAATTCTATAAATTCTTGAAAGAAAATTCAAAGGAATTTATTAAAAAAATACCTGAGAATAGACCATTTAATATTATATACAAAACGCAATTTAATACTAAATACAATGAATCACTTCAAAATGAAGTTAATGGATTGTTATATTTGATTACAGAACTTGTAGATGACTACTTAATCTACATCTACAACCTTTTAGAAATATATCCATTGTCATATACATCACTTGTCGAAATGATGATTGTATATTTTGAAGGTGATGATTATATAGACGTTTTAAAATGTTTGATAAATGCTTTTGAAATATCTAATAAGAAAAACTTAAGTAATCCAGTAAAAGATTTTTTTAAGGAACAAGATAACAGTTTTTATATAACAGCGCTAAATAATTTGGGGTTTGAATATAAATACATGAGTGAATTTGAAAAGTCCATTAAGGTTTATCAAAAAGCTTTAAAATATGATAAATTTGATTACCTTGATATTAAAGAATCACTCTTAATAAACTATCAAATGACTGGAAAATTTGATAAATACGCTAAAACGTTTAATAAAATTGATGAAAATTCTATCTACAAAAAATATATAAGACTTTTGGAAAAATGTGTTAATGCTAAATCGATTATTGATGAGTATCACCGTGCAGTAGAAAGAAGTGAACTAGTTATGGAATCACTTTGCACAGACTACGACTTATCTGATCAAATTAATGATGATGAGTACAAGTTTCTGCAAGATTACTACTATATATTTAAGGATAATGAAGACGTTATGACAAAACTATTAGAGACATATAACAGTTATAATTCAAAGGAATAGGTAGAGAAGAAACTCAAAAAACAACAGAATTTATATATTTATTCCAATGAACTTAGAATTTGTTGTATAATGATATAATATATACGTAGTAAAAGAGGTATTGAGAATGCATTATACAAAACAATACAAATTAATAACTCCTAATTATGACTTAGAAAAAGTATTTAAATTTTTACAAAGCCATAATTACGCAAAGCAAAGCAAAGGTCTATTTAATAACACTTATAACTTTTTAAAAAGTGTTCAAGATGATTTTAAAAATGTCTTTGAACTAAGTGTGGTTATTGTTGATAATAAGGACTCAATAACTTTTGAACTTAATTCAGTAAATATTGAACAGTTCTCAATAGGAATAAAGAAATACATGAAGTTACTAACAGAAACATGTATCTCTATATTGTGTCACAATGATTATAAAGAAGAACTTTGGA
>Ga0307992_1002144_pt1 | contig 11360 bp, 12 predicted proteins | sample EllFjometagen133_FD_203162 | JGI IMG/M metagenome (GOLD analysis project Ga0307992, IMG submission 203162) | Marine microbial communities from Ellis Fjord, Antarctic Ocean - #133 | ecosystem: Environmental > Aquatic > Marine > Unclassified | place: Southern Ocean | collected 2014-10-08
TTGTTATTGTAATTATAGAGTTGAGTCATGTCCCCATCACCAGAAATAACTAAAACTTCTTCACCAAGGTCTGCGAAGTGCATCGCTAAAACGTGCATTGAATCATCTGCTTCCGTAAATTCTGTTGCGATATACTTTGTTGGGTACATCTTTAGCATTTTTTTAATGTCGTCAAATTCATTTTTAATGATTTTATAAGTATCATCTTCTTTCCCTTTGTCTCTATTCCTTTTGTAGAGTGGGTAAATTGTCCTTCTCCAATCAAGAGAGTGTCGTCCTTCACTACAAGCAATGAACTGTCCATATTCTTTCGCTATTTCGTTTATTTTATTAAAAAATAGATGATAGAACATTCCAATGTCATCTGCTACAAACTCCCCCTTCTCTTTTATCGCATTAGTTTTTGCTACATTAAAACTAATAAAAACTAAATTCATTGTGTCAATTAAAACTTTCAAGTTTTTCTCCTGTATATAGTATATAAGATATTTAGATTTTAGTCAATAAAAAAAGAGTGGTGATTAACCACTCTTTTAAAAGAAATCTCTTCCAAATATTTTTTTCAAAGCTTCATATTCTTCTGGAAAATTCTTTGAAAACATTCCTCTCCTTAATCCTACATTATCAATATATCTATCATTCATAAATGTTTGAGAAAAATAAAACAATGGTTCATATAAAGTGCCATTCTCTATTTTCATAATATTTGCTCTATTTGATAAAAAATTTTGAATTTTATTTTCTTGTATATTGTTTTCTTTACACCAAACTAAAATATTTCTTAATGTCAAAATTACATTTGGCTTAACAGAACTCTCAGCTGGTTTTGTCTTAACCATTTTAAAGTCCTTATAAAGTTCTCTTGTTTTTTTACTGACAAGAATAAAAGGATACATTTTTGTATCGCCATAATCTTGTTTAAATATAAATTTTACAAAACTTGACGCATCTTCATCAGAAATGTAAGACGCAGTATTTTCAAACTGCGTCCACCATTTACTTGTCCTCAAGTTTTTAACGCTACATAGATACCGTCCATACTTCATTCTGAATTGCTTTATAAATTCCAAGCCTATTTCAAAAGCTGTATCCACTTTTCCTCCTAAATATTTGGTTGCCTTGGTGATAAGTTTTGCTGAGGGGCGTTCTTATTAACTGTTCTATTTTGAGCATCCTTAACTGTTTGAGATTTAATCATCTGTTCTTTCTGTTGCTGTAACTGCTTGTTCATAGTTTCCAATCTGTTTTTATATTCTTGGTCATTAATTTTTTTTTGCTGCCACATATTATTAAGCTCATTATATTGTCTCTTAAGATTTTCACTACCTTCACCCATTTCTTTTATTTTTTGTTGAATAAAATCATCAGCATTAAGTTCTTCTAAAATTTGTCCTATTGTTTTTTTCATTTCTTAACATTCCTCTACCATTATATTTACAAATCTTCGTAGAGGTCGTCTAGTTTTGGTTCTTTACTATAATCTTTATTTTTTGCAATGTCAATAAACTCTTTTACAGTAATTCTTTCATCTTTCTCAATCTCAACACTTCTCTTTTTTTCTATTCTTGCGGATTCGTCTGGTTCAAGATTTAAATCAAACATAACATCACCTATAGTTCCGTCAAAATTTATTGTAGTAGCAGTTTCTGTAGTTCCTACTATATTTTGTTTATTCTCTTTCATAAATTTATCATCAACAAGAAAATTCTCAGTTTCAGAGTAAACAGGTTCCAAAGTTTTTTTCCTTTCTTTGCCAACAAGAATTTCTTCTTTGTATAAATATGTTTTTGAACCATCTTCATAGGAACACAAATATCTTCCATTGCTGTAATCAAGAACTACTACTTTTTTCCCTTCTTTTGTATAATAGGAATTTAAAAGTTCTATCATACATCCTCCTCTAATAGAAATTCATATTCTACTTCTTCAACCTCTATAACAAAAGACTTATCTAACTGTTTATTTGGAACGCTAAATCCACAATTCCTACAAGTAGTTGGTCCATCCATTGACCTAGCATTCTCTATATTTTTTTCTTCCCCACAATTTGGACACTTCAACATTGTTCTTTTATTCATCATCCTTCTGTTCTCCTTATAGGCATTGAAAATCCTCTAATTGTACCTTCGTTTCTGACCCAACCGTTCATACCTAACATAATCTGGTTCCTGTCATTTCTATAAACACTTAACAAGCAAACAGATTTAGCATAAATCTTATCGCTCAAATATTGCCACATACTTGAAAATACTGGAACACTCACAGTTGAACCAGCCATGTCTTCTATGTTTATAAAAGCCATTTCATTTCCATTCTTATCTTTGATAATTCTCATAGTTTCTATGAAAACTGGAACCTTCCAAGTGATATTTATAAGTTCTATATTATCAAATTTTGTTTTTAATAGTCCTCTTTTTTCACCCTCTTCAAAAGTTTTCATTTCCTTCTCTGAAAAAGGAGATATAAAAAAGTTAAATCCTAAAGTTTCGTTCTCCATTTCTTTTAAATATTCGGTAGACACTAAAAGAAGTTCATTGTTTTTCCACTTCTGCTTGACTGTATCCCAAGACTCTAAGTATCTAACTACATCAGACCTTTCCTCAATATTTGTATCTTTTAGAGCTAATTTTTTATTTACTGTGGGCTTAATTTTCCAAAACTCTTCAAAAGCATTCACCATTTGTCGTCTGCTTATATCGCTTTCAACTTTATCAAAACATCCAAACTTTACAAGAGAAGAGATTGCTCTTTTATTTACTTTTGCTTCCAATAAAGTTTTAGCTAGAAAATCTCTAAAACTGCCATAAGGTGACATATTAATTATAGAATCTGCGGCTTCTATTCCAATCTGCTTAAGATTATGAATACCTACAATAATGTCTTTCCCACTAGAATAAGTTTTTGTTTTGGAATTATTAATATTTGGAGCAACTACATTATGTCCGCTATCTCTAATACTTTTTAATAGAGAAGGCATATCGCTTCTAGTTTTATCCATTCCATGCTCTATTATAGCAGAATAAAAATAAGGTTTAAAATAAAATGTCATATACATACACATAAACCCAACAAATGAATAAGCCACAGCGTGAGAATTTTTAGCAACTATTCCATTGACTGAAAGTGTATGGTATGGTGCTTTCATTTCAACATCATACGTGTTTTCCTTTCCAACTAAAGATATTTTAATTATTTTAACCAGTTTAGTAGATTTTCCCTTCTCGTTTTTTCTAACCCTACCATTGTTTCTATAATGTTCTTTTTTATGACAACTTGGGCATAATGCTTTTAAATTAGATAAGTCATTATTCAATTTATCAAAATCAACATGATGAATTTCTATTCTTCCAGTTTCTCCGCCACATTTTTCACAAACTCCACCGCTTTGTTCTTTTTTTATTTCAAAGTTTTTCTTAAACTCAGCATATTTACCATTTATAAAACCAGAATTTTCTTCACCATCTTTAAAACCACCCCCTTCGTAATTCTTAAACTCTCTGGTATCAACTGTTTCACCTGAAAAATTATAATTATACCTCTCCGTGAAGTCTTTTTTGTAACCCTCATTAGAAAATAAGCTATCACCAACTTTTAAGCCGCTATCTATATTTTTATAAACCAAAGTATCATCTTTCATCAATGGAAAATTATGGTTACTTGTTACTTTAATAGATTTTCCGTTCTCCAGTTCTATTAAAAAAACATCTTTCTTACCCTCAAACCTAATGTCAACAATTTCATTTGGATAAAGATTTCCATTACTATTCAGTGAGAATGCTAATTTATACCCCTCTTTGTTATACTTATAATTTAAGGATTCATGTCCATTTTTTATAGCCCACTCTTTATCATTTTTAGTAAGATACATTTCTTCAATGGTTGGACTCCATCTTGTAGAATTGTCTCTATCAATTACACTATCGCCAGAAAAGCAACGGTTAAAGTTATAAGATGCCATTGCTAGTATGTCCTCAGCTAAATTTCTTGCTTCTGCTTTAGATAATCCATTTTTGACAGCACCTTCTTCAAACCGCTTGATAGTTTCATTCCAGCTATCAATGTCTTCTTTTCTTTTGTCTGCTTTTCCCAAACGCTTCATCAATCCTCTTACTCTATCTGTTTCTAAAAGTGAAAAGCCTCCAATTTTATTAAAAATTGCCATAGCAGATTCTTGGTATAAAGCAACATACCAAGAGTTTTTAAGGACTTCTTGAACTTTTTTTGGATATGGTGAAGTTCCAGTTTCTCTATTTTCTAAATATTGTGGTAGAAAATTAATTGTGCCAGGTCTAGCAAAAGCATTTATAGCAACTATATCCTCAAAATTTTCTGGCTTAACTCTTTTAGTAATTCCCTCTGCTGTCCCACCACTAAATTGAAACACACCAATTGGTGAACCTTTAAGGACACTATAAACTTGAGAGTCTTCTGTACTTATGTTGTAAAGAAACTCTTTAAGCTCCTTTTTTTCCACTTTTCTTATTATTTTTATCACAATCTTCCTTTAATAAAGTTAATTCTCTTATAGTCTCTTTAGTTACAGCTTGTCTCTCTGGATTGTATTTATATCCAGATACTAGATTCATCCACTCAGCAGTTTCATCGTCAAAATCTAACATAGGTGCTATATTTCTTCTTCTTTTACTTTTTCTAAAAATTTCCCTAATTCTAAAATCAGAGTTTTGCCAAATAAACCCCATAATATTTTTATTAGGGTCAACTTTACCAGCAACTATTTTTTTCCAAAGATTCTCCATACACTCTTGAGACATGTCATTTCTTTCTTCTTCGTTATAAACGTTATAACCTCTAACAAGTCTAAAGTCAGTTATCTCTTTAGCCATAGCAAAAAACTTATCGTAATCCTTTTCTACAAAACTTTTTGTAAGTAAAACTTTGTCTATATCCATTAGGTATTTGTCCTTGCGGTTCTACGCAATTCATCCGCTTCATCTTGTCTGTCTTCGTCTCTCATTTTCTTCTCAGCCGCCCAAAGAGACTCTCTATAACCACCTTTTGATTTATCAATCCTATCAAAAACTCCTAAGAAATTTGCTAACAAAGTATAATTTCTCATAGCTTTTCCAGACTCTAACGCTATTATAGTTAAATTTGGTTCTTCTGCTTTACATTGTTCTTCTATTCTATTAAAATGATTTTGATTATCTATCATTATATCCCTTATACTTTCTGCTATTTGCTCGTTTGAATACATATAACCTCCCGTTAAATACTCACACCTTTACTTAAAAGGTACGAGGCAGGAACTATCTTTTCAATTCCGTCCTCTTCAATTAAGAAAAGTTCTTCATCTATTAGATTTACTGTTTCTTTAATATTGTCAAGAACTGTAATTCCTAATAAATCTAATTTTACAACCCCCAAAGAATCAAGAGTTGTGTTTTGCCCATTTTCAACATAAGCTGTGACTAAAGTATCTGCTGATTTCTCAACTGGAATATAATTCCAAATAGGTTTAGGCAAAATACAAACTCCGCCAGCGTGTTTTGATATTTGTCTGGCAAGACCAATAAACTTAGGAGTTAAGTCAAGTATTTTTTGATTTCTTAAGTAAAAGTCATAAAGTCTCTTGTTGGTTGTTTGAAATTCTCTTATATTATCAACAAAATTTAAATCATTATCAAGAGCACCTGTAAAATCATTACTCTCTGCGTAAGAAGCCCCGTAATATTTGAGCAAATCTTTGGTAGCTGATTTTAAACCAAGCACTGAAATAGCACCTACGGGGAATACACAATCTTCCCCATATTTATCAACAAGATACTCAATAATTTTATCACGACCATTGGACTCAAAGTCCGAGTCTATGTCTAGACCCCCTCCAGAAGAATTGCTCAAAATCTGGATTAATTGTGGCTTTTTTTTCAAATCATAGCTATCGGTAAACCCTAAAACGTAAGGAAGAGTATAACCAGAAACAATTTTTTCTAATTTAAACTTTTCATACAAATCAATGCCATCTAAATAATAATACTCTGCTTTTTCTAATTCTTTTTTGAACCGAGACAAAAAATCTTCTGATAAAGTTTCTTTTTTATAAAGTTCTTGTAATTTACCAACTGCTAACTTTTTGAACTCTTTATAATTCATTCTTACCTACTTCTATCAAGGGCGGTTTTTATCTTTGATTTGACACTTTCAGTCTTTACTAAATATTCTGCTGTCTTCGTCTCAATCTCTTTCTTTAAGAAATCACTTATCTGCTTGGAGACTTCAGCGCACTTCTCGTCAAAATTCTCTTCTGTTGCTTCAAACTCAATCTCCAAAGTAGCAGAAGTTTCAAACTTCTCATACTGCTTTGGAAACAAGCTACAACTTGTACTATTACCAATTTTTACTTTCATTTTTTACTCCAATTTTTTGGGTTAAATAATTCATCCCAATTCACTTCTCCAGTCTCTGTTGATTTTTTAATAAAATCACTTAAATTAACAACTTTATAATTTTTACCTGTCTTTACATCAGTCGCTGTTTTCTCATTCTCAGCAAACTCAACAGGCTTTGGATTAAATATATCTTCATATAATTTAGCAAAATTAACACCCTCAAAAAGCTTTTCATCTTCCTTTATATCTTCTTCTATATCTTCTTCAAGAGCATCTTCTTTGACTGGGTTTAAAGACTCATAAATAGAAGCTATAACAGCATCCTCTTCTTTTATTCTATTGGTGTTACTTATTTTTTCCAAATACATTTCAACTTTAGCACTGACAACATCATAAATTGCTAAATAAATGTCATTTGAATTAATCAAAGTATTATTAGTTATAGTATTGCCAAAATCGCAGGTAAACGTATTGGCTCCATCAGTACTAATGTCAACTGATATTATCTCGTTTATCTTAAGTTTAGTGGTTTCATAAATAGTCAAATAATTTTTGAATACCACAACATCTTTTTGTTTAATCGTAAATTTAAATTTCATTCTTTCTTCCTTTTGTATATTATACATTTTTTTTAGTTTTGTGTCAAGTTTAATCAAAGTCTTTAAAATAAGAGTATCCAACATTTGGTGCTCTATCTTCTGATAGGAACCTTTCAAATATAAGGTCATATTTTATCGGGTCAATTGCGGTAATTCCTAAACAATACAATACCAAAGAACCACAAGCCGACCCTCTTCCTGGCCCATACATTATGTCTTCTCTTTTAGCGAATTCAAAAATATCCCATAGCATAATCACATAAGACCCAAAGCCTTTCCTACAAAGAACAGCCAACTCTCTTTCAAGTCTATCCCTGTATTCCTTCGGAGTATCCTTATATTTTTTAATCTCAAATTTTTTACACAAACCTTTCTTAGAAAGACTAATCATTACTTCTTCATCATCATCTGTTATTTCTGGTAAAATCATTCTTTCTCTGGACGGTATTAGAAAATTACATTTTTCTGCTATAATTTGAGTGTTATTATAAAGTTCCTCAACTTCTTCATCAGTATATCCATATTTCCAATTTCTATTGAATAATTTGTAATCCTCTTCGTTATGATAATAGAGAGTTTTGCTTTCCAACTCAAATGCTCCTTCATCATTAACAGTCTTTTTTGACCTCATAGCAAGAGCAATGTTCTGAACTATATAATCTTCCCTTTCTAAGTAATGAACGTCACCAGTGAGCACCTTGAGCACACCACGCTTATCTGCCCACTCTGTAAGTAATCTGTTTATATCTTTTTGACCGTTTTTTAGAACACCTATTTCGTGAAAAATTTCATTCATTTGAATTTCAACAAAAAAATCATCACCAAATTCTTCAAGAAATCTATCAAGCAATGCCTCTGCTTCTTCATTTTTTCCTTCTCTAAAAAGTTGAGCAAAAGGCGAACTCATACAAGCAGTTCCACAAATCAATCCTTCTTTGTATTTAAAAACTTCGTCATAAGTTGAATGGTTGTTATAATAAAAATGGTTTTCTTCTGACATAGATATATAATGAAGGTGCATCAAATTATGATACCCAACTTCATTTTTAACAAGCAAAATCAAATGGTTATTAGGAGAACGAACTCTTTTTCCCTTATCGTTTGTCTTATATAAATCCTCTTCATCCAAAACATACTGTTCTAATCCAAAAATTGGTTTAATATCATGCTTCAAACAAGCAAGTTGGTGGTCATACCATCCCGTTAGTTTGCCATGGTCTGTAAGTGCGACAGCCGTATGTCCGAATTCCTTAGCCCTCTTCGCATAATCTTCGGAAGAAGAAATTGCGTCAAGTCTTGAACCAGTTGCGGCGTGTAAATGTAAATGTGTAAAACTCATATTGTTCCTTATAGTAAATATTCTACTGCGGTAACTTCTAAAACTTTAGCATCCGTAACAGAATGAGGGTCTCCAAAGTCTATGTCCAAAAACCCAAAAATGTCCATAAAAGTTTCCATTTCAGCCATTGATAAGCCGTATTTCAATAAAAACTTTTCATCAGTAAAGACTTTATCCCAATTTTCGTCTACTTCATAAAAGTCATCATATAATTCCTTAAAATTATATTCGCCTGGAAAATATTCAAGTCCTTTACCTAATTTTCTTATTACTCCAAGAACTTTTCTAAATATTGCCTCTTCCTCTTCATTAACATTAGCTAATCCACTAATATAATTCGCATCATTAACATCATATTCTATAAAACAATATTTAAAAATCTTATTTTCCATACTTCTGTTTCCTTTAACTAATTATACAATTTTTTAAGATTTTTGTCAAGTAAGTTTCTATCATCTGTTAAATATAAATCAAATATTTTGTAAACTCTCCATACCGTCCTTTATTATAAAAGTTTTATACAATATAGTCAAGTTAATGAAGAGGGCAGATAGTATGATAAGTTTTAAAGATTTTGTTTTATTACAAGAAGAAAAAAGTATGACTAAGAAAGAAGCAGCCATAAAGTTTTTCAATAGATATAAAGACACGGAAGAGTTTAAAGAAATAAAAGAGTATTTTAAAAGCGATAATAATATATTTTTTAACTCAAACGGTATTTTAAAAACGTTTGATACTCAATCTGAATCCAGAAATGGAAAAATTGTATTAACAACTAACGCTTCTGATGAAATAAGAAATTTCTTAAAAAATAAAATGTTTAGTCTTGGGCAAAAAGAAGAACTAAATGGAAAATTGGTAAACGAAATCCTAAGAAATACTAGGGTTTTACTAAGGTCTTATTCTACTTCATCAAACATAACAAACACCATAAGAGAAAATAATGATGAAATTCTAGAGACCTTAAAAGAAGTTCTACCAGAAGTTTTATATACTAAAAACTATGTTGCTAAATTCTCAAAAAACTCTTCAATTGCTGGTAAAGCATCCAGCAACGATGATTCTTCTATGATGGCAAAATTCTCTTCCTATCAAAAAGAAAAAGGAAAGTTCTTCTCTGAGGTATTCTATAATGAGAATGAAGAAGAAGCTGAAAAAGCTTTTACTAAGGTTAACTCGGTAATAGGAAGAAAACTCAAACCAGAACCAGAAGAAGAGAAAGAAAAAGAAGATGAAAAAGAAAAGACAACAAAAGATGATTCAGCAGATACTTCCTCAAAAACAAAAGAAGACACCGAAGAAGATGATAGAGTAAAAAGAAAGCAAACTGAAAATTTATTAAATATGGAAACCTACTCTGATTTTTCTCCAGAGGAATTAGACCAAGAATTAAAGAAAATAGTATCACTAATGGATAATATGGAGACAAATTTTCTAAGTGATACTGGAAACCATGTTTTTAAGAATACTATAAAAGAAATAACAGACGAATTCAAAAAAAGTGCTAAAGATTTTAATATTGATAAATATGAAGAGGTTTTAGGTAGAAAAAAAGAAGCAGAAAGTTTAAAAAATAAAGCTCAAATGGCTGGTGAAAAAATCAAAAGAACTGTCACCAGAGAAGACATTGAGTTTTCAAAAAAGCAAAACTTACTAATGACAGAAAGAACTTCTAAGGCTGATAAAATAACTTACGGTAGAAAAGGAGATTTAGGGTCAAAATCTACTCATGATATAGCAACTTTTAGCGATAAACCAAAAGACCTTAAAAGACTCTTTAACAATGCGGAAAACGAAGTTGAGTTAAAGAGAGAAGAAATTTTAAATAAAGGTAAGATGCTTATAAAAGAATATTCTAAAAGATTTAATAAGTATGAAAAAAGAGCAGAAAAAAATCTAAACCATATTTTAACCTATAAAGATTTAATGAAAAAATCTTTAGAAGAAACTATGGCTTCTGCTAGTTATGACGTTAATACTTGTAAAGGAACTTTAAAATCTCTAACCTCAAGACTTCAATACCTGTTAGGTAGGTATCAAGAATTTGCTAGAACTATGACAGCAACAATAAAAACTGAAATTGAGGACATAGAAAAGCATTTTGAAACTCATAACTTTAAAGTAAGAGAAAAAGCCCTAGAAGATAGAAAGATTGATAATAAAGAAGGCGAAGCTAAAAAGAATTGGGATAAAAAAAGCAAATTTGAACAAAAAGTTGTAAATAGACAAGCAAAAGAAAAAGCGGATAGTTTAAATGCCTCAAAAAAAGAAGCTTCAAAGAAAGAAGGTGAAGCAACTAAGCAATGGGAAAAAGAAAATAATAAAGAAAACTTTGCTAATAAAATTCAAAAGAAGGTAGAAATTTTAAGAAAGAAAATGAAGCTTTCTATAAGCGAAATTACAAAAATAATGAAAAATGTTGATGAAAAGAATGTTCCAGATATGGAAGAAAAGAAAGAAAATAATCAACAGCAACAGCAACAGCAAAAAAAAGCGTCCCTTACTTTTAAAGAAAGCGTTATTTTAGAAGAGCTAAAGCAAGAAAAAATAAAAAGAATAAAACAGGAACTATTTTTCCCTCATAAGCAAAACAGTGATAAAATAATGGTTTTATTAAATAAAGCTAAAACTTCCGAAAATGTAGAGCAAATGACGGAAACAATGCTAGAAGTCAGAAAAATTTTGTTGAATAGAAATACTAGACCTCAAATATTTGTGCCTGAATACTCGTCTGTAGCTACATCTATTATAGAAGCTCTAGCATCTAAAATAGAAGATATGGCATCTAGAGAAAAAGGTGATGAAGATGAAGAAAAAATAGAAAGAGAAAATATGACCTCTTGTTTTAATTCTTTTTCTATAGTGTTGAATTTTATAAACGAAAGCATAAACAATTTTGAACAATCCTTTCGCAAGAATTTTTCAAATAGTGAGCAAGAAAACACAGATTTACCTCAGAATGCTAAACCAGCACTCACCACAGCAAAACCTAATTATAATATGGTTAACAATAATGTTACCCCAAATAATGTTGTCCCAAATAATAACCAGAACGATGAAAAAATAGAGGATGAT
>Ga0307992_1002148_pt1 | contig 11345 bp, 10 predicted proteins | sample EllFjometagen133_FD_203162 | JGI IMG/M metagenome (GOLD analysis project Ga0307992, IMG submission 203162) | Marine microbial communities from Ellis Fjord, Antarctic Ocean - #133 | ecosystem: Environmental > Aquatic > Marine > Unclassified | place: Southern Ocean | collected 2014-10-08
TTCAATTATTTCAAATAAAAATTTATTTCTTGAAAAAAATGAATATTTAGTTATTTCAAAAGATAATAATGTAATGTATAATTATCCTCAATGTGATGGTGTTTTTCAAAGTGTTGATATGCCAAATTTAAATTCTTATGATGATAAAGTTCGTCTAAAAGATTTTTGCGGTCGTGTTGTTGATACAATGGCTTATGGAGATTCAATTTCAGCAAAAGCGGAAATATCTTTTGAAAGAAAAGGAGAAGCGATTGACAGAGATTGGGGACATTGTGAAAATGAATTCGGTGGAACTCCCGGCCGTGAAAATTCATTGCTACAAAATACTTATTCTATTACGATGATTTCTGATAATGATTATTTTTATTTTAATGATACGACAAAGAATTTTGTTGCTCAATTGGTAAACGATGGTTACAAGCAATTAAATGATTTGGAAGTGAAAATTCTTTTTGACGGAACCGAAATTTTTCAAGATTCAATTTTCGCAAATGATCCCGGCGATACGATTGATATTACAATTTCAGATAATTTGGATTTTGAAGATGGCTTGAATAATTATGAAGTTGTTGTCAATTCTGATGAAGTAAATTACACAGATTCCATTTTGATTTTCAAGTCGTTTTCAGAAGAACAAATATTTTTGAATGAGGTTTTATTTGATCCAAATACATTGTATAACCAAGTTGAATTTATTGAATTCTATTTATCGAACAAAACATTGAATACACAATATTGGAAATTACAGGTAAATAATAATATTGAAGAAATGAATTTAAATTTTAATTCAAAATATGTGGTTGTAACAAAAGATACGATATTACAAAATACATTTCCCAATATTGAAATTAAATATATGGAAAAATTTCCAACTTTGACTAACGATGGGGCTTTATTGAAAATAATTGATCCAAGTGGGTTTTGTGTTGATTCGGTTGATTTGCGAGAATATGATGAAATTGAATCTGGAGTGAGTTTAGAAAAATCATATCAAAATATTAGTTCATCAAATAAATACATTTGGAAACGAAGTGTGTCTTCTACCGGATTCAGCCCGGGTGTTAAAAATAGTATTACAGCTGATTCTTCTAATGGAAATAAAATTACGATCACACCGGAAATATTCTGTCCGGCAACGGCCATAATTCCTTTGGAAATTAAAATTGAATCTGAAATTGGAATGTTATTTGTTGAGCTGAAAATATTTGACTTGCGAGGGCGAAAATTGTATAGTAAAGAGATGAACTGCTTTTCACAACCGACACTAAAGATATTTTGGGATGGGAAAACAAATTACGAACATTATCCTACGATTGGTATGTATCTTGTTTTTGTAAGAGTAACCGATGTGAATGATAAAACACATGAGTATAAAAAGACATTGGTTGTTGGGGATTGAGTGAAATATAAACACGAAAGACACAAAAGAAAATAACGAAAAGTGAGATTATGAAAATGTGGAGAATGAAAGAAAATTAGGAATCAGAAGCATAAATCCGCGTTCTATCTCAAATTATAAAAACAAGAAATAAAATAGAAATAACAATAGTTGAAAAAAACAAATCTAATAATAATTTTAATTTTGACAGTTACTTTTGGTTATTCACAAGAGAGAAAAGGAGCTCATCAACTCGAATGGGAAGCACACAAAAATAATGTAGAAATTCTTCACAAGAAACAATCAACAGAAGATATTATTCCATTGAATAAAACGAAAAGCGAACAAAAGGAATTATCGGCAGCGGTATTTGGTTATCTTCCTGATTGGGAATATAATAAATCTGCACCGCAATATTTTCAATATGATCTGTTGTCTCATATTGCCTGCTTTGATTTTGGCGTTTTTATAACAGACGGATCAATTAGTAATCCATCAGGTTGGCCTTGGACTTCAATGATAAATGATGCTCATACAAATGGAGTAAAGGTCATCATGTGTGTTATAGAATTTGATAATGATGATATTCACACGATAATTACAAATACTGCAGTTAAAAATAATTTTTTTGCAAATGTGAAATCAACAATAGAAACATATAATCTTGATGGAGTGAATATTGATTTTGAAGGATTGTATTATGATGACAGAGCAAACAATATAAATCCATTTATGTCTGAATTAACTGATTATATTCATACGAACATTGGAAGTGATCAAGAGATTTCCTTTGCCGGTCCTGCTGTAAATTGGGGTAGCTGGGATTTACCTGGACTTGCTTCTGCCTGCGATTATATTTTCATTATGGGATATGGTTATTGGTGGTCTGGAAGCTCAACAGCTGGTCCGGTTTCTCCTCTTGATGGCTCAACTTATAATATTGCCAGAACATTAACAGATGTGTCTAAGGGTTATGGGACGGTAACACAAAACAATCCCGAAAAGCTAATTCTTGGAATACCATATTACGGAAGAAAATGGGAAACAGCAAAACAAAAAGAAGAATCTTCAGTTGTAGAACATATCGGATCTAAAACATTTTCAAGTGCTCAATCTGAATCGGAAACTTATGGTTTATTGTGGTCTTCAAAATATAAAACTCCTTGGTACACTTATCAAAGTAGCGGAAAATACTATCAAGTTTGGTTTGATAATGATTCAAGCTTGGGATTAAAATATGATTTGGCGGTAGAAAAAGATCTAAGAGGTGTTGGAATGTGGGCGTTAGGTTATGATGGAAGTCGCGATGAATTATGGGATAAGTTAAGAGAAAAATTTACCGTGACAAGTATTCATAATAATAATGAAGTACCGGATCGAATTAAACTATTTTCAAATTATCCAAACCCATTTAATCCAATCACAACTATTAAATATGAAATTGCAAATCCTGATTTAGTTCAATTAAATATTTATAATTTGATTGGCGAAAAAGTTGCTATTTTAGTGAATGATTATAAAGTTGCTGGAAATTATTCTGTTGAATTGAATGGAAGTAACTTGCCAAGTGGAGTTTATGTTTATGTATTAAAAGTTGGTTCGGTTTATAAAGTTAAAAAGATGGTTTTATTAAAATAATTTTTGTTTGTAATAATAGTAAGAGTTTAAATTATGAAAAAAATATTATTGATTTCAGTGATTATGGTTTTTTTGTTTGTTGCTTGTAAAGAAGAAAAATCTGGCGTACGATCAGTTAAAAAAATAGATGGATTAAATGAAATTAAAAATAAAAATTCTCAAGTTGATAAAGAAAATTTTTATCAAATAAAAACAAGCGAAGGGAAAACAAATAAAACTAAAATTGATTCTATTAATAAACAAAATTTTCACGAACATAAATCTATTCATCAGATTGAATGGGAAAAACATCAAAAAGATACGGTTAAAAACAAGATTAAACCCGAATCGGTAAAATTAGAAACGGTACAACTTGGGAAATGAGAAAATATATAGATTTTTTATTTATTTCTGTTTTTAAATGCTATAAATATTTTTAGAAATCCGAACCGGCGCCAAAGAAATTTACATAGTGTCCAGCATCTTTTCCAAAACTGTCCACACGGTTTTCATAAATGACATAAGTACATTTTTCGCCGACAATTTCTGAAAATAAAATATCGTGTTCAACGCCTTTTTTATCTTTTAAAATTATTTTGGCAAGATTATCATTTAATGATTTTGCTTCCAAATTTTCATGGCAGATAGGACAGAAAAATTCAATGTGTACACCTTCTTTAATTTTAAATTCCGGATGTTTTGTTACATGATAATCGCCGATTTTGGGGCTTAAAAAAATTAGTCCTCTTTCCCCAGAAGGTGTTTTTGCCGAAAAGATAATACTTTTTTTGACTTTTAAATGCCCTTTGCATTTAGGACATAGATAATTATTTTCCATTTTCACCTCATTTTTTTATTAACTTTTTCATTTATATATAATAATAATTTAATTTTGAATTTCAAATTGATTTTAATATTTTTTAAGTAGATTTAATAATAGGAACAAATGATAGGTTGTTGTATAATAATGTTGAAATTTGAGTGAAATTAAGAAGAGAAATGAAGTGTGGTAAAAATTGAATATTTTTATAGGAGATAATCAAAAATGGCATTAAAAGAAGAATTTATTAAAAAAGGTAAATGGTTATTTCGCTATAGGAGTTATTTACCTTTATATCTTTCTGTTTTATTAATTATTGCTTTTTTTGACGACCATACAATAATTATAGATACAACAATTGATAAAATTTATGAAATAATTTGTTTAAGTGTGTCATTTTTTGGATTATTGATTAGAATAATTACAATAGGATTTACTCCTAAAAACACATCAGGTAGAAATAAAAGCACACAAAAGGCAGAAATGTTAAATACTACGGGAATTTATTCTGTTGTCAGGAATCCACTTTATTTAGGGAATTATTTCGTCCTGTTAGGAATAATGATGTATCCACAATCGGTTTGGTTGGTTGTAATATCATCATTAATTTTTTGGATTTATTACGAGAGGATTATTTTTATGGAAGAAGATTTCTTACGAAATAAATTTAAAGAACATTATTTAAATTGGGCTAATAATGTTCCGCCGTTTGTCCCCAAATTTAAAGAATGGAAATCCACAAAGTTACAATTTTCATTTAAAAATATATTAAAAAGAGAATATTTAACTTTCTTTGCAATAATAATAATGTTTTGCTTCCTTGAAATTTTAAAAAATTATTTTTATTATAAAAAAGTAATCTTTGATGTGTTTTGGATAATTACATTTTGTTTTGGCTTGCTAACATTAATTCGAATTTGTCAAATAATTGTGAAATATCAATTCGAATTACTAATAAGAGTGGTTTCTATGCCTTTATGAGAACTGAACTTGTGGTGATTTAAGCTTCCATTTGCATTATTCATTAATCATATGCTTTTCTAATTAATTCATTAGCTAAAGTTGGTCTTATAATTTCCTGCCATTCTTTTGTATTCCATGTGTTTAGTTTTTGGTGTACAATGTAATATTTTTGTGGAATAGGGTGAGTACCGATTATAACCTGAATTTTATATTTCGATTCAATAAATTTTTTGAAATATGATATATAGGGACAGGGTGGATATCCTACGACAAAACCCGTAGCAAAATGGATAACTTCTACTCCGTTTTTTATCATTTCTTCAGGAGCACTTTCAATATTACCACCCGGACAGCCACCACAACTTGTATATCCTACAATTTCTAATTGCTCATCTTTGCTGTAAATATCAAAAGCACCCTCTCTATTTCGTAAAGCTCTGAAACATTTCCCACCTGCACAATTTTTATAACGATCACATATAATAATTGCTATTTTCATTTAATATAAACTCCTTTTAAATTTTGGCCAATATCTTGTGTTTGCTGAAAGAATCTACGAATCGTGAGTCAAGATATATATCTAACATTTTCATGATTTCACCATAACTACATAATATCCAATACCAGTGGCTAAAATTCCCAAAGTATTCACAAAAAAGGTTTCTCACGGGAAAACACCGCTATGTGAAATTTGTTGAATCCAGCTACTTATTAAATAACGAGCAATTGAACCGATAAACCCACCGATTCCAACAGCCACAATTTTATTAAGATTAAATAACATATCTATTTTGTTCTATATTTTTCAAACCATTCCAGCATAAGTTCCAATCTTTTGACTCTTTTATCCGGTCTGCCGTTTCTACTTAATCCGTGTGGTTCTTCCGGAAATCTTATGAATCTAACATCTTTTTTATCATATTTTAAACGAACAAAAAGTTGTTCTGCTTGTTCAATTGGACATCTTAAATCGTTTTCGGAATGAATTATCATTAAAGGTGTTCTGATTTTTTTTGCATAAGTTAAAGGTGATAATTTTTTATATATTTTCTTTTTCTTCCAAGGAGGCCCGTTAAATTCTGTAGCTAAATCCCACCCAAAATCAGAAGTGTCAAAGAATGAAGAAAGGTTTGAAATTGATCGTTGAGTTACTGCAGCTTTGAAGCGATTTGTCTGTGTAATTATCCAGTTGGTCATATATCCACCATAACTTCCACCCGTAACGAATAGATTATTTTCATCAATATATTCTTTTTTTGTAAAAATTTTAACGCATTTCATTAGGTCGGAATATGCCGGTTCTGCCCATTTACCTGTAATTGCATCAGCAAATTTGTTCCCATATCCTTGACTTCCTCGTGGATTTGTATATAAAACCACGTATCCGTTAGCGGCAAAAAAATGCATCTCGTGAAACCAATTGTAACCATACTGGCAGCGAGGACCACCATGAATATTTAATAGTAAAGGATATTTCTTTTTAGGATCAAAATTCGGTGGTTTTAATAACCATGTATGAATAGAAGTAGATCCATTTTTTACAATAGAAGAATTTGGAATATTATAAAAACGCTCTTTTGTATATTTTTCATTCATTGAAGTTATTTTTTCAAAAGATTTTTCTTTTGTGTTCAGATAATAAATTTCGTCTGGATGTTCCATCTGAGTTAAATGAAAAACAAAATAATTTGCATTTTTAGAAGCAGAATAACTTATAATAGAATGTTTACCTTTAATTACATAAGAAGCATCGAGCGTTTTCAAAGATAATTTTAATAATGGATTTCCACCATTTGAGCTGACTGTAAAATACATGTTTTCCATATATGGATCAATGATTGGTTCTTGCATCGTGAACATTGGTGAAATGTCTCCCAATGTTAACATTTCTGTTGTGCGATCAATTTTTTTTGTCATTGATTTGAGTTTGCCGGTTTGTAAGGAGATTCTGTAAATTTTCATATTTTCCGCACCCCAGCTATGGTTTGGTTTAAAGTGTCCGGAAAAATAGATAAATTTATTATCAGGAGAAAATTTTAAGAATCCAACTGGTCCTTTTTTCTTTTTCAATTTCTCTGTTTTGCGTTTTTTTAGATCGTAGATGAAAATCTCATTTTCTTCCATGTGCCTATCCGGTTCACTGTGAGCATTATAAGTATATGCAATTTTGTTACTATAATCCGACCATGTGAAGTTAGAAATATCTTCTTTTACATCGGTGATCTTTTGTAATTTATTATTTTTCCCTTTGATAATATAAAGTTGTGTATTTTGGGAATCGTTAAAACCTTCTCCGTCCATTCTATAATAAAGACGATCAATATCTCTAACAACTGGTGTTTTTTGCTTATTTTTTTTATCAAATCTGATTTCTTTCCCGAAATTGTGAAGCAATAATCCAACATATTCACCGTTAGGAGAAAATGCCATTTTTTTCACTTCCCCTCTTTTCAAAACAACGATCTCTTTCTCTTTTTTATACCTTAAACTTGTTGAAATTATTCTTGTAATATTATCTTTTTTACGAATAAATAATATTTGTTTTTTAGTCGGATGCCAGCGTGGAGATGAATCAATTTGATTACCTTTGGTTAATGGTTTTTCTTTTTTGTTAGAAATTTCTACAGAACGAATATTTGAATAATATTTATTGTCGCCCTTATGGAGCCACTTTTTAACATAAAGTAATTGTTTCCCATCGGGTGAAATTTGTGGATCTGACGGGAAAGACAAATTATAAATATCATCTGCTTTAACAAATTGTTTTTTCATTTTTCCTCCATATTTTATTTAAATATAATTTATGGAATAATTTTTATATTTTAAATGTTTTTCTTAAATTATTATAGTAAATTAATTATATGAAAATCTGAAAATTTAAACATACCAAATCAAAATGAAAATTGATTAAATTAGAGGTAGCTATGAAAACAAAAATATTTTGGATCTTTGGAATACTTCAGAGCTTATCATTGGGAACAATAATATTCCTAATATTTAAGTCGCTGAATTTAATTCATGGAGAGAGTGTTATTGGTTTAGATACTCAAATATTACTGAGTGTTTCTTTTCCTCTGTTTCTTTTGCTTGTTGAATATATTATTTATAGTAAAAAGAACAATTAATGTTAGAAAATGGAATGGCAATTTTTATTTCAATATATTCATTTATGTTTTTTACAAGTTTTTATTTCTTTTTTGTCTTTTATAAAGAACAATAAATAGTGTTTATTTTTAAATGATAGTATCGCGTAGGGGAATTGAACCCCTGTTGCAGGAATGAAAATCCTGAGTCCTAACCACTAGACGAACACGACTTCAAAAAGCTTATAAATATAATGAAAAAAAATATTTATTACAAACATTTTTTATAAATAATTTGGAATTAAAAAATAAAATATCAAAAAAAATATTAATTCTGATAAAAATATATTAAATTAATATATAAGATAAAATTAAAGTATTGATAATAAAAAATCATTGAAAATATTATGAACAAACAAGATAGAAGTTGGACAGAGATCAATCTTTCAAATTTTGAATTTAATTTGTCACAGTTAAATAAAAATATTCCACAAAATGTAAAATTTATGCAGATAGTAAAAGCCGATGCTTATGGTCACGGTTCGGTTGAAATTGCTGAAAAGGCGATTAAATGTGGAGCTTCGTTTCTTGGTGTTGCAAATGCTGAAGAAGGAAAATTGTTGAGATATAATAATATTAATATTCCGATATTGATATTGTCACCATCTTTTGAAAATGAATTAGAGGCGATAGTTACAAATAATTTAACACCAACAGTTTCTACAATTCAATTCGCGAAAAAATTAAATAAATTTTCTGAAAAGAAAAATATTATTACGAAGGTTCATATCAATTTTGACACGGGAATGGGAAGAAGTGGATTCAATATTGAAAAGGCAAAAGCAGAATATGAAAAAATTCTAGAATTAAAACATTTACAAATTGAAGGAATATTTTCTCATTTTTCTGCAAGTGAAAATGATTATGAATTTACTAAAATGCAATCCAAAAAATTTGAAAAGATCCTTAATAAGATTGAAAAACCCCCAAAGTATATTCATATTTCAAACAGTAGTGGAGTTGTTAATTTTCAAAATAAATATTCAAATTTAGTAAGAATTGGTTTATTATCTTATGGTGTATATTCTGACGAATCAATGAAAGCAAAAATAAAATTGAAATCGGTGATGACTTTTAAGTCAAAAGTAAGTCAAATCAAAACTGCTGAAGTTGGAGAATCAATTGGCTATAACAGAACTTTTATTGCAAAGAGAAAGGTCAAATATGCAATTTTACCGATAGGATACGCCGATGGTTATGATTATTTATTGTCAAATAAGGGTAAGGTTCTGATCAATGGAAAAATTTGTGATGTTATCGGAAAAGTGAGTATGGATATGATCGCTGTTGACATTTCGAAATTAGAAAATATCAAAATTGGCGAAATCGTTACTTTATTCGGTGGTGAAAATGATAAAATGAGAGTTGAAAATATTGCATCTCTTTACCGTGGATCGAGTTATGAATTGCTGTGTCAGATAGGAAGAAGAGCTAAAAGATATTATTATGATAATGGAAAAAATATTGCTGTTTCACCTTTGATGCGCCGTGAATTTGTATCCAGTGATTATCCCGGAGATAAGATAAATGAGATAATTAAAAAATCGATCGAGCAGAGATTTCCACAAACAGAAATTTCAAAAATGATATATTCAAATATTTTAAAAAATTATTTAAATGAAATTGATCAAAATGTTTATTATAGAAAAAATTTTGTTCATAAGATTAAATTTGAAAAATCCCAACAACAAAAATTTTCGGATTATTATAAAGTTCATACTTATTTGACATTTGAAAAAATATTAGAGAATGATTATTTTTATATTGCCTGTGCGAAAAACGAGGAATTATTACAAAAATATTTTAACAGAACCGATGTTGAATATCGCTGGTTATTGGATAGTAATTTTGATTTACAGAAAGATATTTTTTCAATAAATAATGTGAAAATAAATAATATGTCTTTAAAATATAAGCAATCAATAAGTGATAATTGTATTGAATTAAAATGTTCACATTCACAATTGAATAAATTGATCGGACAGGAAGTGAAATTTTCAATTGAGACAATTACCTATTATCCAAAATCGTATCATCAATTATCAATTTATATTACAGGATTTACGCAAGGAGCTTCTATACAATTTGAATATGATGATTTGTTTAAAAAAGTAACAAGTGTCCCAATGTTTTATGACAAAAATAAAAATGTAAAAATAATTAAAGAGAAAAATTCAATAAACGTTTCATTACAAAAAGACCAATGGATACTTCCAAATAGTGCTGTGGTTTTTGTATATTGAAAAAATATTAGAGAAAAGTAAAAAATGAAAATAATGGAGTAATTATGCCTAATGCAGAAGGTTTAAAATTAACGATAAAAGGGAAAGAAAATATTCAGCCGAATTTACTTGAAACGATTAAATATACAGGAAAGAAACAATTAATTACGATTGATTATCCGGAATTCAGTGCAGTTTGTCCATTTAGTGGATTGCCTGATATTGGGAAATTAATTGTTGAATATATTCCGGCAGAGAATATTATCGAATTGAAATCATTGAAATATTATTTAACTTCATTTCGTGAAGTAGGAATTTATCAAGAAGATGCAACAGATCGAATTCATACCGATCTGAAGAAAATACTAAAACCACACTCAATAAAGATAACTACAATTTATAATGTGCGAGGCGGAATGGAAACAACTTGTGTCATGGGGAAATTAAATGACGGGGTGAAGGGGTAACTCTGAGACTTGGTGAAAAGGTAATGGTGTGGCATTATAATTTAGATTACAATTCCAGGAATAATTTTTACAAGCTTATCAAAAATGAAAATAGTTAAAAATTTTTTAAGGCAAAATAATTTTAAAAAGATTATAATTTTCTTTTTTTTATTTTTGTTTGTCATGTGTTCTAAAAAAGATGGGCTTCATAAATTTAGTGGACAGACGATGGGAACGGTTTACAATATAACTATTTATAAGCCGAGTTTATCAGAAGACGAATTATCTTTTGTCAAAGAAAAAGTAGAGTTGACACTAATAAAAGTAAATAAAAAAATGAATCCGTTTGATCCACAAAGTGAAATTTCAAAATTTAATGATCACCATTTTTTAACACCATTTCCAATATCTGATGAATTTTATGATTTGATCATAACTGCTAAAGAAATTTATCAAATTTCAAATGGTGCATTTGATCCAACAATTGCCCCATTGGTAAATTATTATGGATTTGGAACAACAGGTAATGAACCAAAAACAATTTCAAAAAAAAAAATTGATTCATTGGAAAAAATTATTGGATTTGATAAAATTACCATTGAAAAACAAAAGTTAATAAAGTCGAATTTCAATATAAAATTAGATCTATCGGCAATTGCTAAAGGTTATGGAGTTGATAAATTAGCACAAATATTGATAAGTAGTGGGTATAAAAATTTTATAATTGAAATAGGTGGCGAAGTATATTTACATGGA
>Ga0307992_1002150_pt1 | contig 11344 bp, 11 predicted proteins | sample EllFjometagen133_FD_203162 | JGI IMG/M metagenome (GOLD analysis project Ga0307992, IMG submission 203162) | Marine microbial communities from Ellis Fjord, Antarctic Ocean - #133 | ecosystem: Environmental > Aquatic > Marine > Unclassified | place: Southern Ocean | collected 2014-10-08
TTTTCAGGGATAAACGGCCGGGGCGTTAAGCCCGGACGTTTCCTCAAGCCCCAGCATCAGGTTCATATTCTGGATGGCCTGTCCGGCAGCGCCTTTGACCAGATTATCGATGCTGCTGACGGCAATTAGTCTTCCTGTCCTTACGTCGATGGTGGGATATACGAAGCAGAGGTTGTTTCCCCAGGCATGCTTGGTGTGGGGGGGCGCCTCGACCACCCTGACGAAGGGCTCATCCCGGTAGAAGTCACGGTATAGTTTAAGCACCGCCGACCGACCTTTCTCGTCGGAGGATACCTTGCCTGGTGTCAGCGGGGCGTAGGCGGTAGTCAGTATTCCCCGCGTCATTGGTATCAGGTGAGGGACGAAGCTTACCTGCGGCGGTGCTCCGGGGGCAAGCTGCGTAAGCTCCTGGACAATCTCGGGCAGGTGGCGGTGTCCACCCAGGGCGTAGGCGGAGACATCTTCATTGGCTTCGGGGAAGTGGGTCTTTAGGCTTAAGCTCCGACCCGCCCCCGAGATACCGGACTTGCTGTCGATAATGACCTCCGGCCCGATTAGCCCGGCCTTGACCGCTGGGGCCAGCGCCAAAATAGCTCCGGTGGGGTAGCAACCGGGGTTAGCCACCAGGGTAGCCGAGCTAATCTGAGCGCGGTGTAGCTCGGGCAGCCCGTAGACGGCTTGTGTCAGCAGCTCGGGCCGGGGGTGAATGGCCCCGTACCAGCTAAGGTATGCGGCAGCGTCCTTTAGCCTGAAATCGGCGCTGATGTCAACCACCTTAATGCCGCGGTCGAGAAGCGGCATCACCTCTTTAGCGCTCTCCTGGTGCGGCATAGCGGAGAATGCCAGATCAACCTCCCCCAATTTTGCTTCAATGCTCAGGTTGATGCTGGCCAGGTGAGGAAAGGCCTCGCCGAGGGGCTTCCCCGCCAGGCTGCGCCCGGTGACTGAGGTAAGCTCCACCGCTGGGTGTTGAGAGAGAAGGCGGGCCAGCTCAACACCGGCGTAACCGGTAACATTGATAATACCTACCTTGACCTTACTCACTGGGATTACCTCCTTCACAAAGACACTCCAGGGCCGCCAGTTGCTTCCTGGTACCGATGGCTATCAGACGGTCTTCCTTCTCAATAGCTACTTCGCCGGGTGGGTTGGCCAGGAGCTGCCCCTTTTCCTTGTTTATCGCCAGGATAACCGCCTTGCTCTGTCGGCGGATTGCCTCTACCGTTTGACCGACCAGTGGAGAGGAGTCTCCGACGACTATGTTTTCCATATCCATCTCCCGGCCGTGGCCGTAGGTTACCGTGTCGATGAAGTCGACTACCCCCGGGCGTACGGCGAGCATAGCCATACGTCGGGCGCCGATTTTATTCGGCGACACCGCGCGGTTGGCCCCGGCCCTCTTTAGCTTTATCTCCGCCGCCTCGTTGCTGGCCCGGGCCTCAATAAACAGGTCAGGATGCATCCCCCGGGCGGAGAGGGTGATATAGGTATTGTCAACATCGCTGTCTACGGCAGCCACCAGGCCCTTGGCCCGTTCGATGCCGGCCTCAATTAACACCCTATCGCTGGTAGCATCACCGAGCAGATAGAGATAGCCCGCTTCTTCTGCCTTGGTAATGATGTCCGGGCGGCTGTCAACCACGATAAAGGGAATACCCTCATCACTAAAGGTGCGGGCGATATCCTCCCCTACCCTCCCGTAGCCGCAGAGAATGAAGTGGTCTTTCAGTTTGGTCATTTTAGCTTTCATTTGCCGCCTCCCTAGGGTGGTATGAAACCTTCCTTCGATAAGGTATTCGATAAAGGCGCCTAGGACAAAGGCTACCCCGCTAACGCCTCCGGCGATTAACGCTATGGTAAAAATCCGCCCGGCGGCGCTTAATGGGTGGACCTCACCGTAGCCCACGGTGGATATGGTGATTAGCGTCATATAAATGGCGTCACCGAACGACCAGCCCTCGAGGTGCATATAGCCGATAGTACCGGCGGCTATGATGCAGGCCAAGATAATCAGCCCCTGACGCAGCCTTTTGAAAGGTTTCACTTTTTAACCACCCGTAATTAAGCTCTATTGTAGCATATTATAGCCTCTTAACGGTCGGCAAACCAGGCCCGGGGGTTTGAGTTGATCCAGGTGGAGAGCTGAAGCTTTAAGGAAGCCTTAGCAGGGTACGCCCCATACACGCCGTATCACTAGTAGACCGGCGGCGCTTTGTGGTTATGAGAGCCCTTATTCTCTAAGTGCTGCAATTAATAGCGACGTTATGCCTCAGGAGGTGGTGTCGGACTCTTGAACAGTGGGCTGCCGATACCAACAACAGCTCTGTTTAGCGTACCATTGACAAGCTGGGCTATTCCCATATAAAGGAACCATATACCTAAGATGAATATGAAGTAGCCGCCGACAATACCCACGTTTTGTCCGGCAACTCCAAAATTGGTAGCGGCCAGCATCCATACGCCTACATCTGCCAGCCAAATAAGAAAAGCAAAAGGCTTTGACATATAGCCAGCCAAATATCCTATCGGAATAAGGATGGCACCGATAACTACCCAAACCATTGCGTCCACTGCCGTGCCACCGGCAATCATTTCAGGTGGTAGGCCGACGCCATTCGATGCCAACACGGTGAGCTGAATAGCCTTGAAAGCCAACCCTCCGGATAACAAGATGCCCAGGATGCCGAAAGCTGTTCCCAACATCATGTTTCTATTCTTGAAGAATATTATGGTAACAATAACCAAAGCTACCAGTGCGATTGCGCCCCAGGCAGCCGTGAGCGGAAAAGATGCCGGATGTACCCATCCGCAAAGGATAGGCGCCAGGGAGAAGAGACTAACCGCAAGGGCAATAAACCCCAGCGCCGCCGGATTAGCCCAGGAATCGGGTGATTGTTCAGTATTATGTTGCACGATTCAAAACCTCCTTGATATAGAGACCATGTTAATTCCACGCATTATAGTGAGGTTGAGTGTCCCTGTCAAGCGGGTGTGCTGTCCCATATACGGAGCCCCGCAGGGGTTGCCGTGCCTCCGGTCCGTAATGACGAGGTGTCTTAAGAGGGGCGAATCCCTTCTTCTATCAATAATTCCCCCCTCCCTTACTAAGGGAGGGGGACTAAGGGGATGGGTCACCAAAAGAGTGATTTGTCAAGGGAGATAAGGGGGTGTTACCATTTCTGCGGTGAGGTTAAGATGGTCACTGAACTAGCGGGAGCGGTCTTGAAGGCTATCGGCGTGGTCAGAAGCAGACTCAAGCGGTCGGCGCAATCGGACCCATCAGAGGTTGTTTCCGAGGTCGTGGTTGACCAGAGCCTTGCCGAGGCCCTGGACGGACTCGATGATTTTTCCCACATCATAGTCTTATACTGGATGCACCAGGCTGCCCCCGGCGGGCTGTCTCTGAAGGTGCACCCCAGGGGCAGGCGTGAGTATCCGCTGGTGGGGCTTTTTGCGACGCGCTCACCGCGCCGGCCGAACCCGGTGGGGGTAACTACGGTGAGACTGCTTGAGCGCCGCAAGAATATACTGGTGGTTGAGGGACTCGATGCTTCTGACGGCACGCCGGTAATCGATATCAAACCCTATATCCCGCAGGGCGACTCCGTGGCTGGTGCTCGGGTGCCCCCGTGGGTAAGTGAGCGTTACCAGGTAGGCCGGAAACTTAAGGATATCTACCGCCGGCTTATCGACTTCTACGGTCCGCAGCATTGGTGGCCCGCCGACGGGCCCTTTGAGATGATGGTCGGCGCCATCCTGACCCAGTCGGCGGCCTGGCGCAATGTGGAAAAGGCGATTGCTAACCTGAGGGCCGGGCGGCTGCTGTCAGCAGAGGCGCTGCGTCGGCTGCCCACCCCCGAGCTGGCCGGCCTTATCCACCCCTGCGGTTACTATAACGCCAAGGCGCTAAAGCTTAAGTCCTTGGCCCAGTGGCTTGGGGAAGCCTGTGGCGATGACCTTGATAAGCTCTTCTCCGTTGATGCCGCTGCCCTCCGCCAGGAGCTGCTTTCCGTCCATGGCGTCGGAGAGGAAACGGCCGACTCCATTCTGCTCTATGCGGCGGAGAAGCCGGTTTTTGTTATCGATGCCTATACCCGCCGTATTATCGACCGTCTCGGTATGCCCCCTCGGGCCAAGGGCTACGCCGCCTACCAGTCCCTCTTTATGGACAACCTGCCTGCGGACAGTGTGCTGTTCAAGGAATACCATGCCCTCCTGGTCCGTCTGGCCAAGGAGGCCTGCCGCCGCCGCCCGCTTTGTCATAGTTGCTGCTTAAGCAGTATCTGCCCGTCCCGCGCAGGTTAGCGAGGCTGATCTCATTCTGTCCTTCGCTGAGATATCAGCGGTGTGCCTTTTTCTATCCCTTTGATTATGTAACCTGGTGGTAGTATACTTTCGCTTGGTGCGAGGAGATTCTATATGGACTGTCAGAACATGGCGGATAGGCTGGTCGGCTGGGTAAGAGAGCAGGTGCTCTCCGCTGGGTGTAAAGGGGTCGTCCTGGGGATGAGCGGCGGGCTTGATTCCTCGGTGGTGGCGGTGCTGTGTCAGCGCGCTTTTCCCGAGGACGTGCTGGGGGTAATCATGCCGTGCTATAGCTGTGAGGAGGATGCCGAGCATGCCCGGGCCGTAGCCAGCAGGTTTTCCATCCCGACCAAGGTGGTCGTCCTGGATACCGTCCTTGACGCCCTGCTTGAGGGCTTAGCCGATGACGGGGTAGAGTCGGCTCTCGGCAGGACGGCCAAGTCTAACCTTAAGGCCAGGCTAAGAATGCTCCCTCTCTATTACTCCGCCAACCGGCTTGGGTACACTGTAGTCGGATCCAGTAATCGTTGCGAGCTTGCCATCGGCTACTTTACCAAGCATGGAGATGGCGGGGTGGATATTTTACCCCTGGGTAACCTGGTCAAGGAGCAGGTAAGGGAACTGGCCCGTTTCCTGGATATCCCGCAGCCGATTATTGATAAGCCTCCCTCGGCCGGTCTGTGGCCGGGACAAACCGATGAAGACGAAATGGGCATTAGCTATGAGGCGTTCGACCGCTATCTGCTTACCGGCGAGGCTCCGGACGGGTTGAGAGAGAAGATTGAGGCGAGGATGGCGGCTAATGCGCATAAGCGCCTGCCGCCGCCAGTGGCTATTCTTTAAGCGAAGGAAGGCTTAAGGATGGAGACCGGCAAGGTTAGAATTGTTACTGATAGCACCGCTTTCCTGTCAGCGGAGGAGATTGCCCGTTACAACGTCCACGTTGTACCGCTCAAGGTTATCTTCGGGACGGAGGTCTACAGTGAGGGGGTGGACATTACCAGTGAGGAGTTCTATCGCCGCCTGGCCAGAGGCGGTATGCTGCCGACCACCTCGCAGCCTCCGGTAGACGATTTTACCCAGTTGTACTGCGAGTTGGCTGAAGCTGGCCACCCTATCCTTTCCCTTCATGTCTCCAGCCGACTGAGCGGAACGGTCAATTCTGCCGAGGCGGCCAGGGAGAAGCTGCCCCAGGCCCAGATTGAGATAGTGGACTGCTTCACGGTGGCCTTGCGGATGCTGATTGCCCCCGCAGTCAGGGCTGCGGAAGGCGGGCAGAGCCTACCTCAGCTCAAGGCCTCTATTGAGAAATTAAACGCCTGTATGAATGCTTTTGGCGCGCTGGGCACACTGGAGTACCTCTCGAAGGGTGGGCGTATTGGGGTGGCCAAGGTTTTACTCGGCACCCTGCTCCAGATTAAGCCGATCCTGGCCTTTGAGGGCGGTGAACTCAGGGTTCTCTCCAGGGCGAGGACCAGTGCCAAGGCGGTGGAATATATCATAGAACTGATGAAGAAACGGGTGGGAGGGGGGTCTCCGGTCCATGTTGGTGTGGTTCATACTGAAAACATGGAGTCGGCCCGGCTGCTTAAAAAGGAGGTCGAAGCCTGCTTTGACTGCGCCGAGCTGGAGCTTCTTGAGCTGGGCCCGGTATTGGCAAGCCACCTGGGGCCGGGCTTCTTCGGCGTCGGTTTCTATAGCGATGAGGAATGGCAGCCGGACCAATATTGACCTGGATAAGTGAAGGGCGGCTGCCCATAAGATATGCTTGTTTTGACAGAACGCCTGTGTTATTATTGGTTTTGAGGCGAAAATGACCACGGAGAAAGAGAAGGCACTAGAGCTAGCCATCAGCCAGATAGAAAAGCGGTATGGTAAAGGGTCAGTGATGAAGTTGGGAGGGGTAATGGCGGCAGCTTCGGTTGAAGCTATCCCCAGTGGCTCACTGGCACTGGACCTGGTCTTGGGCGTCGGGGGTATCCCCAGAGGGCGTATTACGGAAATATTCGGCCCCGAGGCGTCAGGAAAGACTACTCTGGCACAGCACGTCATTGCTGAAGCGCAAAAGCAGGGGGGTACGGCTGCCTATATTGATGTGGAGCATGCCCTGGACGCTGCCTATGCCGCCAATTGCGGTGTTAATGTTGATGACTTGCTCATCTCCCAACCTGATACCGGAGAGGAGGCCCTGGAGATTACTGAGGCGTTAGTCAGAAGTGGGGCGGTTGATGCGATAGTGATTGACAGCGTAGCGGCCTTGGTTCCCAGGATTGAAATCGAAGGGGATATGGGAGATGCCCATATCGGGTTGCAGGCCCGCTTGATGTCACAGGCCTTGAGGAAGCTGGCTGCCGCTATTGGTAAGGCTGGTACAGCGGTGGTTTTCATTAACCAGCTGAGAGAAAAGGTCGGCGTCATCTTCGGCAATCCTGAAGTGACACCGGGCGGTCGGGCGCTTAAATTCTACAGCTCAGTCAGGATAGACCTTAGGCGTATTGAGACAATTATGGATGGGACTAAGGCAGTTGGGAATCGTGTTAAGGCTAAGGTAGTCAAGAATAAGGTTGCTCCCCCTTTTAGAAATGCCGAGTTTGATATCATGTTTGGCCGTGGTATCAGCCGGGAGGGCGGTCTTATTGACGTTGGTGTAGAGTTAGGGCTAGTTAAAAAAGCGGGTTCTTTTTTCTCCTACGGTGATGTTCGTCTGGGGCAAGGCAGGGAGAATTCCAAGCAGTACCTGAACCAGCACCCCGAGCAAGCTCAAGAGATTGAGCAGCAGATTAGAGCCTCAGCCGTAGCCACTCATACCGCGATACCTGAAGGGTAAAGACACTCCACTCGACAGGTTGGTAGCAATATAGAACAGAATATTGAGGTAAATGAGGCTGAGGCTTGATTAGGCTTTGGCCTTATTTTTTAGTGGGGGTTATCGGTAGATGAACAGGGTTACCGCCCTTCGTTTGGGGAGGGGGCGGGGAGAGCGAGTAAGCATATATCTGGATGGTGAGTTCGCTTTCAGTATGGAGGCTGAGGTGGTGGCGAAGGAGGGGCTTAAGGTTGGGCAGGAGCTAGTCCAGGCTCAGATTGAGGCGTTGGCTAGGGGAGATAGCTTCCAGCGTTGTCTTACCGCCGCGGCGCGATATCTTAGCTATCGCCCCCGGAGTGAATTTGAGCTTCGAGAGAGGCTTTCCCGGCGCGGTTTTGATAGTGATAGCATCGAGGCGGTGCTTACCCGGCTGAAGGAGCAGGGACTGGTGGATGATACAGACTTTGCCCGATTCTGGAGGGACAACCGACAGTCATTTAGCCCGCGCAGCCGCTGGCTGACCGGACTGGAACTGAGACGTAAGGGGGTGGCAGAGGAGGTGATCGACCAGGTGGTTGGTGACGTTAGTGATGACGATAGCGCTTATCAGGCTGCCTTAAGCAGGGCGTATCGACTGCAAGCGTCTGATTACCAGAGCTTTCGCCATCGCCTGGCTGGGTATCTCAGGCGGCGCGGCTTTGGTTATCGAGTAATAAATAACACTGTGGAGCAGTTATGGCAGGAAATAAGGGACTAGCCCAAGGTAGTCTTACCTTGATGCCTGTTTGGGACGGTGACCGGTATTGGCGTAAGATGACGGGCCGGTCCTTTGTTGCTGGCAGAGCTGTGGCCAGAAGAGAGGTGTGAAATGCTGACAAACATGGGAGCAATAAACATATTAACCATTCTATTCAGTTTCATCATCGGTGGGGTGGCTGGGGCAGCCTTTATCCTCTTTTTTAGAAGGTTCCGGCTGAATCAGGAAATGCGCCTTGCCGAGAAGAAGATGGCTAAGGTTCAGGCTGAAGCTGAGCACAAGGCCAGGGATGTAACTAGTGAAGCTAAGGCGGAGGCGACGAAATTGAAGTCGGCAGCTGAGGTTGAGTGTCGCGAGCGGCGCTCCGAGTTACAGCGCAATGAGAACCGTCTGGTACAGAAGGAGGGGGCACTGGAGCGTAAGTTGGAGGATGTGGAGCGCCGCGGACGCGAGTTGACTAACAAGGAAGAGAAGATGGAGTCTATTCGTACCCAGCTTGAGGATGCCAAGGGTAAACAGTTAAAGCAGCTAGAGGTGATTTCAGGTATGTCTACCGAGGAGGCAAAGCAGTCGCTGATTGATTCTGTGGAGGTCGAGGTCAAGGAGGATACCTCCCGGCGTCTCCGGGAGTGGGAGGCCGAGCTGAGAGTGGAAGAGACTAAAAAGGCTCAGGAGATTTTATCCCAGGCTATCCAGCGCTGTGCCTCTGATGTTGTTGCTGAGGCGACGGTGTCCATTGTCGCTATTCCCAGTGATGATATGAAGGGCCGGCTTATTGGGCGAGAGGGGCGCAATATCAGGGCCCTGGAGCAGGCGACCGGCGTTGACCTGATTATCGATGATACCCCTGAGGCGGTAACCCTATCCAGCTTTGACTCGGTGCGACGGGAGGTGGCTCGCCTGGCTTTGACCAAGCTTATTCTTGACGGGCGTATCCATCCCGCTCGTATTGAAGAGGTGGTAGCCAAGTCCAAAGAAGAGGTAGAGGCTACCATCTATAGCGCCGGGGAGCAGGCGGCCTTTGAAGTGGGCGTTACCGGCTTGCGTCCCGAGTTAATCAGGTTGCTTGGCCGCCTCAAATTTCGTACCAGCTACGGACAGAACGTCCTAGTTCACAGTATCGAGGTTGCGCAGATATCCGGTATGATTGCCAGCGAGCTGGGGGCCAATGTGGCGATAGCCAAGAAGACAGGCCTGCTGCACGACATCGGCAAGGCGGTGGACCATGAGGTAGAAGGGACTCATGCCGCTATCGGCGCTGACCTGGTGAAGCAGTGGGATAAATCCTCCGAGGTGGTCCGGGGAATCGCTGAACACCATGGCGAGACCGGCACTACCAGCCTTTGGGGCTTTATTGCCTCGGCGGCTGATGCTGTCAGCAGCGCCAGACCGGGAGCCCGGCGCGAGTCTTTGGAGGGATATCTGCAGCGGCTAAGGGCGCTGGAGGATATCGCCGGTGGCTTTAAGGGGGTAGAAAAATCCTTTGCCATTCAGGCCGGTCGTGAGATCCGCATCATGGTCAAGCCGGAAGAGGTTGATGACCTGGGGGCAATGCGGCTCGCCCGGGATATCGTTAAGAAAATAGAAGAAGGGCTGCAATACCCGGGACAGATCAAGGTTATCGTATTAAGAGAGACGAGAGCCGTAGACTACGCTAAATAGAATAGGGCAGGTTAGACGCTTTTATTGGTGAGGGTGCTCTGGGAGGTCAGGGCGGCCTATAGCCGGTGAGGTAGGAGACGCTAATGCTGGTACTGGTGATTGGTGATATCATTGGCCGGCCGGGGCGCCGGGCGGTAAGCCGACTCTTGCCCGATATCAGCCGAGAGTACGGGGTGGATCTGGTCGTTGCTAACGCTGAGAATGTTGCCGGCGGCATCGGGGTGACCGTGAATACGGCCAATGAGTTGCTTCAGGCCGGCGTCCATGTGCTCACCTCGGGCAACCATATCTGGGCGGAGAAAGAGATTATCCCTCACCTTGATAGTGAGATGCCCATCCTGCGTCCGCTGAATTATCCTTGCGGCGTACCCGGTAGGGGCTATTTACTGGTCGGTCAGGTTATGGTAGTTAATCTGATCGGGAGGACCTTTATGGGTAGTTTTGACTGCCCGTTTCGGGCTATGGATATACTGCTTGCCGAACTTCAGCCCAAGCCGCCGGTGATCATCGTTGATTTCCACGCCGAGGCGACCTCGGAGAAGGTGGCCCTGGGATACTACCTGGATGGGCGGGTTAGCGCCGTGCTCGGTACACATACCCATATCGGTACTACCGACGCTAAGCTGCTGCCTCAGGGCACGGCCTATGTTACCGATATCGGTATGACCGGACCGGTTGATTCGGTTATCGGTGATGATATTGAAGCGGTCACTCGTCGCTTTCTGACCATGATACCCCACCGCCTGTCCGTAGGTAAGGGGAGGGTAGTACTTGATGCGGTACTGGTTGGGATAGATGAGGGTAGTGGTCGGGCGGTAAGCATTGAGCGAATCTCACGAGAGGTGGAGTGATGGTGTCCCGGGTAGACCTTCACATACACTCCACCGCCTCTGACGGCCGGCTCTCCCCGCCGGAAATTGTGGCAAAGGCCGCCGAGCAGGGGTTAACCGTTATTGCCCTTACTGACCATGATACTACCGAGGGTATCGCCCCGGCCCTGGCGGCGGCTTCCGCCTTCCCTGGACTGAGAGTTATCCCCGGCGTTGAGCTTAGCGCCGATTTTGCTCAGGGAGAGGCCCATATTCTGGGCTACTTTATCGACAATACCCATAAGGAGCTAAGGGCCAGGCTGGAGAGTATGCGTAATTCCCGGTGCGAGAGGGCCCGAGAGATGATTTCTAAACTTGAGGGTATCGGTATTCATATCGAATGGCCGCGGGTCCAGGAAATAGCCGGCGGCGGTTCGGTCGGTCGGCCTCACCTGGCCCAGGCGATGCTGGAAAAGGGCTATATCGGCTCTTTTAGAGAGGCGTTTACCGACTACATTGGTCGGGGTGGTCCTGCCTATGCCGAGCGCCGGAAGATGACTCCGGAGGAGGCGGTGGAGCTTATCTTGCGGGCTGACGGACTGCCCGTGCTGGCGCACCCACTATTTATCGATGACTGGCAGGCAATGATTGTTGAGCTGAAGGGGGCCGGCCTGGTCGGTATCGAGACATACTACAATGGTTACACTGCTCGGGAGATAGATAGCCTGCGGGTCCTGGCTGAGAAGAATGGTCTCATTATGACTGGTGGCAGCGATTTTCACGGTATTGATGCCGGCACTGAAACTGCGCTTGGTGGTGCGGATGTGCCGATGGAGGTAGCAGAGCGTCTGATGGCCCTGGCGGAGCAGCGGGCGCTCCGGTCAGCCATAGCATTAAGTAGCCCCTGCAAAACGGGGGATATAGAGCATAATAGATAGTCTTACTCAAGGGGGGACCGGTGGGTTTTGAGTTTGGACTGCTGATAGCAGTTGCTTATCTCTTGGG